>Ga0247727_10020231_pt1 | contig 10201 bp, 10 predicted proteins | sample WisWelCaveWW1625_FD_202498 | JGI IMG/M metagenome (GOLD analysis project Ga0247727, IMG submission 202498) | Biofilm microbial communities from Wishing Well Cave, Virginia, United States - WW16-25 | ecosystem: Environmental > Aquatic > Deep subsurface > Groundwater > Cave microbial mat | place... | reverse complement strand
ACGTCCGCAGCTTCGTACAACTCTTTCGGAATGGATTGCAAACCGCCGAGCGCGATGATCATCATGAACGGAAAGCCGAGCCAGATGTTCGTGATTGTCGCTGCTGCATACGCGCCAAGCGGGTCGGAGAGCCATTGCACCGGCGGAAGGTTGAAAATTTGTTGCAGAATGAGATTGATCGAGCCGTATTCATAATTGAACATGCCGCGCCACGTGAGCGCGGTGATGTATTGCGGCATGGCCCAGGGCAGAATCAGCAGCGTGCGAAAGATGGCGCGGCCCGGCAAAGGTCGATGCAGCAAGAGCGCGAGCGAGACGCCGATGCCGACGTGAAAGACGAGGTTCACCGCCGTCCACACCACAGTTTTTCCGAACAAAATATAAAACACCGGCTCGGTAAAAACCGCGAGGTATTGCTGCAAGCCAATGAGCTTCCAATCGCGGAAATGCGTGAGGCTCATATTGGAGAAGGAGATGACGAGATTATAGATGAAAGGATAGACGACCACGAAGCCCAACAGGGCAAACGAAGGCAGGATGTATAAATAGGCCAGTCTGTTCTTGCGGAAATTTTCTTTGAGGTCAGCGAAGGTCACAGCGCGCTCCGTCTTAGCTCCCGCCTCTCTCTGCGCTGTCATTCAGAAGGAATCTTTTTAAGCACTGGGAACACATCCTATTCTGGACATTGTGCCAAGCGCTCAAAAAGATTCTTCCAGAATGACATTTAGAGGAAGGCGTACTCACACAGCGTTCGTTTCAATTGAAAATCTCAACGCCTTTTTAGTACTCCAATCTTAGGACAACTCTTTTCCAACGGGCATTTCGAACACCACGGACTCACGGGCTGGCAAAGGTTTTGTCCGAAAGTCACAAGCTGGTCATTGATGTCGATCCAATAGCGTTTGGGAAGAGTCTCGCGCAGCGCCATCTCGGTTTGCTCGGGCGTTTGCGTTTTCACCCAGCCGAGACGATTGCTGATGCGATGCACGTGCGTATCCACGCAAATGCCGGGCTTGCCGAACGCCATGGTGACGACGAGATTCGCAGTTTTGCGGCCCACGCCTTTGAGCTTTAATAACTCCTCGAGCGAATCAGGCACATGGCCTCCGTGCTCGTCGATCAGCTTCTTCGCAAGCTCGCGTAGCGTTCGTGCTTTGGTGCGATAAAAACCCGCGGGGAAAATCAGTTTCTCGATTTCGCGCTTGGAGAGTTTGAGCAACGCCGAGGGCGAAGCAGCGCGCTCGAATAAACGCTTGCTCGCGAGGTTCGTCACTTCGTCTTTCGTGCGCAAGCTGATGAGACACGAAACCAGCACGCGAAACGGATCGCGCTCGCGCTGCGCCACTTTCGTCACTGCCGGCGTTTTGAACGGCGCAATGGCGCGGCGGATTTTTCGAATGGTGGAGCCAAAGGGCAAAGCCGGGTTTCGCATAGCGCAGCGTCCAATCAAACATTCTCGCAGACTGCGATCACATCCATCGCATTTTCGACGCGTTCATGAGTAATTTGAAATTTGCTAAGCTCCAAGGCCTGATCCGCAACCTTTTTGATGAAGCTCTTTCTTTTCAAATGGAGCCCCCCAACGATAGAATGGCATGCGCTGCAGAAGCCGCCTGGCCAGATTTCGTGTGCCATAGATCACACCGACGATCTCGAAATTTGAAAACTGCTCGCGCATCAAGCCGGAGAACTTGGTATAATCCATTTCGTTTTGATGAAAAGGATTGCCGTGCTCTGCTTGCTTTTCACGCGGGACGTTAAGCGTGCCGATAATGATCTTGCCTCCCGGCTTCACCACGCGTTTGATTTGCTCGACGAAAGCGTGAACGTCTGCCACATGTTCGATCACCTGAAATGACACCGCGACGTCGAACGCGCAACGAAAGCCCAGGGCCGCAGCGTTCATTTGCGCGTACGCGACATTATCCGCCGCAAAATGACGTTGGCAATAACGCACCGCGTCGCCATCATAGTCGATACCGCAAACATAACTTGCCGTTTCCGCCAAGAGCTTGCAGCCATAGCCCGTGCCACAGCCGACATCCAAAACGAAACGTTTTTTTGCGTACTGCGCAGCGTATTCATACGCGAAACGATGCCGCGCGAATACGAAGCTGACTTCGCGCTCCGCCGGCGGAATCATACGTTCGCCGGTGTCGATGATTTGCGCGCCGATTGCCGCTTGCATACGGGTTCTTTGTTTCTTCGAAATACTCAAAAACGAAACTTAGGATTGACGTTTAAATAACTTTCCCATAACCTAAACCGCGAATCAACGCTAATAAACGCGAATTAAAAATAAGAATTAGCGTTCGTTCGCGTTTATTAGCGGTTACGGAAAATGAGAAAGTCGTTTAAATGGCGCGCCTTACTGCGACGCGGTTCGCTTTTCGTTGCAGAATTTATGGATTAACCCTCTCCCAAATCTGCGCCTCGCGCGCGCCGATTGCAATCGGCAATTGATGATTGCGCACTTGTTCCCGCCGTTCGCTCAACACTTCGGAAAACTCAAACTCCTCGCGCGCGATCGGCAAATTGAAATTCGCTTCACTCGCACCGGCATTGAACACGGCGAACACGACGTCATCGCCATGCTCGCGGCGAAAGGCGATCACACCTTTTTCGTCATCGCGAAATGAAGTTTGCAACGAGCCTTCGCGCAAAGCCTGGTGCTTGCGTCGCAACGCGAATAACTTTTGATAATAGGAATAAAGCGCCGCGTCGAAACGCACGGAGTCGCTTTCAGAATATTTTGAAACACTCCCAAACGTTTCGGGTTGATACTCAAGATCATCCCACACCATGGGCTTGCGGCAATCGGGATCATCGCCGCCCCACATGCCGGCTTCGTCGCCGTAATACAACATCGGCGCGCCAACGTATACGGCTTGAAACGCGGCAATCATTTTCTGCGTGCGCAACTCATCGGCGTTCGGCTTGGTGGGATCATAATCGGGATTGTCGCGCAGGCTCGCGCGTTGATCATAGCCGCGCTCGCTGTCATTTTTGATCATGCTGCCCACGCGCTCGGTATCGTGACTGTCGATCAACACTTGCATGACGTAATTGGTGTGCTCGCGATACGTGCTGCGAATTTTCAGCAGCTCGCGGTCGAAGCGCGTGGCGTTCCACTTTTCTTCGCCGCCGATGAAGAAGTTGCGCATCGCATAAGCCACCGGATAATTCATCACTGCGTCGAAACGCGTGCCGTCGAGCCAGTCATTGGCCACGCCCCAAATTTCACCGGCCGTGTAGGCCTTGGGATTGATCTCGCGCACGAGCTTGCACCATTCCACCCAAAAGCCTTCTTTGGTCATTTCAGAGAGCGCGTCGAGGCGCCAACCATCTACGCCGTCGCTCGGGTCGCCGTCATTGTTGGGATCCATCCAGCGTTTTGTGATCGCGAAGATATATTCACGTGGACCGCTGACGAGTCCCATTTCATTTTCGCGGAACACGGGCATGCTGCGCAAATCCCAAAAGCCTTGATAGTCAAATTCATCTTCACGCGTGGCGGGATCGTCCCACGTCCGCACGACGAACCAATGTGCATACGGCGAGGCTTTGCCCTTTTCACGAACGTCGCGAAACGCCCAGAAGTCCGTGCCCACGTGATTGAACACGCCGTCGAGAATGACTTTGATATTGCGCGCATGCGCCTCACGCACGAAACACAGAAAGAGCGTATCGGCGCTGGTCCATTGCCACGTTTCGGGATCGTTCGTTTCATGCGCGATGAGTTGTCGGTCACCGCTCGGATTTGGGCCGAAGTTGTGATCGATGTGATGAAACGTTGCGGCTTCGTATTTGTGCATGCTGCGCGCATCGAAAACGGGATTGAGATAGATCGCGTCGATGTTGAGGCTTGCGAGATAATCCAAACGGTCGATCATGCCTTGCAAATCGCCGCCATAGCGCCGCGCGAACACCGCGTCGTAAAACTTTGTGCTGCGCGCTCGTTCCCACGGCTGCAATTCATACCAATCCGAAGTCCACGGTGAGATTTGCCAAGCGGGATAGTTTGCGATTCCGGCATCGGCGGCAGTGGGATCGTTCGTGGGATCGCCGTTGCGAAAACGCTCGGGAAAAATTTGATACCACACCGCGCCTTTGCTCCATGCGGGAACGCGCTCCGTGCGAGGGGCGGGTGTGTCGCATGCGAGGAAGAAGCAAATGAGGATGATGGGCGCTATTTGGCGCAAGGGCGTTACCTTTCGTCACCGTTCAGCCACGGCTTGGCCGTGGCTTATAAAGTTATTCCCTGAATTTTGCACCAGTGCAAGCGCCGACCTCCGCCTGCGGTTGAAACCGCAGGCTAAAAGGTGCAAGTCGTCTAAAGACGACTAATCACCCAATGGGTGAGAGCGATCTTTAGATCGCTTACACCTTTTAGCCTGATGCTTACAGCGGAGGTTGGCGACAACACAGGTGCAAAATTCAGTTACTCTGAAAACTATGGCCAAGCCATAGTTGAGCGTTCACGCAATCGCAAAAGCGCAAAGCCACGGCCGAGCCGTGGTTGAGCCTTTGTCGCTCTCTCGCGCTGTTGCTTCTGCAAGCGAGCGCTTCTTTTGCTCTTGGTTACGATTGCACACGAGCGCGCAGGCTTTTGACAGAATTGCGCAGCGGACATAAGCGCAGTGAAAGGAGTGTACTTTGCACTTGACGCCCAGGGTAAAGTTCACAGCCCGGCAGGCGCCCAACATATTATGCACTGAGGAGCCTCGTGACCAAACATGCGATGGCAAGCCCGAGCGGAAACGCCGGAGTGCTGATTCCTTTGACGTCACCGACGCGGAGGTGCGCGATAATGGCGCCGAGAAAACAGATGACAAGTCCGGCTGCGGCTGACAGCTCGAGGGGCGCCCAAGCGAGGCCGAGCAATAATCCGAGCGCGCCGGCAAATTCACACGCCGCGAGCCATGGGAACCACTTCATGGGTACGCCGCCGACTTCGTTGATCACCTTCACTACTTTGGGAACGCGTTGCAGCTTGGCCACGCCTGCGATGACGACGAGCAATGACGTTGAAATTGCAAGCGCGAGGTACACGAGGAACATACCGGCCCTTTCAGTAATTTCGCATTACTGTGTCTGCTTTCGTTTGTGAGCGAGGGTTACGGTTTTTGCTGCCTCACCTTCAACACCGGCGTATTGCATTTCCAGCGTGAAGGTGTCCTTGTCCGTGATGGTCGTTACGGTGCGCACTTTTGCTTTTTTGCCGGCAGCCAAATCAATTCCGCTCCCCACACAAGTGATGGTCTTGCCGTCTTCGGAAATAGTGCCCTCGCAGTGCATGACGTCGGTGTGCGTGCTCTCCATGTGCAGCTCGAGGAACTTGCGTTTATACCGGTCGAAGCCGAGGTATCGCACGACCGTTAACGGCTTGCCTGCGAAGGTGCTCGAATATTCCTGCCGCAGAAAGCGGCCGTCCATCACCCACTTCGCTTCACAGGTTGATCGACCTTCCATGGTCTTGCCGGGCGCCACCGGGAATTTGACGATGACGTCCCAGTCGCCGGCGAGAACGTCCAGCTTCTTGTGTTCTTCGCCCGGAGCATTGAGATCCGTTTTAGGCTGTTCTTGCGCTAGTGCAGCAGCAGGAAGAATAAGGATTCCGCACAGCACGACCAAGCAACCTTTGAAGTTCATCTCTGCTTCCTTTCTTCAGCGCGCAGGAATAGCGCCGATCTGGCGTAGCAATCCCATAGCATCGAAATAAACCCATTGCTCTTTGAGTTTGCCATTGCTGAGGCGCGCGAGCCATACGCCGGAAAATGCGACTTTCTTGCCGGTTGGAGCAACGCCCATAAATTCGCCTTTGTGCGTGCCGCGCAGTGTTCTCCGCGTTGCAACCTTATCTCCTTCGGCAATCAAATCATCTTCCGAGGAAGTCAGGTCCGGGAAGGCGGCCAGCAAACCTCCGATGATTTGTTTGATGGTTGGCAAATCAGCGTCGGGCACGGGAAGGCCGGGATCGTGGTTGATGAAATCGGCGGCGCAGACCTCATCCCAAACCCCAAGATTATGAACATCGAAGCCCTCCCAGAAGCGGCGAACGGCAGCCTTGTTTTCTTCTGCTGACATAGGATTTTCTCCTTTTTCATTGTTCATTCTTTGCTGATCTTGCGACCAGCGATGACATAAGCCGGGCGATGCTGAAAGCAATCGCTCGCGGCGCAAAACAAGAGAACGACTTTATATGCTCACACTACGCGGCCGATTCGGATTCTCGCGGCCGTAAATCGTGAGCTTGAGGGCTTCGCCGATTTCTTCGTAGAGCGGCTTGCGGCCGGAAATTTTTTCGCTCTCGCGCAGGATGAGCAGCACGCCTTCGCCGCGCGATTCCATGAACGCGCGCAGCGTGAACGGGCTGACGTGCTCCTTTAAAAAACCGACGAGCAATTGATTGCGGCGATACGGCACAACTCCGGCGTACAAACTTGCGAGCGTCATTGTGTTGGGCAAGCGCCCAGGGCTGGTGATTTCGAGACGATCTTCGAACATGAGCAAGCGAATGCTCGAACCGGCAATGGCGTAATCGCGATGCGCCACGGCGTTGACAATGGCTTCATGCACTGCGCGCAAAGAATATTGCGGCAAGTCGAGCCTTCCGGTTTCATCCTTCTTGGCCGGCACTTCCATGTAGCGCTTCACAAATTCGGTTGCGGCGACGATTTGTTCCGCGATTGTGCCCATGTATTGCGTGGCATTGATGAGCTTGTCCGAATCCGGCTCTGTGCTGTTATAAAAAGCGCAGTCGATCATCGCGTTGGGTAGAAAGCGCTGCGGCTTTTTACCGAACACGAGCAAGCCCGCAACCGTTGGCCGCAATTGTTCTTGTTCTCGGCTCGCGATTTTTAGATTGACAAAAATTTCGGAGAGAGGGAGTAGCGTTTGCTCGAGCGGGCCAAGCTGACGTTGCTCGTGATATTTTTTATAAAGCTCGCCGTCAATATCATCCAACGCGGCTTGCAGCACGGCTTTCTCTTCGAAGTAATAGCCTTGACTGCGCTGTTGCAGCAAACGCGCGAGCGCTTGCGCAGAGAGCTTTTGCTTGGAGGAGCCGACGCGATGATATACTTCTCTGAACTCGAGAAAGGAGTCTTCGCCGAGTTGAATTTTGGCGAGCAGGCTTTGAGGATCGTCGAACATGTGCCGTTTCAGGATTCTATTGTAATGCGCTTCTTTAGACTGTCATCCTGAAAGGAACTTCCCTAGTACTCGGTTCTCTTCCCAGCGCGAGGGAAGGTTCTTCCAGAATGACAACGATAGGCGGAGTTGCAAACTGAACATGTTAAACCGCAAACTCCGTGTATGGGCGAATATCCGCAGGCTGAAAGCCCAAGACGATGCGGTTCTTTGGAATGCCGGCGGCGACCAATTCGTTGGCAATGCCTTGCTCCGTGCCGTCGCGTTGTATCCATACCTTTCCGTCGGCAATGTCGATGTGAACGAGACAACCGTGAACCCGTTTGTTCTTTTCCCACCCCTGTGTCAACAACAAATAATGATCGCCTTTTACATCAGCGATGACTTCGCTCCGAATGTCGCCATAGGCATAAGGAATCGCCGCGTACTCTTCGAGCACGTTTTGAATGATTTGGCGGTAAGTTTCTAAGGTATCCATTGTCATAGGCCCGGGTCGAAAAGAGCTATACACGTTGCGGGTTGTTTTGAACTCTCACCAAGCTGTCATTCTGTAAGAAACTTCCCTCGCACTGGGAAGAGAGCCGAGCACTAGGGAAGTTCCTTCCTGGATGACATTTCAAAAAGAGCGTTCCAAATCAACCCAGAAGTAGTATAGATGCAAAATAGAAATTCCGACAACAGCGCCTGAAGGCGCAACTACGAGCGCGTTCTCACTGCGCGAACATCTCCGCAATCAGCTTGTTCGCGTCGTCCTGCATTTTCTTCGCGGCTTGCTCCGCGGTGAGCTGGCCATTGATGATGCTTTGATATGCCGGACGCATCGCGTCCCAAATCGCGCGCATCTCCGGCGCAATGGGCATGGCTTTGCCGACCGTGATTTGATCTTGCGAGCCGATTAGAATGGGATCTTTCTGGAAGATGGAATCGCGGCGCGCTTCGAGTCGCGAAGGAATGGCGCGAATGGCGCGGGTGTATTCCAATTCATTCTCCGGCTCGGTGAGGAAGCGCAGCAGCTTGAGCACGCGCTCGCGGCGCTCGCCGGTGACGTTGACGTTCAAACAATAGCCGGTTGCGGAGATCATGGGCGTAGGCCAGAGTCCGGTTTCGGAAACGAGCGGAATGCGCGTGACGCCGATATCGACGCCGGCATCGAGATAGCCGCCCCAACTCCATGGGCCGTTGATGACCATCGTGGCATTGCCTTGTTTGAATAACTGATTGGCAATGTCGAGCGTGCATTCGAACGGAACGATCTTCTCGTCGCGCAGTTTGACGATGAACTTGCAGGCATTAATTGTCGCCGCAGTGTTGAGCGTCGGTTGCGCGTTCTCGTCCATGACCCACCCGCCATAGCCGCCGAGAAAAGGAATGAAGAAAAACGGCTCGATGAAATTCCACGCGAGCGCGTATTGATCGATGCGGCCATCGCCGTCGGTGTCTTGGCTCAATTGTTTGCCCAACTCGAGCAGCTCTTGCGTGGTGCGAGGCGGAACGGGCACGAGCTTCTTGTTATAGACCAACGTGAGATGATTGCCCACGCGATCGGCGAGCATGTAGAGCTTGCCTTGGTATTGCACGAGCGCCATGGGATCGAAGTTTGACAACTCTTGCGTGGTGAAAAATTCGCCGAGCGGCTGAATGATGCCCATGACATGAAACACGCCGACCATGTCCGCCGGGCCATAGACCAAATCCGGGCCGCTGCCGCCCAAGGCCGCAACGATAAAATTGCTGCGCACTTCTTCGGTTTCATAGTAGATTTGATTCGCGCGCATGCCGGGGTTCGCGCGTTCGAAGCGATCCAACAACGAGTCGAGCACGACGCGGCCCGCCGGGAGATCTTGCGTCCAAATGATCAAATCGTTCGGGTCGCGTTTCGCGCTGCCGAAGGCAAGAAAGAGAATGGTTAAACTGAAGAGCAGGGCGAGGAGTGCAAGAGTGAATTTCTGCATGTCGTAGCGAGTTTTGTTCGGGCCAGGAACTGCGAGCGAGACATAAACAGAAAAACGCGCGTTTGAAAGCGCGGCCAATATAAACCGAGGGACTTAAAACCGCAAGAGGAAAGGCGGGCTTGAAGTGGGGCAGCTCAAAGGTTGACATTACAAATCTCAACAAGCCCAATAAAATTCCTCTTGACAAGGAGGGATTTTTTTTGCTTCTTGCCAACAGTGAATAAAAAAGCCGTCAAGTAGGCTGAGGTGGGAACGGGGTTCTCTCTCTCTCTCTCTCTTCCTCTCTCTCTCTTCCTCTCTCTCTCTCTTCCTCATCTTTGCCATTTGCTACGCAGTTGGTCATGTCATTTCAGGGAGGTCGAAAGGCATGAACAAGTATCGATTCTTTGGTCGCTGCACCTTTGGCTGATTTTTGCTCTCACCCCAAACTGTTCAATCCATCCCCAAAACAGAAAAGCTTTGGCAGCCTACAAAGAGACCACCAAAGCTTCTCGTGACACAAACGCAGCCAATGGCATTCATTGGCGTCTTGAGAAGCAAGAGCTTCTTTCCGGGCTGCCTTTCTTGAAAACAACACATCATTTTGAGAAAGGAAATTTTGTATGAAACGCTTATCCGTTCTTGTTGCTGTGGCGCTTGCGCTCGTGGCCTTATTTGGCGTGTCAGCTTTGCAGTCTGAGGCAACACCCACGGCGCCGGTTCAGTTCGAAGGCGTGGTTAGTTATCCGAACAGCAATCCTGCCATAGAAAATACCGTAGTTAAGGTCTACCTCGGCGGCACACTAAAGGGCGAAACGACTATCACCAGAGACGATGGCTTTTACCAGATCACCGGCAACCATCCGGATTTTCCAACCGGAACCTATCGTTTGTTTGCAGATGATGGCGTACACGCATGGGGGGAGGAGTATTGTTTCAAAAATCAAGGCATTGAAAATCAGGTGTGCAACGTTACTTTGGACACCGAATATTAACCTCAGACCTCGTCAGATTCGTTTTTAGAATTGTTGTTTGAGCCGCATTTGACAAGGGTTTGAAGCGAAAAGCGTGAATAATTGGACAAAATCGGTTTAAAAACTATATGTTCACTGCGAATG
>Ga0247727_10020230_pt1 | contig 10203 bp, 6 predicted proteins | sample WisWelCaveWW1625_FD_202498 | JGI IMG/M metagenome (GOLD analysis project Ga0247727, IMG submission 202498) | Biofilm microbial communities from Wishing Well Cave, Virginia, United States - WW16-25 | ecosystem: Environmental > Aquatic > Deep subsurface > Groundwater > Cave microbial mat | place... | reverse complement strand
CCCCGAACGAGGCGCGCGCCAACAGGTGGCGAATGTGCGGCGTGCCCCACGCGCTGTTAGCGAGATTATATCCGTCCAGCCGGCGCGACGAAGGACGCCAGTGAATGACCGGCGATTTCGCGGCCTTATCCTGATCGGCGGACGCCACAGAAATTAACACTTCGGTCATGAGACACCCTCCTTGGGATGAGGGCTGCCGGAGAAAGCTTGAATTGACAATTGAAAATTGTCAATTCGCACCTCTCACGGCAGCTTGTGGTGAAAAAGTTTTCCGATGCAGCGCAAAGATGCCAATCAATGAAGGATTAGAAAAAAACCGGCGAGAATGCTGACAAAATTCTGAAGATGAAAACTGCGTGCGGATACGGCTAAATCTGAGAATGGAATCCGTTCGATTTTTCGCTCCTTTCCTGCCATCCTGTGGAAAAGTGAGCGACGGCTATGGTCTTGCAGAACAGTAAGAATAAGATATAAACTTTTAACAAAAAAGCAAGAAGTATTTTAACGTTTTCTGATGGTTTGTCTTTGCCATTTCTAGGCTCCACATTTTTTAAGATTGCAGGCCTACATCCCTGGCAAGTCGTTAGCCTTACGATTTATTTCAGCAGCTTCACTCGAAAACAGTTTGATTGCAGCGCTCGATCTGGAGAAATATTTATCGCGTCTGCAATCAAAAACGCGCGACTTATGCTGGTTGCATTACTTCGAATGAAATTTCTTTGCAATATTAAAATTACCTTGTAAAATTAAATCACTTCTTGTATATTTACTTTGTAATTTTAAATGAGTTCTTGCCATTAGGTAAATTTGCCCGCATGGATCGTTTTATCACCCAAAAGCTGCTGGACTGGAAGAAGCGGCCCCGGCGAAAACCGCTTATTCTGCGCGGCGCGCGCCAGGTCGGCAAAACCCACACCGTGCTCGATTTTGGCCGGGAGTATTTTAAAGGCCGGGTGCATCTCGTCGATCTCGAAAAACACCCGGACTGGCATCGTATATTCGAGAAGAATTTGGTTGCCGAAAGAATTTTATCCGAGTTGGAAATTCTCGTGAACGCGCGCATCACGCCGGGCGCGGATTTGCTTTTCATCGATGAAATTCAGGCTTGTCCGCGCGCTATCATGGCGCTGCGATATTTCTACGAAGAAATGCCCGAGCTTCACCTCATCGCTGCCGGTTCGTTGTTGGAATTTGCCATGCAGAAGATCTCTTTTCCGGTCGGCCGCGTCCAAATGTTGAATATGTTCCCGCTGAGCTTTCCGGAATTTTTGCAAGCGACCGGCAAAACCCTGGCGGCGGAAACCGCGCTTTCTCCTCCCACCCGGCAACCCGACGCCATCCACAATCTGCTGCTTGAAGAGCTGCGCCGTTATTTCTTTATCGGCGGCATGCCGGAGTGTGTCAGCGCCTTCGTTCAAACCGGCAAAATCAGAGACACCTTTGAAGTGCAGGCGGATTTGGTCAATACCCTTCGCCAGGATTTTTCCAAATATGTCCCTTATTCCGATGCGCGATGCCTGAACTCGGTTCTGAGCGCCACCGCAAAACATGTGGGACGTCAAATTAAATATTCGGAATTGGCGGAGGGTTTCAGCAATCCCACGATCAAGAAAGCGTTCGACCTGCTCTCGCTGGCGCAGGTGATCCGAAAAGTGCCGGCCACCTCTCCGGCCGGATTGCCGCTCGGTGCTGCGGCCTCGGAACGCAAGTTCAAAGCGTTGCTGCTCGACGTCGGGCTGATGCAACATTTATGCGGCATGCCCGTTGATGTGGAATTTGCAAAAACCGATTTGTTGAAAATCTATCAAGGCGCGCTGGCCGAACAGTTCGTCGGCCAGGAGTTGGTTGCTGCCGGCCAAAGCGATCTTTACTACTGGGCGCGTGAGGCCAAGAGCAGCAGCGCCGAGGTCGATTATTTAATCGTGAAAGACGGCCAAATTCATCCGCTTGAAGTTAAAAGCGGCGCCTCCGGAAAATTAAAAAGCCTGCATTTGCTGCTGCAGAATTATCCCGCTTGTCCGGCCGGTTACGTTCTCTCATCGGCTCATTATAGCGAACTCTCTGAACAGAAGCTCGTTTTTCTGCCGTTGTATAATACTTTTCATATTGGTCGCGTGGATTAGTTTCATTAAACCCTTTGGAGGTCTCAGATGAAAACCAGCCCGGCAATTTTTGAAAACTTCAAAATCCGTCGCGTGTACGACGAAAAAACCGAAACCTGGTATTTTTCGGTGGTGGATATTATTCAGGTTTTGCTACAGCAACCGGATTTTCAGGTAGCGAGAAAGTATTGGAACAAGCTGAAAGAACGGCTGAGCAAGGAAGGTAGTGAGTCGGTGACAAATTGTCACCGACTGAAATTGGAAGCGGCTGATGGCAAAAAATATCTCACCGATGTTGCCAATGCCGAAACGCTGTTGCGCTTGGTGCAATCAGTGCCAAGCCCTAAAGCCGAGCCGATAAAACTCTGGCTTGCCAAAGTTGGTTACGAACGCATGCAGGAAATGGCCGAGCCGGAAAGATCGTTGGAGCGGGCGCGTGAGAACTGGCAGAAACATGGCCGCAGCGAAAAATGGATTCAGCAGCGCATGATGGGCCAGGAGAGGCGCAATAAACTCACCGATTATTGGCAAAACCACGACATCAAAGAGGGCGAAGAGTTTGCAAGAAAACAAAGCCGCCGGCAAAAAAGGCGGCGGCATTGCCCAAAAAGCCCGGCTCGAGCTGGAAGATAAAACCGGAAAAAGCGTGATCAGCGAGGAGAATTTCTTGGCGCCGGCAAAACAGAAACAGATAAAAGACGCGGCGAAAAAAATAATTGGGGCGTGAAGACACCAGGGAAAGTTTCCAATAATAGCACTATGGAAACCCGGCCGCAAAGGTGCAACTTTTCTCCCAATCAATAAGTCTAATGCTAAGGTTGTGTCCTTCCTCTTATTTTTATATTGCAGTTTAATCACGATCATGCTTCACGAATAGCGTTTTTGAAAACGATTTGTATTGACGGCTGAGACAGATTTCGCATCATTAAAAAACAAGGGATCTTCAATCATGCGTTTTCCAGTCAAGTGGGTAATTTTAGGAGTTTGTTTGTTGATGACGACCGATGCAGCATGGGCCCAGCAAAAAACCTGGGCCAAGGCCCGCCAAGACACCCTGCGCGTCGAGTTGGTTGAAACCGGCGAGGTCGGCGCGGTCAATAGCACGGTGGTCACGTCGCCGATGATCTGGTCGCAGGACTTGCAAATCATCGACATGGTTCCGGAAGGCATGCACGTGGATTCCGGCGCGGTGCTGGTGCAACTCGATCGCGCTTCGCTATCGACGCAGTTGCAGGCGAAGCAAACCGAACTGGATGGTCATCGCTCTGATATGCAACGCCTGCAAACCGAACAGCAGGCCCGCATCAGTGAGATGACGCGCAATGGGGAAATGGCAGAGCATACGCTGCAGCTTTCGCACGTGCAACTGGAGCAAATGAAATACGAATCCGCTTCGCGGCAGGAACAGGGCAAGCTCGAAGTGCTCAAAGCCGAGATCGCGCTCAAAGAAGCGAAAACCAAATTAGAAGCGCAGGCCATCATTCATCACGCCGAAGAAAAAAAGCAGCAGCTCAAAATTCTCCAATCGCAAAATCAGGTCAACGAGATCAAGCGCCAGCTCGACCAGCTCACCTTGCGTGCGCCCTTGTCGGGCATGGTGGTGCATCATCCGGATTGGAACGGCAATAAGCCGACTATCGGCGAGAAAATTCGTCCCGGCCGCGGCGTGATCGATCTCCCCGACCTGTCGCGCATGCAAGTCAAAATTCGCGTCAATGAAGTTGATGCGGCGCGATTACAAACCCACCAACCCGCCCGCATTTCGCTCGATGCCTTCCCGAACAAACAATTTCGCGGCCGGTTGATTTCCACCACGCGCATCGCGTCTAAAAAAGCGGAAGAGAGCCAGGTGCATGTTTTCGAGACGATTGTGGAAATCGCCGAAAGCGATTCGCTCTTGAAGCCCGGCATGACGGCGCAAGTGCGCTTGCAGCTTGAAGAGCTTCCGAATGTGACGATGATTCCCACCGGCTGCGTTTTTGAGTTGAATGGAGAGCCGGTGGTGTTCACGAAAAAATCGCCGAAAACGCCGACGCCGGTGAAGCTCGGCGGCCGCAATGATTTTTATATGAGCGTCGAGAATCTCGCGGCGGGCACGGAAGTGTCTTGGCAAGCGGGCAAAGCGGAAGCGCAGCCGTTGGGCTACGCTGAGTTTCAAAAACAATTGCGCCGGCCGCCGGAACAATATCAAAATTTTTTCAGCGAAATGGAGAAGCGTCAACTGACGTTTGATTACGAAGCGCATCGCCAGCGCCCGCCCGAACCGCCCGGCGGCGCTCCTGGCGGCACCGAAGCGATGCTCAAGAAGCTCGGTTTCCCGGCGGGCGAAATGGCGACCAAAGGCGGGCAGATTACGTTGACGCCGGAGATGATGAAAAAAATGCCAGCGAGCGGGCCAATCAAAACCATCGGCGATAGCACCGTTAAAAAATTGTCGGACAGCGCAGAACGCGACGTGAAAATTTTTCAGGGAAAACCCGCGACGGCAAGGAAAGATTCGACAAAAAAATGATGGTAAATTAATTTCAAAAATATGTTCCAACGGATGGAAAAACGACCAACGGATTTAAAATTTTCTTCATCCGTTGGTCGTTTTTTAATCCGTTGGAGTAATTTCTTATAAATTTTTTGGAACCAATTTTGTGAACGCATAGGGAAACTTTTATGTCACTCAAATCCATCCTCCAAAATCGTCGTCTGCTGGTGCTGGCCGGCGGAGTTGCGCTTGTGCTGCTGCTCGTGGTGTGGAATATCGGCTCGACCTCGGAAGACATCGCCAGCGGCGAAGTGCAGAAAGGCGAGTTCATCGTCAGCATCAAAGCCAAAGGCGAGCTGAAAGCGAAAAATTCGCAGTCGGTCGCGGTGCCGCGCTCCAGCTCGTTCAATATTCAGATCGTGCGCCTCGCGCCGGAGGGCAGCTTGGTGAAAGCCGGCGATTTTCTGGTGCAATTCGATCCGACGCAAGCGCAGCAGAAATTCGACGAGAAACAAAACGCGCTCAAAAATGCGTTGGCCGAATTGGAAAGCCAGAAGGCCAGCATCGCTTCGAATATGGCGCAAATCGAAAGCAATTTGCAAACCGAGCGCTATTCGCACGAGCAGGCGAAGCTGCGTTTTGAGCAAATGAAGTACGAGGCCGAAGCCAAACGCCGCGAGCAGGAAATCAATTTGCGCAAAGCCGAGTTGTCGCTCAAACAGGCGGAAGAAAAAATCACGGCGCAGAAAAAAATCGACGCGGCAAATTTGAACAAAGCCCAACTGCAAGTCGAGCGCGCCAATCTTGAGCTTGGAGAAGCGCAAAGAGAATTGACGGGGTTAACCTTAACCGCTCCCATCGACGGCCTCGTGGTTTATAAAGAAATCTGGGGCCCGAGCGGCGCCGCGAAAGTCAAAGTCGGCGACACCCCGTGGCGCGGCCAGGAAGTGATCCAGATTCCCGATCTGGCGGTCATGCAAGTCAAAGCCAGCATCAACGAAGTGGAGGTCAGCAAAATCGCCAAAGGCCAGCAGGTCATGATCAAGCTCGACGCGCTGCCGGAACCGACGTTTCACGGCACGATCGCGCAAATTGCGACGCTGGCTTCGCGCAAACGCAATTCCAATGTCAAAGAATTCGAGGTGATGGTTTTGATCGATGGCAGCGACCCGCGTCTCAAGCCCGGCATGTCCGCCGGCGTTGAAATTATCACCGATCGTTTGGCGGACGCGACGTATGTGCCGCTCGAATCGGTGTTTGAAAAAGACGGCAAAACGATCATTTATCCCGCCGGCTCCTCCAACCCGATTAACGTCGAAGTCGGCCAGAAAAATGCCGATTTCATCGTCATCACCTCCGGCCTGAAAGCCGGGCAAAAAATTTCGTTGCGCGATCCGACGCTGCCGCTGGAAGAAATCGGCAAAGACGCGCCGAAGTCAATCCAAAAGGGAAAAAAGAAATCCGGTGGCGACCACGAAGGTTTCATGATTATTGGGTAGAAGCGCAGAGGGCGAAGAGCATAGCGCAGAGGGCATGGCGCATAGCGTGTCTCATGCCATGCGCTTTGCTTTATGCTTCAAAATATGAATATTTAAGGACATAATGCACAAATGAATTACCGCGAAAGCTTTCGTGTCGGCGTCGAAGGCGTGCAAAGCCATAAGCTGCGGTCGCTACTCACCATGCTCGGCATTATCTTCGGCGTTGCGGCTGTGATCAGCATGATGTCCATCGGCGAGGGCGCGAAACAAGAGGCGCTGCAACAAATCGCGCAGATGGGGATGAACAACATCATCATTCAAAACGTGTCCGCGGAAGATACGAAAGAGGGCAAAGACGTCGACAACAAATCGCGCGGCTTGCGGGTGGCGGATGCTTTGGCATTGGAAGACGTCAATCCGCTGTTGAGCGACGTCGTGCCGCAGCGTTATCTCAACGTCGAGGCGCAATACGGCTCCGAACGGGTCTCCGTGACCGTAGTTGGGACGCTGCCGGTCTATGCGACGGTGATGAATTATCAGCCGCAGCAAGGCTCGTTTTTCAATTATTTTGACGAGCTCGAAGCGCGGCGGGTTTGCGTGCTCGGCGCCGGCATCAAACGCGATTTGTTTTATTTTCGCGATCCGCTCGGCGAGCGCCTCAAAATCGGCGATGACTGGTTTACCGTCGTCGGCGTGATGGAGAGGAAAATGTCGAGCAACACGGAAGCCGCCGGCAACGACATGAACCAGCAAATTTATATTCCGCTTTCTGCGTCGCTGCAGCGCTTCACGCTGGAGCCCTTCGAAAGCGAGGTCGACCGCATCGTCGCGCGCGTGAATGAGCCGGAGCGCGTGCGTGAGGCCGCCAATATCGTGCAGACGACATTGGCGCGCCGGCACAACAACGCCGCGGATTATCAAATTTCGATTCCGGAAGAGCTGCTCCGGCAGCGCCAACAAACGCAGCGGATTTTCAATATCGTCATGGGCTGCATTGCCGGCATCTCGCTGCTCGTCGGCGGCATCGGCATTATGAACATCATGCTCGCCTCGGTGTTGGAGCGCACCCGCGAGATCGGCATTCGCCGCGCGATCGGAGCGACGCGCAAAGATATCATGGGGCAATTTATTTTTGAGGCCGGCTTGCTGAGTTTCATCGGCGGCATGGCCGGCATCGTTCTGGGCTGGTCGATGACTTATGCAATCACGCTTTACGCGGGCTGGAAAACGATTGTTTCGATTTTTTCGGTTATCCTCGCCTTTGGCGTTTCCGCCGCGGTCGGCATTTTATTTGGCTTTTACCCCGCCCGCCAGGCCGCGCGACTGGATCCCATTGAAAGCTTGCGGTACGAATAGCATAGCGCCGAGAGCATGGCGCAAAGCGAGAAATCGGGCTAAATTATCATAGTTCCACTTTAACACGGCGCCACAGAGAAAAACGAGCAAACACGGAGACGACAATAAAATTTTTGCTCCGCGTTTCTCCGTGTGCTCTGCGACTCCGTGTTTAAAAAAAACGTCGCCGTTTACCTCATCCAGCACAGAGGGAAGAGAATGTTTCGTTCACGAATATTATTTATCGTCTGCATTTACGGATTTGCTCTTGGCAACCTCGCTTATTCCCAATCATCTTCTTCCGACCCCAACGCCAAAGTTCTCTCTTTACAACGGGCGATTGAATACGCCCTCCAGCGCAGTTTCAATGTCAAATTTCTCGGGCTTTCCCTGGAAGCGGCGCGGCAAAATTTAATTGCACGCAAAGGCAATTTCAAAACCAACGCGGTGCTGAACTTTGACACACCAAACTTATCCGAACAGCTTCAAGAGATTAAAAGTTCTATTCCTGGGGGACTGTCGACTTACGGCACTAGCGGCACCTTGCGTTTCTCCGGCACATTGGATGTCAATCAACCGTTGCCAACCAATGGCGTTTTCACGCTCTTTAGCCAGTTATACCAACAAGAAGTTTCAGCCTTCGATCCCGATCTTGGCGGAAAAGCCAAAGATCGCCGGTTTTATACCTCAATTGGCTTGCGTTTAAGCCAACCTTTGTTTACGATCAATACTTTGAAGCTCGGCTACGAAGAGGCCAACTTGAATTATGAGCGCGCCTCCGGACAGATTCGCCGCAACGAGCTGGACGTGATTTACAACGTGACGCAGGCATTTTACGATCTCTATCGCGCCACCAGAGGCTTGGAAATCGCTCGCGAGGAAGTGAAACAACAGGAAGAAACGTATAATTTGGCGAGCAAAAAATTTTCGGCGGGATTGATTCCGGAAGTGGAAGCGCTGCAAACCGAAGTGGATCTGGCGCAGAGCCGCAATCGCGTTTATTCCGCGGAAAGCGCTTTAAATCGGCAGGAAGATATTTTCAAACAAACCGCCGGCATGCCGCTGGCGGAAAAAATTGCCGTGCAAACACAAGTGGAATTCAAGCCGTTTGCCATTGATCTCGACAAGGCGATTGCGCACGGTTTAGCCAATCGCTCGGAGATTCGCGAGCAGGCGATTGCGCGCCGTTTGCAAGAAATCGAGTTGAAACGCACGGATGCGCGTTCTGAGTTTAAGGCCGAGCTATCCGCTTCTTATGATCTCGCCGGCATCAGCGATGAAACACTGCCTTTGGGCACCGGCACTCAGGAGCTTTTCCGCTCCAGTTGGAGTGATTTAAGAAATCGCCCCAAAAATCGCGGCGTGCTTTTTTCCATGACGATGCCGCTGTGGGATTCCGGCGTGAACGGCGCGGACGTCGCATCGGCCAAAGCGCGTTTGGATCAATCGACGTTGAGCCTCGACAATGAGCGCATCACCGTCGAGCGCGAGATCAAAGACGTCGTCGCGCGCGTGCGCGAGGCGGAGAATCGTCTCGGCGTTTTGGAGAAAAGCCAGAAACTCGCCGAGCGCAGTTACGAAATCAGTCTGGCGCGTTTCGATAACGGCGACGTCACCGCGCAGGAGCTGGCGCTCGACCGCAACCGCCTCACGCAGGCGCGCAGCGCCTATCTCGATGCGTACATCGATTATCAAACCGCGGTTGCCGATTTGAAAAGAAAGACGCTTTATGATTTTGAGAACAATCGGAGCCTGGGGGAAGGCGAAAACAACAGATGAGAAGATAGCGCATTTCATTAACAAACAGCGCTTGACTTTTCGTCGAAGGTTGTGTAGCTTTTATTGTGAGGCTATAAAAAGAAATCAAAGATTTTACAATTTAAACAAGCGCAGTAATCATGAGCCAGCCTCCTCCTTTACATACTTCGATGCCGACCACCGTTGTCGATGATTTGAAGCATCTGAATCCTTGGTGGCAAGGCAATCCTGCGCCGCCCACTCCGCCCTTCCGGCGTTGGATCTTCGACAGATTACAGCACCAGCTCTTGTCAGGCCCAACTCCGACCGTGGCGTTGCGAGGACCGCGTCGGGTTGGCAAAACGATTTTGGTGCAACAAATCATCGAACAGCTTCTCAACAACGGCGTTGCCGGCAATCGAATTCTCTATGCCCCATTTGATGAAATCCAAGATTTTAACAAGCTGACCGATCCCATTTTAAGAATTGCCTATTGGTTCGAAACCAATATCTTGAAAGAAACCTTCAACGCGAGCGCCATCGACAATCGTCCGGCTTATATCTTGATGGATGAAGTGCAAAAACTCCACGCCTGGGCGCCGCAGGTGAAACACCTGGTCGACAATCAAGCGGTTCGCGCGCTCATCACCGGCAGCTCATCGCTCCGCATCGAAGCGGGCCGCGACAGTCTGGCGGGCCGAATTACCACTTTGACGCTGGGCACGCTCTTGCTGCGCGAGATCGCGGCGCTGCGCTTCAATCAGTTTTATGAGCCGCTTTTTCCTCCGAACGGCGTCGATATATTTCTGCAACGTTCGTTTTGGGAAGAAGCGCATGCCAAAGGCAAGCGCGAGCGCGAAGGCCGCGATCAGGCTTTCCGTGCCTTTTCGGAACGCGGCGGCTATCCCACGGTGCATCAGCAGCCAATCGTATCATGGCCGGAAGCCGCGGATCAACTCAATGAAAGCGTCATTAAACGCGCCATTCAACATGATCTACGCCAGGGGCCACGCGGACGGAAACGCGACGCAAAATTGCTGGAAGAAATTTTTCTATTATGTTGCCGCTATGC
>Ga0247727_10020229_pt1 | contig 10203 bp, 9 predicted proteins | sample WisWelCaveWW1625_FD_202498 | JGI IMG/M metagenome (GOLD analysis project Ga0247727, IMG submission 202498) | Biofilm microbial communities from Wishing Well Cave, Virginia, United States - WW16-25 | ecosystem: Environmental > Aquatic > Deep subsurface > Groundwater > Cave microbial mat | place... | reverse complement strand
AAAGAAACAATCGTCGAGAGAGTTATTGAGGATCAAGAACCTGAACTTTGGATACTCGCAACGGGATATGGTGGACTAAGCGAATTCGATATCCCCGTTCCTTACCTTTTGCCAAACTGGGGGCCATTCAATCTCAACAATTTCGACAGTGTCGGCGTTAGTCTCACGGTTGAAGTTCTGGAAAGCGACACGGCAGGTCTGAGATGGTTGCTAGGGCTAGGCTCTCCATTCTTCCCTTGTGTTCCCTATTTGTTCGCTGAGACAGATACGACATCGCCCGCGGATTACTCAATCACCTTTCCGATTTCCGACTTCCCCTATCCAAATGAGCAACTGATGTGTCTTTCTGCCCAGAATGGACGGATCAGAGTATCAAACTTTTCAATCTATGCGTGGGAGAAACCATAGAAGAATGAAAGCAAGGAAGATTTACGGGATTGTGCCCTCCAATAGGACGCCTTAGCAAATGCAAAACCTTGAGAAGATCGGTGCAGATTTACAAGTATTGCTTACGCTGTTCAAGACTTCGGCAGAGAAGAACCCGTTGCATGGAAATGATCCGGAATTGAAGAGACTATGGGCAGCATATGGGAAACTAAGGGCCGATCTAGCAGCCACTGATGAAGAATGGTTCGGTGATCTTCGAGAGTTAGAAATTCCCGAACCTGCTGAAAGGGACAACGAGTATCATGCGAGCACAGGAGGGCTCTACTTCGCATCACACTTAGAGCCATTACAGAATGAACTGGTCAGAGCAGCGACACTCTTCCAAACATACCTTCGTCGGACAAATGAAGACGCTCCGGAGCCAACGAAGGTACTGAAGTTTCTTGCCAAGAGATTTCATCGTGTATGCCGACACTTAAGGGAAAGACACTCTGACAGAGGGACGATCTCCGTTGAAGACGAGTATGACGTGCAGGACCTGTTCCGTTCTTTGTTGTCAATCTATTTCGAAGATATTCGAAAAGAGGAGTGGACGCCGAGCTATGCTGGAAGTTCATCGAGAATGGATTTCCTGCTCAAGACTGAACAGGTAGTAGTTGAAACAAAGAAAACACGATCCAGCCTAACTGAGAAACGAATTGGCGAAGAACTCATTGTCGATATTGTCAAATACTGCATGCATCCGGATTGCAAAGTGCTGTTTTGCTTTGTCTACGATCCAGAAGCCAGAATTGCAAATCCAAGCGGGCTTGAGAATGACCTCTCGAAACTGCATAATGGTCTTCAGGTCATTGTCGTAGTTGAACCGAAAACCTGACTATCAGAGTTCCCCCCTCTTTGCGAGAACTTAGCGACTCTCAAGACAACAGATTAGGATCCTCTGGGTGTGCCCTGCAAGGGAACGTTTCCGCTAAGACGTTCGCACACACTCTGAGGGTTTTGTTTTTATATAGAGAAAGCGAATGGGTTACTTTCTTTATTGTAATGGGATTGGCAAGGCTCGTATCCGAAAGGCACTGCTTGATTGAGTGAGCAGCCTTTCGTATTTTGTGAGTGCAATTCAGTTGTTCAAAACTTCCGACCGTCCAGCTTATGTAGAACAACCCTCTCTCGAATTGCAAGGCATCGGACGTGCCTCAACGACCGGGGGAGGTGGTTCTGTTTATGGCGGAAAATTGCTAAACAAGTGCTACCGCGAAGTTGCTGCGTAGAGGTTAGTGAGAGTTTGGAACTGCCCAAATCACCCAATTTTCAACGCGCCCGTAGCTCAATTGGATACCCGCCCGACCGCCTCAGTAAGGCTCTCTCTCGGTCAGGCGGGCCTGCCCGACAAAATCAGTCCAAATACGGTCAGGCGGGCGGGGAGTATCAGACTTCGGATCTGAGGGTTGGGGGTTTTTCCGGGGCAAATTCTGCAAGTTTCTTTTCGCTGTGAAAGTGGACTGATTTAGGCCGCGCCCGTAGCTCAATTGGATAGAGCATCAGACTTCGAATCTGAGGGTTGGGGGTTCAACTCCCTCCGGGCGCACAAGATTATCAATTGTGAATTGTCAATAATTTTCAATCGACAATTGACAATCGTCGTTGGGGTTCTCCGCCTACGTCCCGAACATAGCAACCTTCATCATTCCTCGTGAACATCCAACATTGAACATTCAACATTCAACAAGAAAGTGAGATGGGAGATGACTGAAGATGAGCGCTGGATGGAATTCGCTTTGCGCGAGGCAGAACTGGCCTACAAGCGCAAAGAGGTTCCTGTTGGGGCGGTTCTCGTAAAGAAGGGTAGAATCGTCGGAAAAGGGTACAACCAGACCGAAACATTGCGGGACCCGACTGCTCACGCAGAAATGATTGCCATCACTGCCGGGGCAGCTCAGGCTGGAAACCACCGCCTGGAAGATTGCACGCTGTATGTTACCCTTGAACCATGCTCAATGTGTGCAGGCGCGATTGTCCTTGCGCGCATTCCACGATTGGTCTTCGGTACGGCCGACCCGAAGGCCGGGGCGTGCGGGACCCTGTACAATATCATCCAAGACGAACGGCTGAATCACAGGGTGAATCTGGCAAAGGGGGTTATGGAGCAGAAGTGTGCGGGGATCCTCAAGGACTTCTTCGCAAAGGTGCGATCCAACGGGATGGGGAAACCATAGCCGGGGCGCGAGAGTATCGCGCGAGAGCAAGCGGGATTAATGGACAAATGGATTGATGGATGACAATTATAGAACACAGATTACGCCCGCCTGAACGACCCGTCCGAACGGCATGGCCGGGTGGACGCAGTCGGGCAGGCAGAAAGAAAGGATGACCGCTGATTTTTCAATCAGTGAAAATCTGTTGTTTTCAGTGTCATCAGTGTTCTAACAGGTTGCTGAAAAAGGAATTCTGAATGCACCCGCGTCAGGGTGAGCCCCGCCGTCATCCTGAGCGGAGTCGAAGGATGCGGCGGGATAAACTCCGTCGAACCCTGTCAAATGCATCAAATGACACGCTTCGACTACGCTCAGCGTGACGCAGTTTTGGTTTTTCATCAGCCAGCTAATCTTTTATCCGCTTGACTTGAGCTTCTCGGCTCTGTGAGCGATGATCAACTGCTCGATTAACTCACCGAGTTGACCGTCGATGATCCCCTGAAGGTTGTAGAGGGTCAGACCGATCCGATGATCCGTCACTCTGTTTTGAGGAAAATTATACGTGCGGATCTTGTCGCTGCGGTCGCCGCTCTTTACCATGGACTTTCTCAGGGCCGCAACATCGCCGACCTGCGCTTCCGTCATCATCTCGTATAGCTTCGCCCGCAACAGTTTCATTGCCCGCTCCCTATTCTGAAACTGTGACCGTTCCTGCCGGCAGGCAACAACCAACCCAGTGGGTGTGTGGGTAATGCGGACCGCTGTTTCCACTTTGTTGACATTCTGCCCCCCCTTCCCTCCCGAGCGAAACGTGTCGATTTCAAGATCGGCGGGATTGATTTCGACGTCGACTGTCTCTACATCCGGAAGCACTGCCACCGTTGCCGCGGAAGTATGGACGCGACCCTGTGCCTCAGTCTCCGGAACCCGTTGCACCCGGTGCACCCCGCTTTCGTACTTCGTCGTGCCGTAAACATCCTCACCGCTCAACGAGAACGAGATTTCCTTGTATCCTCCCATCCCTGTGTCGTTCATGTCCAGAATTTCAAGTTTCCATCCCTGCCGCTCCGCGAAACGGGAGTACATTCTGAACAGATCAGACACAAAAAGAGCCGCCTCTTCTCCACCCGTCCCCGCCCTGAGCTCGACAATGACGTCCTTGGAGTCGTTGGGGTCCTTCGGAATCAACAATGCCTTGAGCTCTTCTTCCTGTCGTTGCAGCTGTGCCTTCAGATTTTCCAGCTCTGCATAGGCAAGCTGTTTCATTTCCGGATCTCCAGAATTCTCGATGATCTCTTTGAGACCCGAGAGCTCATCCGTTGATCTCCGGTAACGTTCGTAGACCCGGATCAGGGGCGTGAGGTCGCTATGTTCCTTGCTGAGGTCACGGAACCTGGCCTGATTCCCGACCACCTCCGGGTCGCTCAGCAGCCTCGTCAGCTCCTCATACCGCTCCTTCACTTTTTGGAGGCGTTCAAGCATCGATACACCGACGCAGAGTCATGGCGATACCAACCCCCCTTCTTGAACATGAATCGTGCTCAACACTTCTCCTTCGTCCTCTCCCAACGCGCATCGGAGCGCGACAATGGCCACTTCGAGCTGCCCTTCGTCCGGTTCATTCGTGGTGATCCGTTGCAACCAGAGACCCGGGGCTATCACCAGACGCCCAAACAATGTTTCGCTTCGTCTTGCAGATGCTTTGATGAATTCGTACGAAATCCCTCCTACCAGAGGAATCAGAGGGAGATGCGTTACGAGACGCGTAACGATGTCCAAAGTGCCGAACAGCTGGATCATCCACGCATCAAGCAGACTGAACAATAGGATGGCCGAGAACATGACGATCAGGAGGAAACTGGTCCCGCATCTTGGGTGGAATCTCGATTGGCGCCCTGCAGCAACCGCTGTTAATTGCTCCCCACGCTCGAATGCGAAGACGGCCTTGTGCTCGGCTCCGTGATACTGGAACAACCGCCTGATGTCTTTCGACAACGAGAGCAGGCCGAGATATGCAAGCAGCAAAGCGATCCTCATACCGCCTGCTGCGAGATTAAATGCCAGCGGCTGTTGATCGATGCCAAACAAAAGAGTTGTTGCTACGATTGGCGTAACGAAGAATATGGCCACACCCAGAAACAACGACACAATGACAGTCAGTCCGAGCTTCACCGTCTCCTTCTTCTTCGCCGGGACTTCCATCTGTCCGTCGTCCTTTCCGCCATGCACTGTGTCGGCGTCCTCCATCGCAATTTCGGCCGAGTAATTCAACGTTCTCACCCCAATCACCATCATTTCAATGAGCCCTGCCGCTCCTCTGAATACCGGCATACGAAAGAGCTTAAACCGTTCACCAACAGAGATGAACGGTGTCTTTTTGACGAGAATTTCACCTGTTTTTCTTCGTACTGCCGTCGCCAGCATCCCGGGCGCACGCATCGTTACACCCTCGATGACGGCCTGGCCCCCGATCTGGAGCGGACTCTGTTTGTCCAAATTGTGTTTCACAATGCTCCACTAATGGTTTCCGATTGTTTCTGATCTCAAAAATACGAATTAGGCGTCTCAGATTCCATCAATTGAGGGAATCAGGCGGAGGGGCAGACGAGTCGTTGCGGTCCGCCCGCCGGAACATGGTCCGTAACGCGGCCAGCTCGGAGGGTCGAAAGAAGTTCAGCAGGTACATCGCGTACGCAAACATGCAAAGCAGGAAGGATCTCCACACGGGGCTGAAGATCGGAGGATCCACGAACATGTGTAACAGATAGACGAGGGCTGCTGTCCCGACAATGGTGATCACGCGTTTCCATTCATACGGAACAGGATACACACGCCCGGCAATCCACAACATGCTTGCTGCCATGACGCCGTAGCTCAGCAACGTCGCTAACGCTGCACCCATAATCCCCATGCGCGGGATCAGGACAAAGTTCGCGGCAATATTGACAGCGGCTCCCAAAAACGTCATGATCGGAAGTTGGTGGGTTTTCTTTTCAATGTAAACCCCGGCCGAAAAAACCGTGGATGCACCCAGAAAAACATAGCCCATTAAGACGATCGGCACGATGGTGAGGCCAGGCAAATAAGGCTCCGGCAAGATGGAGTATCCGAAAACCAGAGGCGCTTTGACAATATCGTCGAGAAAGAATGCCAGCAGAAGCAGGAGCAGAATCATGACAAGCAGAAAATACGTGAACACGCGGGCGAATAGCTGTCTCGCCTCAGGATCCTTGGCATGCGTGAAGAAAAACGGCCGCCAGGCAAATTCAAACATCGAGACGATCAGCATCATGAGAATTCCGAGACGGTAGTTCGCTTGGTAGATACCGACGGTCGCCTTGTCTGTCAGGGCTTCAAGGATCGGCCGGTCGATCACCTGAATGGCCATGGACGCAAGCCCGGCGGGAACCGTCGGCAATCCGAACGACAACAGTGCGCCAAACAACCCGCGGGGCCAGGTAAAGGCGATGTTCCGAACAATTGTTGGAATGAGCATGAGCAGAGTAGCACCGGAGGAAATGGCCCCTGCGATGAATATTCCTTTCACTCCCATCCTGTACGCTACAAGGAGGAGGACCGTACAGAGAACATTCACCACAATCCCAATCAGCTTGATCGTTGCAAAGGCGGAAGCTCTGTGCTCCATGCGGAGAGTTGAAAAAGGGAGGAGCGCAACGGCGTCGAGGAACAGGATCAGAGCAGAGTATTCGATGAAGGAATGATCTGCGACCTGAAGACCGGCCAATCCCGCCAGGCGTTCGGCGTTGAAAACAATGAGTCCGGAAAAAACCAACGCGCCGATGACCGTGGAGAGGAACGGCACGGTGAAGGTCGGCTTCCGATCCCCGAGCTCAAGAGTGGAGACATACTTCATGTACGCAGAATCCATTCCGTGGTGGTAGATCACATTAAGGAAGGCAATACAGGCAAAGAGGGTGGCAACAGTACCCAGGTCGTCGGGAGTAAGGATATTTGCATACAGCGGCGTGAGAAGAAACGTGAGGAAGCGCCCGATGACCGTGCTGACGCCGTAGACGGCTGTTTCCGTGCCCAGACGCTTGATCTTTTCAAACATACCGTCAAAACCCCGGGAGCTGCAATTCAGGTGGGAATTCGGGAAAGGTCGAGCGAAATGTCGAGTGCTTTGGCGGAATGCGTCAGCGCCCCCACGGAAATAAGATCGACGCCGGTTTCCGCAAACAGCCGTACGTTTTGGAGCGACACACCTCCTGAGGCCTCCACTTCAACCCGGTGGGCGATCAGTTCAACGGCAAGTTTCATTTCTTCGACTGAAAAGTTGTCGAGCATGATGCGACTGAGGCCGCCACATTGCATGGCTTCCCGTACCTCAGCAAGGGTTTTTGTTTCGACCTCAAGGGCGACAGCGAGGTTCCGCACCCCGACATACGCCTTGCACGCTTCGATCGCTTTCGTGACGCTTCCCGCCGCCACGATATGGTTGTCCTTTATGAGGATCATGTCGTCGAGGCCGAAGCGGTGATTTATTCCCCCTCCAAGCCGGACCGCCCATTTATCGAACAACCGGAGTCCAGGCGCGGTTTTGCGGGTATCGGCGATCCTTACGCTGGTCCCGACAACTGCCTCGACGTATGCTCGTGTCAAAGTCGCAATGCCGCTCATCCGCTGAAGGATATTAAGAGCCACCCGCTCCGCGCGAAGAATCCCCTTCACGCTCCCTTTCATACGTGCAAGAACCTGTCCCGGCCGGGCGAGCGAGCCATCGGACACAAACGCATCAACACCCGCGTTGTTGTCGCAAGACTGAAAGACACGAGCCGCCACCTCCAAACCTGCAACGACGCCTCGTTCCCTGCAAACGATCTCCGCCGTTCCCGTTTCATCATCAGAGAATATCGCGTCGCTTGTCAGATCGCCGAGGCCGCTGTCTTCCAACAAAGCCAGATCGATCATGCTGTCGATCTTATCGTCGTTGCCAGTTTGCAGCATCCTCGTTCAGTGTTTTGTGGCCCCGCTTGCATTCATTCGCGATTCAATCGCACCAAGAAACTGTGCCGGAGCTCTCGTCGGTTTTCCGGATGAGGCATCAACAAACACATGAACGGTGTAGCCCTCGGCCAAAAGGTCCGACTCATGGTCTCTGAAGACTTCATAATCAATCCTCACGCGCGCGAGAGGCATCTGACGAAGAATCGTAATCACCATGAGGAGATCATCATACCGGGCGGGACGCCGGTACGCGGCGTGGGCCTCGATAACAGGAAGATACAAACCCATTTCTTCGATCTGTCCGTACGGAAGGCCGACGCTTCTCAGCAAATCTGCGCGTCCCTGTTCGAAATACTCGAAAAACTTCCCGTAATAAACCATCCGCATCTGGTCGGTGTCAGCGTATCGGACACGGACAGGTGTTACCTGCCTGATCATTTGCTCATACTCGTTGCCGTCTGACCGCCAAAAACCGCATACTCATTTATTCGCAAACACTACTAGCCCACCCATGATCCCATTTTGGAGAATTTCTCAATCCTCTTTTCCACCAACTTCTCCGGTTTCAGTTTGCCAAGTGACTTCAACTCATTCAAGAGAACTTCCTTGAGGATCTGAGCCATCCGTTCAGGGTCTCTGTGAGCACCTCCTGGCGGTTCGGGAACGATAGCGTCGATGATTCCCTGTTTCTTCAAGTCCGGCGCCGTAAGTTGTAGCGCCTCCGCCGCCTGTTCCTTGTAGTCCCAGCTTCGCCACAGAATGCTCGAGCAGGACTCAGGAGAAATCACCGAATACCAGGTATTCTCGAGCATCAAGATACGGTCGCCCAGGCCAATCCCCAGAGCCCCGCCTGATGCACCCTCGCCGATAATCACCACGATAATCGGGACACGAAGACGCGACATCTCGAGCAGGTTGCGAGCAATGGCCTCTGCCTGGCCACGCTCCTCGGCTTCGAGTCCGGGGTACGCGCCCGGTGTATCCAGCATCGTCACGACAGGTCGATTGAACTTCTCAGCAAGTTTCATCAAACGAAGGGCTTTGCGGTATCCCTCTGGATTTGGCATGCCGAAGTTCCGATAGAGGTTGGATTTCGTATCCCTCCCCTTTTGATGTCCCACGATCATGACCGCGTGGGAATCGAGCCATGCAAAGCCGCCAACAATCGCTTTGTCGTCCCGGAACAACCTGTCGCCATGAAGCTCGACAAATCCCTTTGTCATCAGTCCGATATAATCGAGTGTGTAAGGGCGATCCGGATGCCGCGCCAGCTGAACCCGTTGCCAGCGGGTGAGACTCGAGAAAATGCCCTGCTGGAGCTGGTTCACACGTTTCGAGATCTTCACAATCTCCGAAGCGATATCCGGATGGTCGGCGTAACGCCTGAGCTCTTCAAGTTTCTGCTCGAGCTCGTACACCGGTTTCTCAAAATCCAGAATGGTTTTGTTCATCAGTCACTTCCTGCGAAACACGGATTTCATCAGAATTTCCAGATCCAGCATCAACGACTGGTTCTTCGCATAGTAAAGTTTGAACCGTTCGATCTCCTCGGCCTCCAGTCCTTCCTCCCGATGAATTTGTACAAGACCGGTTAGTCCCCGCGGACCAAGATACGATATCTGCCCATTGAGTGAAAAACCTCCCTGTGGTGGCCCTTCACCGGGCTGGGGTTCAGGAAGTCCCACAAAGCTCAACTTTCCAGAAAATACTTGGGGAAGCCAGAAAACCCAGGAACGCTTGTGGTGTTCGCCGGGCTTGCCGCCAGCCCACAGAATCTTCCATGGATAGGCGGTAAGAAGGAGGAGAGACGCGAGAAGGATATCGAAGATGCGCTTTGAAAAACGATTGACCGGCTTGTGGATGTTATACTCAATCTCGACCAGCGGGATGGCGTCGAGTTCATCGATGCTCGCCTTCCCGATGATCGCCTCCAGACTGTTCGGCACAAGTCTGAAATTCACACTGCGGCTCTTGCTCCTGCCAATCACCGAGAGGATATCGGTAAAGGACAACCCGTCGGTTGAAAAAATCACCTCCGTGACTTTTCGATCGGTGATGACCTTCGCCACATTATCGGTGCTGCCGACAATTTCGAGTCCGGACACTCTTTCGCCGATCTCTCTGCGATTGGTCGTCACGAAGCCGACTACCTCATACCCATCATCAACGCGCGAGCGGAGTTTCTTTAAAACAGCCTGCGCAGAAGGCCCGGTCCCCACGATCACCGTTCTGCGGCTGAAGAGAATCTTGCCGGATCGGCGTGTAGGACCTGTCCGTCCCGCGATCCGCAACAACAACCTCCAGCCGGGGATGATGAGCACGCTGATCATTCCTGCAATCACGACAACAAACCGGCTGAAGGCAAACTCTTTCGCAAAAAAGACCGTCGCCGAGATCAACACATAGCTCACCACCACGCCGAGACCCGACCTGGAAACGGAGAAACGGTATGAGGTGTAACCGCCGCCGAGCGCAATCGCCGAGACAACGACAAGCGGCGGAACCAGCCAGACCGCGGGATAGGCGGACGGGGGAAGGGTAAACAGCGCTCCGTATCTCAGGAACTCCCCCGCAAGCATGGCAAACAACGCCAACAGTACATCGACCAGCGCCACGGAAATCGGCCTGCTTGCCCTCCCAAGGAATGCGGCTG
>Ga0247727_10020228_pt1 | contig 10203 bp, 8 predicted proteins | sample WisWelCaveWW1625_FD_202498 | JGI IMG/M metagenome (GOLD analysis project Ga0247727, IMG submission 202498) | Biofilm microbial communities from Wishing Well Cave, Virginia, United States - WW16-25 | ecosystem: Environmental > Aquatic > Deep subsurface > Groundwater > Cave microbial mat | place... | reverse complement strand
GGCGCACCTCTTCAACGTCAACCCGCTCTCGGCCGGCGCGATCGCGACGCTGTTTTCCACGCACCCGCCGGTCGCCGAGCGGGTCCGCCGCCTGCGCAGCATGCGATTGTGAATTGCTGCGCTGCACGACCGGCAAGATGCAAACCAGGCTCTGGTGGGCTGCGCGGGTATCCGGCGCTGCGCTGTGTCTGCTGCTGGGCGCGGTGCCTGACACCGGCACCGCCGTCTTCGCCCAGGATCTGGTGTGTACCGCCGCGGTGGACAAAACCAGCGTCAACGTCGGCGAGCCGATCAAGCTGACGATTACGCTCGGCGGTGATCTGACCGGCGTTAAGTTGCCGCCGCTCGCACTGCCCGAAGGGCTCGTCGTCGCCGCGCAGAGCCAATCGACCAACTTCGCCATCCGCGGCGGTGCTGCGGAGCGGTCGATGAGCCTCGTCTACGTCATCGTCCCGCAGCGGGCGGGCAGCTTCGAGCTGGGCCCGTTTGCCGTGACGCATCGCCGCAAGGAGATTAAGACCGACCCCATCACCATCACCGTCGAAAAGCCGGCGGTTCCACCCAGCCTGAAGTCCGCCCCAGGAGAGCGGTTTACCCTCTAAAACCCTCCTCTGGTCGTCGGAGCACAAGCGGTAGACCCATCGGTGTCGCAATTCCACAACAGCTTGTATTTTTAGTCTTGACAAGGTTCTGGGATGTGCTACAGTCGTCAGCGCAATACCCCAAGGGCTTGTGGGTAGCCTTTGGAAGGCAACAATATCTTGGGTATCGTGGAGGAGGAGCTGGGGCATGGCTGAAACGGTGAAGACGGCGCGACGGGCTTCCAGTGAGGCGGCGGCGACGGGGACCAGTCAGGAGCAGGCCAAGCCGACCGCCGGTAAGAAGGGCCTCAAGATCCCCCGGCGCTGGACCCGCCCCACCGTCCACCCCTTCGATGAGATCACCTGGGAGCTGCGCTCGGCCACGATCGGCAACGAGAAGGGCGAGGTGGTCTTCGAGCAGAAGGACGTCGAAGTGCCCGCCTTCTGGTCGCAGCTGGCCACGAACGTGGTGGTCTCGAAGTACTTCCGCGGCGCGCTCGGCACCCCGCAGCGCGAGCGCAGTGTTAAGCAGCTCATCGGCCGCGTGGCCAACACGATTGCCGACTGGGGGCTCAAGGACGGCTCCTTCGCCAGCGAGGAGGACGCCGGGGCGTTTCGCGATGAGCTCACCTACCTCCTGGTCAACCAGTATACCGCGTTCAACTCGCCGGTCTGGTTCAACGTCGGCATCGAGCAGACCCCCCAGTGTTCGGCTTGCCAACCCTACCACGCCTTGATTAACACCGCGCACGGACTCGTACCGATTGGGGAGATCGTTGAGAAGAACTTGATTGGTCTGCCGGTCTATGACAATAAGGGACTGACCCAGGTCATGGCAGTCAAGCGCAATGGTCGCAAACCGATCTATCGCGTTCAACTCAGCGATGGGTTTTCTATTGAAGCCACCGGGGATCACCTCGTGTGTGCCCACCAGGCTCGTCGAACCCGCCGCATTGAATGGCGGCGGGTCGACGAGCTGAAAGTCGGCATGACAATGCGGGTTTATGCGCATACACCCAGGACTGTGACCGCTGCGGCACCGGCGCACGCTGTTGCAGAAGCTGCGTTAGCGGGATGGCTGCAGGCCGATGGATTCGTCGGCCAATACCAACAGGGAACGAACCAATCCTTAACGGTTGAATTCATGACCGTCGATGAGCAGGAGCACGCTTGGGTGATGGGCCATCTCCAGCAGGCGTTTCCTGGGCACCATTACCATGTGAGCGACGTCGAGACGAAGGATCCGACCCTGCGATGCCGACGAATTCGACTATATGGTCAAGCGCTTCGGCCGTTTGTCGAGCGATATGGGCTCCTGCAGCGCGGTCAGGCGCTGCGTGTGCCCGAACCGGTGTGGGCGGCACCGAATGACGCGGCAGCCGCCTATGTCAAGAGCCTATTCCAGTCTGACGGCTATGCGGCGGTGCATGTGCCGAGTTCTCATGTGGCGTTCGCGGTGACGTCGAGAGCGTGGGCAGAGGAACTCCAACGATTGTTGACGCGGTTTGGCATCTATGCGCGGCTGCGTCAGAAGAAAGAGCAGAGGCCGGACCGCTATGATATGTGGGAACTCGACATCTCCATTCGATCGGAGCGAGAGGCGTTCCAGCGCTCCCTCGGGTTCATCTCAGAGCGGAAGAACGCTAAATTACGTGAGTCGCTGAAGGTTGCTGGCAAACGCTGTCCCGATATTCGATATGCAACGATTGTGTCCATCGAGCCGATCGGTGAGATGGACGTCTATGACATCCAAACGGCTAGCAGCTGCTATCTGACCAACTCCGTGTTGGTACATAACTGCTTCATCTTGTCGGTGGACGACACCATGGAGTCGATTCTCGAGTGGTACCGCAACGAGGGGATGATCTTCAAGTACGGCTCAGGCTCCGGTCTCAACGTCTCGCCCATCCGTTCGGCGCGCGAGCGGCTTGCCGGCGGCGGCACCGCCTCGGGCCCGGTCTCCTTCATGCGGGCGGCGGACGCCTCGGCGGGCGTCATCAAGTCGGGAGGCAAGACGCGCCGGGCGGCCAAGATGGTCGTCCTCAATGCGGACCATCCGGACGTGGAGCCCTTCATCCGCTGCAAGTGGAAGGAGGAGGAAAAGGCGCACAAGCTCATCGACGTCGGCTATGACGCCTCGATCGACGGCGAAGCGTACGGCTCGGTCTTCTTCCAGAACGCGAACAACTCGGTGCGCGCCACGGACAGCTTCATGAAGCGCGCGCTGGCCGATGACGAGTGGGATCTCAAGGCGGTGACGACCGGCGAGCTCATCGAGCGGGTGAAGGCGAAGGATCTGCTGCGGCTCATCGCCGAGGCGACATGGCACTGCGGCGATCCGGGGATGCAGTTCGACACGACGATCAACGACTGGCACACCTGCCCCAACACCGGCCGCATCAACGCGAGCAACCCGTGTTCGGAATACATGCACTTAGACAACTCCGCGTGCAACCTCGCCAGCATCAACCTGCTGAAGTTCCTGGACGATGAGGGCAACTTCCTCATCGAGCAGTTCAAGTACGCCGTGCGCATCATGAGCATCGCCCAGGACATCGTGGTCGACAACTCCTCCTACCCGACGTCGAAGATCACCGAGAACGCCAAGGCCTACCGCGAGCTGGGCCTGGGCTTCGCCAACCTGGGAGCGCTGTTGATGTCGCTGGGCATCGCCTACGACTCGGAGGAGGGCAGGGCCTGGGCCGGGGCGATCTCGGCGCTGATGTGCGGCCACGCCTACGAGGTCTCCGGCCAGATCGCGAAAGAGCAAGGGCCCTACGCGGGCTTTGCGCTCAACCGCGAGCCGCAGATCCGCGTCCTGCGCAAGCACCGCGCGCAGGTGGACAAGATCAACCATCGTCTCGTCCCCTCGGCGCTCCTCAAGTCGGCGACCGCCGCGTGGGATGAATCGATCAAGCTCGGCGAGCAGCACGGCGTGCGCAACTCGCAGATGACGGTCATCGCCCCGACCGGCACGATCGCCTTCCTGATGGACTGCGACACGACCGGTGTTGAGCCGGACATCGCCCTGGTGAAGTACAAGCGGCTGGTCGGCGGCGGGATGCTGAAGATCGTCAACACGACTGTCCCCAAGGCGCTGGCCAAGCTCGGCTACGACGGCGCGCAGAGCGATGCCATCCTGAACTACATCAATGAGAAGGAGACGATCGAAGGCGCCCCGGGCTTGAAGCCGGAGCACCTGCCGGTGTTCGACTGCGCCTTCAAGCCGATCAACGGCACGCGCTCCATCCACTATATGGGCCACGTGCGGATGATGGCGGCGGTGCAGCCGTTCATCAGCGGGGCGATCTCCAAGACCGTGAACCTCCCGCAGGAGGCAACGGTCGAGGACATCATGAAGGCCTATATCGAGGCCTGGCGGCTGGGCATCAAGGCGATCGCGATCTACCGCGACGGCTCCAAGCGCGTGCAGCCGCTCTCAACGAGCAAGGATGACAAGGCCGGCACCGCGAAGGCACCCGCCGGCACGCCCTACCGCCGCCGACTGGCGGATGAGCGCCAGGCCATCACGCATAAATTCTCTGTGGGAGGCCACGAAGGGTACTTCACGGTCGGCCTCTTTGAGGACGGCACGCCCGGAGAGATCTTCATCACGATGTCCAAGGAAGGCTCGACGCTCTCCGGCCTCATGGATTGCTTTGCCACGATGGTCTCACTCTCGCTGCAGTACGGCGTGCCCCTGAAAGTCCTCGTGAACAAATTCAGTCACGTCCGGTTTGAGCCCTCCGGGGTCACGAACACGAAGGACATCCGCTTCGCGAAGTCGATCGTGGACTACATCTTCCGCTGGATGGCGCTCAAGTTCCTGCCGGCGGAGGAAGCCCAGCACTTCAAGGTGACCGAAACGCCGGGCTCGAAACCCGCTCCGGCGCCGACGAAGGCGCAGCCGACAGGCGGCAACGGCTCCTCGACGGCCGTCGCAGTGAATCCGTTTGAGCAGCAGGAGCACATCACGTTCGTGGCGCAGGCGGATGCCCCCGTCTGTCCCGAATGCGGCTCCCTCATGGTCCGCAATGCGGCCTGCTACAAATGTTTGAATTGTGGGTGTACGTCTGGCTGTTCGTAACCGGAGCGGAGACGGAGGTGCGCGATGGGGTGGATGCTGACGCCTGAGCTCTCCGAGAAGTGCAAGAAGTTCGTCATGGCCCATTGGGGCAAGGACGGGCTCAAGCAGGTCAAGGAGCGGCCGGTGAGCTGGGTCCGCCACGAAGCCAACCCGCACCTCAAGCAGCTGCGGCGCAAAGACAAGCACGTCCCACTCATTGCCATCCAGGGGACCATCAATCGGATCCACCTCGCACTCTCGACGGAGAAACAGGAGGCGCACCATGCTTGAGACCCAACCCAACGTCAGCGACCTCGCGGAGCACATCCCCGACCCGACCCTGGAACAGGTTGCCGGGGCGGGCAAGTCGTCCGGCCGGCTGTTGGTCGATTGGGAGATCCGCGAGTACGTCAAGCAGTACACGATGCTCGATCCCTTCGAGGAGCGGCTCGTGCGCGATGGGAAGATCTCCTACGGCCTCTCCTCGATGGGCTACGATATTCGCGTGACGGACGAGTTCAAGGTCTTCACGGACGTGCACCAGGCGGTGGTCGACCCCAAGGGGTTCGATCCGAAGGCATTCGTGGACATCAAGGAGCCGGTCTGCACGATCCCGGCCAACTCCTTCGCGCTAGCCAGCTCGGTCGAGTACTTCCGGATGCCGCGCTCGGTGCTCGGCATCTGCCTCGGCAAGTCGAGCTACGCGCGCTGCGGCATCGTGGTCAACATCACGCCCTTGGAGCCCGGCTGGGAGGGGTACCTGACGATCGAGATTTCGAACACGACACCGCTGCCGGCGCGCATCTACTCGTTTGAGGGCATCGCCCAGGTCCTCTTCTTCGAGGCCGGGTCGCTGCCGGAAGTCTCCTACGCGGACCGGAAGGGCAAGTACCAGGCGCAGCAGGGGATTACCCTCCCGAAAGTCTAGCGCCGCCCCGCCAGTCCGCATGATTGAGGTTCCCGCGCCCGATTTCTCTCTCGCCGCCACCCTGGCGTCCGGCCAGACGTTCCGCTGGACGCGCCATGACGGGTGGTGGTACGGCTTCATCGGCCCCAGTGCGGTCAAGGTGCAGCAAGATGACGGCCATCTGCGCGTTGAGGCGACAGCGGCCTCCATCACGGCGGAGGGCATCCGGCACTACTTTGCGCTCGACCTGGACTATCCCGCCATCCTCTCCTCGATCGACGTCGACATGCAGGTCCATCACGCGATTGTGCGCCACCGGGGCTTGCGCGTGCTGCGCCAGGACGGCTGGGAAACGCTCGCCTCGTTCATCTGCGCCTCCTTCAACAACATCAAGCGCATCGAAGGCATGATCGACCGGCTCTGCCAGGCCTTTGGCGAGCCGGTCGCACTCAACGGCTTCCGCAGCTTCAGCTTCCCGCAGCCCGACATCCTGGCCGCGGCAGCGGAACGGCGGCTGCGAAGCCTCGGCCTTGGCTACCGCGCACCGTACCTGAGGCAGACGGCGCGCCTGGTCGCGGAGGGGAAGCTGGCGGTAGACCACCTGCGCCACCTGGACTATGAGACGGTGAAACGGACGCTGTTGGCGTGCGACGGCGTGGGTGATAAGGTGGCGGACTGCGTGGCACTCTTCGGCTTCGAGCAGTACGAGGCGTTTCCCATCGACGTGTGGATGGAGCGCGCGATGCGCTACTACTTCCGGCATCGCACGATGACGCGCGCGCTGATGCACGACTACGCCCGACGGCACTTCGGGCCGTATGCGGGCTACGCGCAACAGTATTTGTACCATGACATGAGAACCCTCCGCACAGCCCCTTGACACCATGAAACAGGTATGGTACGAAATAGAGTAATGATGCAATACGCTGTGATGTTCGATCGTCAAATGCCCGCGCGGTCTGCGGTGGATCGCGCGCGGTGATTTGAGGATCGGCGCGTCAGCAGTGAAACAACTCAACGTGGAAGTCCAGGGACTCGGAGGGCGAGGGTCCCTTTTTCTTTGTCCGGGCGGGGGACCGTGATGGGATTCCGGGTCGGGCTGACCTACAACGTCAAGAGCGAATTCATCCTCCAGCCGGGCGATCCGCCTGATCTCAACGCGGAGTTCGACCATGAGGAGACGGTGGCCCACATCGAGCGCGCGCTGCGCGAGGGCGGCCATGAGGTCATCCGCCTCGGCAACGCCCGCCAGCTGCTCGAGCGGATGGGACCCGAGCTAGCCGTTGACATCATCTTCAACATCGCCGAGGGCTACGAGGGCCGCAACCGCGAGTCCCAGGTGCCGATTCTGCTGGAGATGCTGCGCGTCCCGTTCGTCGGGGCGGACGGGCTGACGCTGGGCCTCACGCTCGACAAGGTGCTGACCAAGAAGGTCCTCATTGCCGAAGGCATCCCCACGCCGCGGTATCACACCGTCACCGATCCGGACAAGCTCTGGCAGGTCGACCTCCACTTCCCGCTCATTGTGAAGCTGCAGTGCGAGGGCTCCAGCAAGGGCCTGAGCGAGAAGTCGCTCGTCACCACGCCGCAGGAGCTCCAGCGGCAGGTGCGCTGGCTCATGGAGACCTACAAGGACTCCTTGATCTTCGTGGAGGAGTTCATCGAGGGGCGCGAATTCACCGTCGCCATTATCGGCAACGAGCACCCGGAGGTCTTCCCGGTCGTCCAGATCACCCTCGACGGGAACACGGAGCTGGGGCGCAAGTTCTTCACGTTCGCGTACCTGCGCTCCGGCGCCGACTATCTCTGCCCGGCGCCCATTCCCGAATCGCAGGCGAAACGGATGCAGGAGCTGGCCCTGCGGACGTACCAGGCGGTCGATTGCCGCGACTTCGGCCGCGTGGATTTCCGCGTCGACTGGCAGGGGAATCCCTATGTGCTGGAGATCAATCCGCTGCCCTCCCTCTCCGATCAGGACGTGTTTCCCTACGTCGCGAAGACGCGGGGGATCACGCACCACCAGATCATCCGGATGATCCTGGAGACAGCGCTGGCCCGCCACAAGATGAACGGCAAGGCGGCCCACGAGACAGGCCCGCTATCGGCTACGCGATTGCGCTGACCTACAACTTGCGCCGCCACGTCGGCGAGCAGGACGGCGTTCCGGTGGACGCCGAGTCGGAGTTTGACAGCCAGGAGACGATCGACACCATCGTCGACAGCCTCAAGGCCTGCGGGCACACCGTGCATCTGGTGGAGGCGACGGAGGATCTGCCCCGGTGGTTCCTCTCGCACCGCGTGGATCTCGCGTTCAACATTGCGGAGGGCATGCACGGCGAGCATCGGGAGGCGCAGGTTCCCGCGATCCTCGAATCCCTCGGCGTGCCGTTCACCGGCTCCAACAGCATCACGCTCTCTCTCGCGCTCGATAAAGCCAAGACGAAGCAGATCCTCGCCTCCGAAGGCATCCTGACGCCGCCCTGGCAGCTCTTCGCCACACCCCACGCGCCGCTCAACCCGCGCCTGGAATTTCCCCTGATCGTCAAGCCCAACCGGGAAGGATCCAGCAAGGGGATCTGGCGGGAGAGCGTGATCGGCGATGAGGCGGCGCTGCGCTGTCAGGTCACGCGGATCTTCGAGCAGTACCACCAGGAAGCCCTAGTCGAGGAGTTCATCCCGGGACGGGAGCTGACCGTCGGGGTGATCGCGCAGGAGCTCCTCCCGGTGCTGGAGATCGATTTTTCCCCTTGCCGCTCGTCCGGCGAATTCTTCTACTCCTGGCGGATGAAAGAGTTTCAGGGCAACGCGTCCCTGGGGCTGGCCCCCGTGCTGCACTGCCCGGCGCGGCTCGATGACCAGATGACGGCGCGCATCCAGCGGCTGGCCCTGCGCGCGCACCGCGCGCTCGGATGCAACGACTTCTCGCGGACTGACATCCGGCTGCGCACCGACGGCACGCCGTTCGTCCTGGAGATCAACCCGCTGCCGGGCTTGAGCCCGCTCGACAGCAACTTCCCGGTGATGACCGACGCCGCCGGGATGTCCCATCACGCGCTGATCCAGCGGATCGTGGACTCCGCCATGAGCCGCTATCGCCATCATCATCCCGCTCGGCCGGAGAGTGTCCGCATCCAACAGCCCCCGACAGTTCATGCGCTCGCGGAGAGCCCGGGGGCTCCATGGACGGCTGGACAAAAGGAGGACGCACGGTGAACGTCGACGAAGCGTATCGGCGCATTCCCCTGTGGAAGGATGTGCCGCTGTCCGACTGGCAGACCTACCGGTGGCAGATGACCAACCGGATCCAGACGGTGGAGCAGCTGCGCCAGGTGATCCGCCTGACCCCCTCGGAGGAGCGGGCGGTGACGCGCAAGTCCGGCCGGTTCATCATGGGCATCCCGCCGTACTGGGCCGCACTCATGGACCCGGACGACCCGACCTGTCCGATCCGCCGTCAGGCGGTCCCCGTTGAAGACGAGTATAGGCTCAGCCCCAACGACATGATCGATCCCCTGGCCGAGGACAGCCACATGCCGGTGCCGGGACTGGTGCACCGCTACCCGGATCGGGTGCTGCTGCTGGTGGTGGAAGTCTGCTCGATGTACTGCCGCTTCTGCACGCGCAGCCGGGTGGTGGGTACGACTGCCGGCTACAGCCGTCCGGCGAACATCGACGCCGCGGTTGGGTACATCAAGGCGCACCGCAAGATCCGTGACGTCTTGATTTCCGGGGGCGACCCGCTGACGCTTTCCGATGAGCGGCTCGATGAGGTGCTCACCAAGCTCAAGGCGGTCCCGCACGTGGAGTTCGTCCGCATCGGGACCCGAAATCCGGTGACCCTGCCGTACCGGGTGACCGAGTCGCTCTGCGAGGTGCTCAAGAAGCACAAGCCGGTGTGGATGAGCCTGCACTTCAACCATCCCAGGGAGGTCACACCCCAGGCGAAGAAAGCCTGCGGGATGCTCGCCGATGCCGGGGTGCCGCTGGGCTCGCAGACCGTCCTCATGAAGGGGATCAACGACCGGGCGGCGATCATGAAGAAGCTGTTCCACGAGCTGCTCAAGACACGGGTCCGTCCGTACTACATCTATCAGTGCGATCCGGTGAAGGGCACCGCGCACTTCCGCACCCCCGTCGCCGCGGGCGTGCAGATCATCGAGAAGCTGCGCGGGCACACGACGGGCTACGCCGTCCCCACCTTCGTGGTGGACGGGCCCGGCGGAGGCGGCAAGATCCCGCTCATGCCCAACTACGTCGTCAGCGTCAAGGACGGCGTATGGACCCTGCGCAACTACGCGGGCAAGCTGTTCACCTACAAGGAAGAGCAGGGCACCGGTCAGGGGACGCGTCCGGCCAGCATTGAGCCGTCGTACGCGCTGATTCAGTAAGCCCGTTGCCAGCACCGATGGACCCCGCATCTGGCTTGTTGGGTGCGGGGTCTTCGTGTCGACGGCTGCTCCTGGTGATCCTCGCCTGCGCCGGTGGTTTCACCGGCTGTCTGCCGGCGGCCAACCGCGAGCAGCTCGTCAAGGAAGTGCTCGCCTCCGACACGGAGTTCTCAGCGGTGTTGACCAAGCACCGGGAGCTGATGAGCCGGATCAAGACCTATGAGCGGGAGCTGGCCCTTAAGCGCAGTACCATCAAGCAGG
>Ga0247727_10020227_pt1 | contig 10203 bp, 4 predicted proteins | sample WisWelCaveWW1625_FD_202498 | JGI IMG/M metagenome (GOLD analysis project Ga0247727, IMG submission 202498) | Biofilm microbial communities from Wishing Well Cave, Virginia, United States - WW16-25 | ecosystem: Environmental > Aquatic > Deep subsurface > Groundwater > Cave microbial mat | place... | reverse complement strand
TTCAGCGTCTACACCGACGCCAAATCCCCTGATAATCACTATATCCCTTCAGGTTGGATGGGCGACTATGGAGACATGAAGTACAATGATAGATTCATGGATAAACCCCATGGCGGTTCCACTTCCATCCAGATCGTCTATAACAACAAAGCCACCCAAGGCGCACGCTGGGCCGGCATCTACTGGCAGAACCCCCCGAACAACTGGGGCACCAGACCCGGCGGCTATGACCTGACAGGCTCCAAGAAGCTTACGTTCTGGGCCCGGGGTGAAAAAGGCGGTGAAAGGATCGAAGAGTTCAAAATAGGCGGTATCACAGGTGAATACGCCGACTCCGACGTCGCCGGTATTGGACCGGTCGTCCTTACCACCGAATGGCAGCAATTCACGATCGATCTTGAAGGCAAAGACCTTTCCTCCATCTCAGGCGGCTTCTGCTGGGCCACTAACCTGGATGTGAATCCGGAAGGCGCTACCTTCTATCTGGATGATATCCGGTACGAGTAATAAATAGTTATAAGTCGTAAGTACATAAAAGCGTTAAAAGGTTAGAAAAGTTACAAAGGTTACAAAAGTTGTGAAGTCAAAACGATTTTAAACGTTTTTAACTTTTGTAACCTTTTAACGTTTTTATTTTATGGCTAATTAAGGAGCAGTCATTTGAAGAATAAAAAAGTAGTTGTTATAGCTGTTTTAGCGCTGGTTTTTCTGGCAGCTTTTCTTTATGACAGAATTTCTAAAAATACGCGTGTTCCCGTTATTACGATCAATAAAGAGAATGGGACCAATCTTTTGGTGGACGGCAAGCGCTATCTGATCAAGGGTGTTTGCTACATGCCGATCCCAGTGGGCAAGGACTACGAGTACAATTTTTGGGGTGATTCCGGGAAGCCCTGGCTTTTGGACGGCAAACTTATGAAAGAAATGGGCGTCAATACCGTTCGCTTTTACAGGCCTGGCAAGAATCCCGCGGAAGTCAGAAAAGTGATGGACGACCTGTACAAAAAATTTGGGATCCGTGTTTTAATGGGGCATTATCTTGGTTTCTGGGACTGGCCGCCGCCAAATTATGCGGACACCGTTTTTAATGAAAAGGTAAGAGGCGAGATCCTTGAAATGGTGAATCTCTACAAAGACCATCCCGCGGTTCTCATGTGGATCTTAGGCAATGAAAATAACTACAGCTTTGACAGGAATGTGCAGCGCTGGACCACCGACGAGCTGGACAAGCTTGACCCCGAAGACCAGAGAAAAGAAAAGGCGAAGATATATTATTCGTACATCAATAGCCTGGCGAAAGAAATTAAAAAGATCGACCCAAAGCATCCTGTGGTTTTGGGTGTCGGAGAGGTCAACAGTCTCGAGATAGCCAAAGAATACGCTCCTGACATTGACGTGGTCGGGATGATTGCCTACCGCGGGCCGGGTTTTGGAAATCTTTTTCGCCAGGTCCAGCAGAAAATTGACAAGCCTGTCGTGATGATCGAATGGGGAGCTGATAGCTATAACGCGTTCAGGAAAGAGCCGGATGATGAAAGTCAGGCAGAATTTTTGAAACTTCAATGGCAGGATATCGAGCGTAACGCCGATCCCAAAAGCGGCGTCGGCAATTCTCTGGGCGGCACGCTTTTTGAGTATTCCGATGAATGGTGGAAGGGCAATGAAAATTTGCCGAATACCTGGCACATTCAGGATACGGCCGCTCATTGGTACAATGCGTCCTATCATTACGACGCCGATGTGAAAAACCGCCTCAACATGAACGAAGAGTGGTGGGGTGTGGTGAAATTCAGTCCCAAGAAAGGCGAAGGGGGCAACAACGAGCGTACGCCCAAATTATCCTATTCAGTTTTGAAGTCCATTTGGACTAAAAAGCCCTAAAACACTTTCAATTTTTTTTCTCTGCCTATGATTGAAAAACGCCAGTATGTGCGAATGAATACCGTTTTTCCGGTAGAATTTCAGGTTTGTAACGGCACCGGAAAAGAAGGAACTTCGCGGCTCTTGCAGGGTTTTACGAGAGACGTCAGCGCTGGCGGAATGTGCATTGAATTTAAAAATTTTGGCAATGAAGAAAAAACTTACTTCATTCCAAACGCCGTCATCAGTCTTTCTATAGACACGACGTTCGCCAAAAGCCCGATCCGCGCCGCCGCAAGGATTGTATGGCTTAAAGAGGAAGAAACTCATTCGCATCCCAAGTATTGCATTGGGATCGCTTATACACACATAGACGACAAAGCGCGCCGCCGCATCATTAAGCATGCTAAGCGCCTCATCTGGGTTCCGCGCATTGCGTTTTCTCTGGGTCTTCTTGGTGTCGTGCTTTTGGGTGGCCTTTCCTATAATAACCACCGGCTGGTGGTCCAGAATCAGCAATTGGTGCATCAATTGGTCGAAGGAGCCGAAAAAAAATCGTCGGTCGCTTCCGAGCTTTATGAGCTCCAAAAAAGAAGATCCCGGATTGACGGGGAGCTTCAAAAGGCCCAGGAGAATGTCAAACGTCTTGAAAAATCTATTACCTCGCTCAATACCGAGAACATCTCACAGAAAACCGCCTATGAAAAACATCTAAAGAAGAGCCTCGAAAAACAAAAAACGCTGGGCACCGAACTAGAGAGTCTCAGAGAGGGCCGCGAGAAATTAAAACAGACCTACCAGGATCTGGAAAAGTCGGGCGAGCTCACCGCCTCGGCCGCGCTTCGCCAGATGTATGAGTGGCTTAAATCTCATCAGAATCTTCGTACGGGTCTTGTCGCAAGCTTCGAGGGCGATGCGTCGCTAGAGGACTGGGCGTTTACCTATGACCAGTCTTTGGCATGCCAGACGTTTCTCTTGTTCGGGGACGTAAAAAACGCCGAAATGATATTGAATTTCTATGACAAGACAGCCACGCAGCAAGAGGGTGGATTTTTCAATACTTACCATGCGCAGGTCGGGGATCCCGTGGAAAGCACCATCCATTCGGGCCCGAATATTTGGGTAGGCATCGCGGCTTTGCAATACCAGGACCGCGTGAAAGACGGCCGGTTTTTGTCTTTGGCCAAGAGAATAGGCGAGTGGGTCATTACGCTGCAGGATTCCGAAGGGGGCTTGCGTGGCGGCCCCGGCCTTCGCTGGTACAGCACCGAGCATAATCTCGACGCATACGCTTTTTTCTCAATGCTTTACAGCCATACACAGGACGAGAAATACAGGCAAGCCCAGGAGAAAGCGCTTAAGTGGATCAAAAAGTACGCGTATACGATGAGAGGGAGGGCCTTGAATCGCGGCAAGGGCGATGCGACCATCGCGACGGACACGCTTAGCTGGTCCATCGCGGCGCTGGGGCCTCAAACTTTAAAACAGATCCAATTTGACCCGGAAGGGATCGTTGCTTTTGCCGAGGAAAATTGCGATGTTACGGTGAGCCTTAAAAAGATGAGCGGTAAGATCATGACAGTGCGCGGATTTGATTTTTCAAAGGCTCAGAACGTGGGCCGCGGCGGGGTTATTTCGACTGAATGGACCTCGCAAATGATCGTGACCTATCAGGTGCTTGCAAAGTATTTCAATAAAGAAGGCGACCAGGACAAGGCGGCGCTTTATATGGATAAAGCCAATCTCTATCTGAACGAACTGCAGAAACTTATTATTACAAGTCCTTCAAGAACGGGACAGGGCCGCGGTTGTCTGCCTTACGCTTCCGCCGACAACATCAATACAGGCCACGGTTGGCGTACCCCCAAGGGAAGACGCACGGGCTCAGTCTCCGGCACGGCCTACGGTATTTTTGCGTGGGTGCGTTATAATCCTTTCAGCGCTGACAATAAGATAGAGATTCGTTAAATGCCAGTTTATTATGCAGAAGATAAGGTCAAATCGGGTGTGCCGCTCGGCGGGATGGGCGCCGGCAAAATCGAGATCCTGCCCAACGGGCTTTTTAACGCTTTTACTTTTCAGAATAATTGGTCAAACCCGATTCTCGGCGATGACCATTATCCGGGTATTTTAGGCTATCATCTGGGACTGTCCGTTCAATTTACAAAAAACCATCACCACACGAAAAAAGCCTTTCTTCTCCAGACGGCGCCAGTTCTGAATATTCCCACCGTTCACCGGATAAAGTACGAGGGGATTTTTCCGAGGGCCAAGCTCTGGTACGAGGAGCCCGACCTCGGTCTTGAAATTTCACTCGAGACCTTTTCCCCATGGATTCCTTTGGATGTGAAAAATTCAAGTCTACCCGTTGCTTTTTTTGATCTTAAAGTAAAAAATTTAAATAAGTTTCCCGTCGATGTAGGCTTTATTTTTATTGGCAGGAATCTTTGCGGCGAATGGTGCGTAGGCAGAAAAAATAAGGTTTTTGAAAAGAAAAAATCTCTGGATTTGGAGTTTTCCAACTGTGATCCCGCTTCGCATGATACCCGGCATGGCTCGATTCGTTTCAGTTTTGTAAAAGACAGCTGGCAATTAAGCTATCTTGAGTCGTGGAACGCCGTGGTGAAAAATTTTTTATTCAATTCTCAAAACATCTCTCTTCTGGGCTGGGATCTTTTTGCCAAGAATGGGGAGCTGCCGAATACTCAATCAAATTTTATCGCCCAGGGCGAAAACCAGGAGCTTTGCGGCGCTGTGGCTGCCAGGCAGCTTATCCGTCCGCATCGCGAGAAAACACTTTCTTTTTCGGCGGCATGGTACTTTCCGAGGCATCCGCTCGGCCATCGTTACGAGCAGTGGTTCAAAAATGCAGGGGAGGTTTCGCAGTACGCTTCGGATTCAAAGAGCGAGTTGAGCAGGAAAACGGGGCACATCGAAAAGACAGTTTTTTCGCTGCCTTTTCCGCGCTGGTTCAACGAGGCGCTTTTGGTGAATCTCGCGCCCTTTTTCTCTTCAAGCTGGTTTGTGAAAGATGGACGGTTTTCTTTTTATGAGGCGCCCGTGATTTGTCCGCTGATGGGCACGCTTGATGTCGGGTTTTACGGCTCGATACCTTTAAGTTATTTCTTCCCGGAGCTTGAAATTTCACTGATCTGCCAATTTGCAAAATCGCAGCGCAAAGATGGGTATGTTCCTCACGATCTCGGAAGAAACCGTCTGGACATGCCTTCGAACGGCACGACCTTCCACCAGTGGAAAGATCTAAACCCAAAATTTATTCTTATGGTTTATCGTGATTATTTGTGGTCCGGCGATTTAAAATTTTTGAAGAATTTGTACCCGCACGTCAAACGCGCGCTTGCCTGGTCTATGGCCAAAGATTTCGACGGCAATGGCCTGCCGGATCACGAAGGCGCGGACCAGACGTTCGATCTCTGGGAGTTTTACGGCGCGAACGCTTATACTTCTAGTTTATTTTTGGCAGCTTTGCGCGCATGCATCCGAATGGCGCGTCTTTTGAGAGACCGCGCTTTTGCGGATGACTGCGAGAACTATTTTATCAAAGGGAGCTTAAGCTTTGAGAGAGAGCTTTGGAACGGGCAGTACTTCGGGGACTTCTGCGCGCTTTCACAGTTGAACGGTCAATGGTATGCCGATCTTTTAAATCTCGGACCGATCGTGGATAAAAGCAAGATAAAGAAAGCGATAGCCTATATTTTAAAAAACAACCGCGGCCATTCTTCATTTGGCATGGTCAACTCCATCTTCAAAGACGGGCGGCTTGACACGACGAATGACCACTCAAAAAATATCTGGTCGGGCATGAACTATGCGTTTATTAGTTTGTGCTTGATGGAGGGCTTTCCTCTGAGGAATTTGTTGAAAGAGGCACATAAAATATGGGATAATATCGCCTCGGTGCAAAAGAGCCCCTGGAATCAGCCTGACACGATTGATTCACAAACGGGGGAGTTTGTATTCGGGGACTCCTACTATAGAAACATGGCCATCTGGTCGATTCCGATAGCGTACGCGATGCAGAACAAAAGAACCGCTATGATTTTAAATTCTCTTAGAGGTCATGCGAAAAAGGGAGCGCGGAGTAGCTCATGAAGCGGTTTTTTTTAACGAGCCTGTTTTTTTCCTCCTTACTTTCTATTCTTGTCGAAGCGGGTGTTGCTTACGAAGGCAACTATTCTTCCGATACGCGGTCCACAATAGTTGTCGGTCCCACGATTGATCCTGCCGAATATTCGGATGAATTTGAGATTGAGAGCAGCGAAGAGGCCGTGGCGGTAAGCCGAGTGGAGGGCGCCTCTGAGACCGCGCCTGGGAGAAGAAGCAGCACCAGTGGGGGCGGCGCGCTCTCGCCTAAGACAGAAAAAGCCGATTATTTAAAGCCGAAAGGCAAGGATGAGGGTCTGCTGCCCGGCGGCTACATAAAAATGAGCGGCAAGTATCATCTCGGGATGGGCGTCAGTGATGAACATCAGTTTTTTGTGAATGATGCGAATGCGGATCTCCAAGAGCGCAATTTTCGCTATCTTTTCGGAGAGCGGCTAAACAACACGAATGACCCGGCAGTTTTCAATCAATACCTTTTGAACGTTGATTTATCCCCCACGAAAAAACTTAATTTTTATACCCAGCTTGTCGCCGACCCGTGGTCTTATGTGGGTACAACGGGCGATCAGACTGTCTCAAGCTCGATCGATTCTAACGCTAAGCTTAGCTATAATCTGAAATATTTCGGAGCTTTTAATTCTACGCTCAACGAAACTTATCGTACGCATTATACCGATTCGGTGGGGATCCCTATTATTAAAATTCATCATGGTCACACGACGGCGGAAACAGTCCACGGCTTTTTCGACTACTCGCCAGCTACCGGGGGCGTCCCCTTCAATATTCCTGAAACGGAAATTGACTATGAATTTAGGCCCATCCGCAAGTTATGGGCGGACTACAATGAAGATAATTGGCATGTGCGTGTGTTTGCTTTTGCCGACCAGTCGCAGGCGCTTACGTCGGACGACCCTTTAGAGCTTTCCAACCACAAAGATTATTGGCAGCAGAGCCCCTGGCTCCATCAATACAAACCTATTCAGTTTTTCACGGACCATTCTTTCAAGCGCGGTTTTTACGATGATTACCTGTCTTTTGTGGCGCGCGACAGTGAAGGCAACCGGCTTGTGCTTTTGAGAGGCGCTTCTTTTGAGGGGGACTGGGGAAAGCTTTATTTGGCGGCGACTGTCGCCTCGCCTTATACGCCCTGGGATGAGGACCCGTATACCAGCGTCGTTTCTGACAATGTTCCCGGCGCCGCCCGGCTTAAATATCACTTCAATGACCAGTTTATGGTGGGGTCTACCTACACTTTCAGGAATGGTCTTATCGATGACAGCATCGCGGATAGCGCTCAAGTGGTGGCTGTGGATTTTCAGTATGACCACGATCATCGCCTTTCGTTCAAAGGAGAGGCGGCGGGCTCGTTGCATGAGCGGGACCTTTTGACGGATGATTTCATCAGGACGGATCGTGAAGGGTATGCTTATAAAGGGATCATAAAGGCCAAATTTGAGCACCAGTTTTTGGGGAGCGCCAAAGCAGACATGGAATTTAAATTCACCCACATGGATGAGGATTTTAATCCGAATCTTTCCCGGTACACCAATACCCGGGATGACCATTTTTGGGGGAATCACCTGACTTTCAGAAAATATCCGGACGAGCTTGAGCATTTCCGTATCGGCGACGGCGTGGACATCAATCGAAATGTATGGCATTTTCGCTGGAGGGAAAAATTTTATAAAAATAAATTCGAGAATTTATTTGATATCCGTCATATCCAGAAGGACAGCACCGGCGCTTATTTTGAGACAGTCATGCGGGATGAACTCACTTATCGTTTAAGCCAGAAGACCACGCTCAAATGGCTGCACCGCTCCCAGTGGCTTCCCAAGACGCGCGAGAACGTGGAGCCTTTTTTGGCGAATTTTTATTTTCTGGGCTTTGATAATCCTTCCGAATTTGACCTTCGTAACGAAGCGGTAAAGGCTAACCGCGACCCTTCCCGCTATACCTATTCCATGGGCGTTCAGCACATTTTTTATAAAGAGCTGACAGCCGAATTTTTCTACGAAAGAACCAACGACATCCCGGATTTTCCGCGCGGCCTCTTGAATGGCGCGTTCCGTGATAGAAATGACCTTGTTGATTACCATCTCATCGATCACCTGACGAGCTTTCTCTATGGCCAAGACTCCTTGAAAGCCTCGCCCCCTTATGACTATTTCAATATCTTCCGGGAGCGCATTATCTATAAACCAACCGACCGTCTTACCTATATCTTGCATGCGGCCCAGAATGAATACCAGTTTGCCGGTGGCATTGACGACAATGTCAATCATGTAGGCCTTAGCGTGGCGCTTCAATATACCAAAAAACTCTCATTTTTCGCCGACTTCACCTATTCACATCAGATTGATGTGCCCAAACTTATCTCGACGGGTTTTAGTGACGCTGATTACCGCGGGCACATGAATGTTTATGCCAGCGTGGACTATAAGATCCGTCCTGATCAGCTCCTGAAGATGGAGTATGGCGTGTTTGGGTTAGGGAATAACCTACCCATTGTAACCCCTTACAGTACCTCCTCGTTTTCTCTTCCCACGATCGATACAGAGCACCTTTTTAGGGTGTCTTTGACAGGTGATTTTTAGACCTTCTCTCCCTTGACTTTAATAGGGGGGTGGTGTATACTGACCTCACTTAAGGGTAGTTCTTTATAAAATTTTTTAATACCATCAATAGATGATCTTATTCAATATGGAGCCTAATCGGGGCTTATTTTTTTATACACTTTTTAAAAACTAATAAAAACTAATAAAAACTAATAAAAGATAGGAAGAATATAATGAGGACAGTTAAAACTATTAAGAAGGTTCTGGCTTCTCTCCTTATCACGATCTTGGCTTTTCCTACCGATGCCGTTTATGTTTTTGCCGATACTATAGCCCTAGAGCAGCAAAAACTCCAACCACAGGACGGTGGCACTACGACTCAAGTCACACAGTCTCAGCAGAACGCCGAGAACTTAGTTAATAATATGAATACTTTATTTGCACTAAGTTCTCAGAATCAACAACCTTCCAGTAGCGCTAATCTTCTGCAGGCAGCTTCTCTTTCACCCGAAGCATCTTCTCTTTTAACCGAGCTTCAGAACGCAGGTCAGATTGCGAATTTTAATCTTTTGTATGGTACGTCGGTTCCTGCCAGTGGGTCAAGCTTGAGTGCGGCAGATGAAACGGTCCTGAACGGCATTGCGGGGGATCCTTTCTATGATGAGCCAAATTACCTGAATGTTTTTAGCAAAACAGCCGGTCTTTACACAAGTCTTCAGGCTAGCGCCACTAACCGCAATAATTTTAATCTCCTCTTCGGAACCAATGTGGCGGCTTCCGGAAGCCCCAGCGTAGACGACCGTACTACGTTATTTGGAGTGGCGGGCGATCCTAATTTTGTTCAGGCTAATTTTATAGCGGCTTTGAACAAAGCCGGAGGTCTTTATACGAATCTTCAAGCCAATACCACCAACCGTAATGATTTTAATAAAATTTTTGGTTCAAATATAAGTTCCTCTGGTTCGCCCAGCATTAGCGACCGCACCACTCTGTTTGGCGTCGCCGGCGATCCCGCTTTCAATCAGGCCGCTTTCCTTCCCGTATTGAATAGGACTTCAACGCTTTACACAAATTTACAAACTAACGCCACAAACCGTACCAATTTTAATCTTATTTTTGGAACCAATGTGGGGTCTTCAGGCGCCCCCAGTATCAGTGATCGCACCACTCTTTTTGGCGTGGCCGGCGATCCCTTTTTTGACCAACCGACTTTTCTGAATGTTTTAACGAAGCTAGCCGGTCTTTATTCGAATCTTCAGTCAAATGCCACGAACCGAGCCAATTTTAATCTCTTGTTTGGGACCAATGTTTTGTCATCCGGCGCCCCCAGTACTGGAGACCGCACGATTCTTTTTGGAGTGGCAGGCGACCCTAATTTTGTGCAAGCTACGTTTCTTAGTGTGCTTACAAGTGCGGCAGGACTTCTAAATGCGCTTCAGGCCGACAATGCACTGCGTACAAGTTTTAATTCGACATTTGGCACCGTGATTCCTGCTTCTGGCTCCCCAAACGTGGCGGATCGCACAGTTCTCTTTAGCTTGGCGGGAGACCCCAACTTTAATTTAGCCAACTTCCAACTGAGTCTTCCCGCAGCCAATGCGCTCATCGCATTCCTGCAGACAATCGCCAATGACCCGGCCCGCGCCAACTTCAATACGCT
>Ga0247727_10020226_pt1 | contig 10203 bp, 5 predicted proteins | sample WisWelCaveWW1625_FD_202498 | JGI IMG/M metagenome (GOLD analysis project Ga0247727, IMG submission 202498) | Biofilm microbial communities from Wishing Well Cave, Virginia, United States - WW16-25 | ecosystem: Environmental > Aquatic > Deep subsurface > Groundwater > Cave microbial mat | place... | reverse complement strand
ATGTCGCTCTCTCGGATATTCAGCGCTGCGCTGTACGGGATTGAGGCGTATCGGATCGAGATCGAAACCGATCTCGCGCAGGGTTTGCCCTTCCTCTCCATCGTGGGTCTCCCCGACCTCGCCGTTAAAGAAAGCAAGGATCGCCTGCGGTCGGCCCTGAAAAATAGCGGCTTTCACTTCCCTGTTAAAAAGATCACAATCAACCTGGCCCCAGCAGACCTCAAAAAAGAGGGGGCAGCGTTTGACCTACCGATGGCGCTGGGTGTGCTGGCGGCGGAGGGTGTCGTAACGGGTGACGGCACCGGACAGTACCTCATTGTGGGGGAACTCTCTCTGGATGGGCGGATCAAGCCTGTCAGGGGGGCGCTCCCAATGGCGATTCTGGCGAAGCGGGTCGGCATGCGGGGAATCCTTCTCCCCGTAGCAAATTGTGCCGAGGCTGCCGTCGTGGAGGGGGTTGAAGTCTTGGGCGTCGAAACCCTGCCCCAGGCGGCGGCCTTTTTAAACGGGCAGATACAAATCTGCCCGGCCCGTGCACACATTCAGGACCCCTCCGAAAAACCGTCCCTCTTTGCGGATGATTTTTGCGACGTCCGGGGCCAGGCCCATGCAAAACGGGCGCTGGAAGTGGCTGCGGCGGGTGGGCACAATATCTTGATGGTGGGGCCACCGGGGTCGGGCAAGACCATGTTGGCCAAACGCTTTCCCAGTATCCTCCCTCCAATCTGTTTTGAAGAATCGTTGGAGACCACACAGATTCACAGCGTATTCGGCAGCCTTTCCGGCACCACATCGCTGATCGTTTCACGCCCGTTTCGCGGCCCGCATCATACCATTTCGGACGCAGGTCTCATTGGCGGCGGCACGGTGCCCCGGCCCGGAGAGGTCAGTCTGGCGCACAATGGGGTCTTGTTCTTGGACGAGCTGCCAGAGTTTCGCCGCAATGTCCTCGAAGTCCTGCGGCAACCCCTAGAGGAGGGTGCTGTGACCATCGCGCGGGCCAGCGCCGCGCTGACTTTTCCCGCGCGGTTCATCTTACTGGCGGCCATGAATCCATGTCCCTGCGGCTACTTTTCAGATCCAACGCGCCATTGCGTCTGCACGCCGATGGCGATTCAGCGGTATCGTGCCCGGGTGTCCGGGCCGCTGTTGGATCGCATTGATCTGCATATCGAAGTGCCGGCGGTCCCTTTTCGAGACCTGACGTTGGAGACGGGGGAGGAAGCATCCGAAACGATCCGAAAACGGGTACTGGCCGCTCGCCAGCTCCAGACGGCGCGCTATGAGAACCAGGGTGCCCGCTGCAATGCGCAACTACGTCCCTGGCAGATTAAAAAATTCTGCAACATCCCTGAATCCGCCAGAAAACTTTTGGAATCGGCGATGGAACGGCTGGGACTTTCGGCACGGGCCTATAACCGCGTGCTGAAAGTCGCGCGCTCGATTGCCGATCTCTCAGGACGAGAAGAGATGACAACCCAAGATGTGGCCGAAGCGGTGCAGTACCGCAGCCTGGACCGTAGGACATTCGGGGTGTAAGGTTCCGTGACAACCGGGGCATTCGAGCATGGCGAGGGGCAAACGGCGCGCTATCCTTTTCCACGACTCCCTGCATGTGCGGCGGAGTGCGCGGGCGCGGCATTGGCGCGGGCGAGCATGGCCAGAAACTCTTCTAGATGGGGAGAGCAGGCGACGGCTTCTTCATACGAAATCTCATGTTTCTGGTATAGGCCCAGGAGGGACTGATTCATCGTCATCATCCCATGTTCCCCCTGCCCTGTCTGCATCGTGGAATAGACCTGATGAACCTTCCCTTCCCGAATGAGGTTGCGAATGGCGGGGGTGGGTACCAGTATCTCCATCGCCATGGCCCTTCCTTGCCCGGTTGCGCGCGGTATCAGTTGTTGCGACAGCACGCCTGTTAGCACAAAGGAGAGTTGAACACGGATTTGAGGCTGTTGATTGGATGGGAAAATGTCAATAATGCGGTTGATTGTCTGGTCCGCCGAATTGGTGTGCAGCGTGCCGAACGTCAGATGACCGGTCTCCGCGACGGTGAGCGCCGCCTCCATCGTCTCCAAGTCCCGCAGTTCGCCGATCAACACCACATCGGGGTCTTGCCGCAAAATGTGCCGTAGGGCAGTTTTGAAGCTGTGGGTATCCGAAGTGACCTCCCGCTGATTAACGATCCCTTTTTTGTGGGCGTGGATAAATTCGATCGGGTCTTCCACGGTCACAATGTGGCCGTGATGTTCCGCGTTGAGCCAATCAATCATGGCGGCTAACGTGGTGGATTTCCCGCTCCCCGTGGGACCGGTTACCAGGATGAGTCCCTTCGGTTTTTGTACCAACTCCTTAACAATCTTGGGCAGATTGAGCTCTTCAAAGGAGGAGATTTTGAAGGGGATCATGCGAATGGCGCCCGCGACGGCCCCACGCTGGACGAAGAGATTCCCCCTGAAGCGACTGAGGCCCTTCAGTCCAAAGGAGAAATCCAATTCGTTCTCGTTCTCGAAGCGATGTTTTTGATCGTCGGTGAGGACACTATAGAGGAGCTGTTTGGTCTCCGCAGGGGTCAGTACGGGAAAGTCCATCGGCTGTAGACTCCCCTGGATGCGCATCTGTGGTGGGGTGCCGACAGTAATATGGATATCGGATGCCCCCTTTTCAACCATTACCTGTAACATTTGCTGAAGATTGGCCATCGGTACCCCTTCTGGGATCTTGCGTCGCCTCACGACGACCTCCCATTATCCCTCGTCCGGCGCGGTGTTTTCCAGCACCTCTTCGAGCGTGGTAATGCCTGTTTTGACCTTTTCGAGGCCACTCCGCCTGAGCGTCCTCATCCCCAATGCAACCGCATGTTTTTTAATTTCTTCGCTGGAAGTGTTGCGTAAGACAAGCGCCCTCAGACTCTCCCGCATCGGTAATGTTTCATACAGCGCCACACGTCCCTTGAAGCCGGTTTTATTACACGCATCGCATCCCTTGGCCTGGTAGAGGACGAGACTTTTTGTCTCCTCTTCCCTAAATCCGGCTTTTAGCAGAATATCGGGGCGGATCGGGGAGACGACCCTGCATTGGGTACAGAGCCTGCGGACGAGGCGCTGCGCGACGATTAGGACCAGCGATGAGGCGACCAGAAAGGGCGCGATATCCATATCTAACAAGCGGTTGACGGTGCCTGGCGCATCATTGGTGTGAAGCGTGGATAACACCATATGCCCAGTCAGTGCGGCCTTCACCGCAATTTCAGCCGTTTCATGGTCTCGAATCTCACCCACCATGATGACATCCGGGTCTTGCCTTAAGAATGCGCGCATGGCGGAAGCAAAGTTCAGGCCAATGTCTTCTTTCATCTGCACCTGATTGATCCCCTGTATGTTGTACTCGACCGGGTCTTCCGCCGTCATGATATTGACATCTTGTGTGTTCAGTGTGCTAAGCGCCGAGTAGAGCGTCGTGGTCTTGCCACTTCCGGTAGGCCCTGTCACAACAATCATGCCATAGGGCATACCCAGCGCCTCCTGCAAGCGTGCCAGATCTTCCCGATCAAATCCCAAATGGGTCAGGTCTAGCTGCAGGTTGCTTTTATCCAGGATGCGCAGCACCACTTTTTCTCCGAACAGACAGGGCACCGTGGAGACCCTGAAATCAATCTCCCTGCCTTTTCCAAGCTTTAATTTAATCCGGCCATCCTGCGGCAGACGCCGTTCTGTGATATCCAGCTTGGCCATGATCTTCAATCGAGAAATGACCGCACTTTTAATTTTGATGGGAAGCGCCATGACCGTTTTCATGACGCCATCCATCCGTAGGCGGACCCGCAGCGAGGCTTCAAACGGCTCTACATGGATGTCACTGGCGCCGACTTTGATGCCGTTGACCAAGATGCCATTGACCAGTTTGATGATGGGCGCCTCAACACCTTTCAGAATATTCTCATCCGGACTCTCCTCAATGACGTTGACGGTGTCAAGGGCATCTCCTACAACGGTGTCGAAATCTTCGACGGAGATCATCTCCAGCCCATCACTCCCGACGTTGTCGGGGGCGACGTCCTGCTGGTTCAGCGTATAGTCTTTGGCTTCAATGGAGGCGGGCTTGCCCGTGCCCTGCTCCGATAGGGCGGCCCTTCCCCCATCGCCGCCATGTTGACGGATCTTTTCAAGAATGGCCGACTCCGTGGCCAGCAGCGGCTCAACGGTATAGCCGGTCATGAACGCAATATCGTCCACGGCAAAAACATTCGTGGGGTCGGCAATCGCCACGCTCAGGAGCGTGCCGCGGCGTTTGACCGGAAAGATACAATGCTTTTTGAGGATTTCGAGTGGAATGAGTTTTGCTAGGGCGGGGTCAATTTGCGTATTGGCCAGGTCCACCAGCGGAAGACCATGCTGTTGGCCGAGGACTGTGGCGAGCGCTTGCTCGTCAAGCCACCGTGAGCGAACAAGAATGCTCCCCAGACGTCCCCCCTCTTTTTTTTGGATGGACAGGGCCTTCTGGAGCTGATCTTCCGTAATCAGGCGGTTATGCAACAGCAGCCGCCCCAATTTTTCAGAAAGGACCGAAGATGTACCTCCCACTTTGATCATAAAGGACTCAAGCTGCCAGACACCTCAAGAGGCCCAGGGCGCGAAAACTGCCATGCTGGAACGGAACGGCAAAAAAAGTGTACCCAAGGGGTTCTGCCCTGTCAATTTTTTGCAATGTTGACGACACAACGCTACTGCCCATATTTGTCGATCCCGACAAATGTATGAAAAAGGGGGTTGCCGGACTGGCCCTATGCTGTTCGGATATGTAGCTCTTTGAGCTGCGAAGGGGCCACCGACGATGGGGCATCGGTCATTAGGCAGCTCCCCTTCTGGGTTTTTGGAAAGGCGATAACTTCCCGAATAGACTCCGATCCCGTCAAAATGGCCATCAAGCGATCCAGGCCGAATGCGATGCCGCCATGCGGCGGGGCGCCATATTGGAGGGCACGGAGCAAGAAACCGAACTTGGCGTCGGCCTCCTCTTTGGAGATGCCCAGCAGATCGAACATCGTGGACTGCACGTCGCTCCGATGAATCCGGATGCTCCCGCCCCCCACCTCGGCGCCGTTCAGGACAAAATCGTAGGCCTTGGCCCGCGCCCGCAAGGGGTCGCTGGCAAGATGGGAGAGGTCCTCATCCAACGGCGCCGTAAAGGGGTGGTGCATGGCCGCATACCGTCCCGCTTGCGGGTCATATTCCAGTAACGGAAAATCGGTCACCCACAATGGGCAGGTCGCTTTGGGGTCCATGAGATGCATCTGCGCTCCCAGGTGGAGGCGAAGCGACCCCAGCACGTCGTACACGACCTTGGGGGTATCCGCCACGAACAGCAGCAGATCCCCAGGCACCGCCTCCATCCGCCTCGCAATCTGCGTCAGCAGCGTGGCATCAAAAAACTTGGCGATGGGGGAATCCGCCGTCCCCTCCGGGGTGATTTTCATCCAGGCCAGCCCCTTTGCCCCGCGCGCGAGGGCCTCTTGGGTCAATGCATCCACCGCGCTTCGGGAAAGGGACCCCTGCCCTTTGGCATTGATCCCATTCACGCAGCCCTTGCCCGCAACGGCGTCCCGAAAGACCCGGAATGCGCACTGCTCGGCCAGATCGGAGATGTCTCGTAACTCCAGACCAAAACGGAGATCCGGTTTATCGGTCCCGAAACGGCGGAGGGCCTCATCATAGGTCAAACGTGGAAATGGGGTGGGCAGGGCGCGCAACGGGGAGATGACCTCTCGGAGCATCGCCTCCATGAGGGAGAGGATATCGTCCCGATCCATGAACGACATTTCGATGTCCAGTTGCGTAAATTCGGGCTGACGGTCACTCCGCAGGTCTTCGTCTCGGAAGCAGCGCACAACCTGGTAGTAGCGTTCAAAGGCGGCCACCATGAGAATCTGTTTGAACAGTTGCGGAGACTGTGGGAGGGCGTAGAAATTGCCAGGACTAAGGCGGCTGGGCACCAGGAAGTCACGCGCCCCTTCGGGGGTGCTCTTGGTCAGATAAGGGGTTTCGATCTCTAAAAATCCGTTCTGGTCTAGAAATGTACGGAGCGCCCGAACCATCTGGTGCCGGAGCACAAATTTCCGCTGAACGACGGGACGGCGTAAATCCAGATAGCGATAGGTCCACCGTAACGACTCCGACACCTCTTTTTCTTCGTCGAGCGGAAAGGGGAGTGGTAGCGCGGTATTCAGAATGGACAGATCGTCGGCATGGATTTCGATGTCGCCGGTGGCCATCTCTCGATTTTCCGTGCCGGCGGGACGAAGGGCGACAATACCCCTCACCTGCACCACATATTCCGCGCGCAGCGCATGTGCCCGTGGGTGTGCCGTCTCGGAAAATTGGGGATGGAAGAGCACCTGCACGCAACCTTCACGATCCCGCAAGTCAATGAAAATGAGTCCGCCATGGTCACGACGCCGATGTACCCATCCGACAAGCGTCACGGGCCGGCCCACCGCCGCTTTCGTTAGGCTGCCGCACGCATCGGTTCGCATCACGACCCTGTCATCTCCACAAAGGCCCGCTTCCGAAGTTCCGACAACCACTTTTGGTACGCGACATTACGTTTTTGAGCCAAGATGGTTTCGTCAATGCGCTCGCGACTCTCTTCAAACGATTTGGGTTGCGCTGGCGTACGGTCGCTGATCTTAAAGAGATGGAATCCCAAGTGACTTCGCACCAGCGGGCTGACCTCTCCCGTTCCGAGCCCGAAGATCATCGCGTCAATCTCCGGGGCCAAATCTCCCCGTTTAAACACGCCCAGATCGCTCTGTTGTGACAGCGCCTCCCCCTCACGATATTTCTGGATGAGCAGATTGAAGTCCGTACCGGTCTCCGCTTCGGCCAGTGCCCGGAGCGCCTTCTCATGGACACGACCGACTTCCGCCTCGGGGGCGTCGGTGGCGAGAGGGAAAAAAAGCTGCTGCAGACGGATGGCGTCGAGGTCAGAAAATTCGGAAGGGTGGGCGTCGTAATAGGCCCGTGCCACGGCCTCTTCTACGGCGGTCTCTTCGAGCGTTAAGCTCATCAGTTTGAGGACCGTTAATTCTTCTCGTATCCCCTTGCGGTGTTCTTCCCATATCTCCTTTTTGCCATGTGAGATGGCCGCCTCCAGTGCCGCCGCACTCTGAAAATTGTTTCGCGCCACGATGTCGCCAATGGCCCGCTCAAGCTCCTCATCGCTGATCCCAACCCCCCTCTTTTCTGCCTCTTGAAGAAGGAGGCGTCGGTCCACCAACTGCGTCAGACGATCTTCCCCCGCAGACGCCGCGGTCTGTCCACCCAGGTTTTGTTTGCTAAACCGCGAAAGATCGTATTGCGTTACGATCTCATCGTTGACGACCGCGAGAACGCGGTCTAGCGGCACGGCCCCTTCCGCCATCTGGAGGGTACCCGCCAGCGCGATCACAACACCACAGAGCCGCTTGAACATATTCTGAACCTCAGGCATACCGGCTAATGCCCCGCGATGGTCATGCGGGCAATCTTGAGTGTGGGGGCCGCGACGGCGCGGGTCGCATCCAGGTCGTTTCCTACGACCTCCACCTGCTGGAACATTTCAGACAGGTTTCCGGCAATCGTGACCTCCTCCACCGGATAGGTCAGCGCCCCATTTTCGATCCAGATTCCGCAGGCACCGCGCGAGTAGTCCCCCGTGATGGTGTTAACGCCGAACCCGATCAGATCCGTGACATAGAACCCCGATGAAACCGAACGGATGATCTCCTCCGGCGACACCGAGCCGGGACGCAGATGAAAATTGCTCGGCCCTATGGATGGGGCGTCCGCGGGGCTGCGGGAGGCGTTGCCGGTGGAGGTGAACCCCAGTTTTTTTGCGGAGTAGGTGTCCAGCAGATAACTTGCAAGACGCCCCTCGTCCACCACCCGCTTTGCGAAGGTGGGCAGCCCTTCTCCATCGAAGGGTCGAGAGCCGAGGCCGGCCGGAATCGTGGGGTCGTCATCAATGGTAACGCAGGGCGAGGCAATTCGACTGCCCAGGCGATCCACCAAAAAGGAGGCCCGTTTATAGAGGGCATAACCAGAGAGGGCGGAGATGAGGTGCGAAAGCAGCGATGCGGCGGTCTCCGGATCGAACACAACGGGGGCCTGCTGTGTGGCCACCTTTTGCGCCCCCAGACGCCGCAAAGTCCGTAGGGCGGCCGTCCGCCCCACGGACTCAGCCGAATCGAGCTGCTTGAGCCGCCTTTTGGAAGTGTACCAGTAGTCGCGCTGCATCTGCCCGTTCAACGAGGCGATGGGCGAGACCGAGAGCGAGGCATGTGACGCCTGAAATTGGCCGCAGAAACCGTTGGTGGCGGCATAGAGCACCCTGCTGTGGGAATGGCCGAAGTCGGCCCCCTCTGAATGGGTGAGCCGGGGATCGTAAGAGAGGGCGGCTTCCTCGGCCCGCCTGGCCCACTCGATCTGGTCGTCCATCGTCAGGGTTTCCATTTCCGGATCGAACAGCCCCAGATCGGGGATTGCCGTAGCGCAGGCCGATGGATCGGGAATCCCAGAAAAGTCGTCTTCCTGCGCATGTCGGGCCAGAGCGCAGGTATCTGAAAGTAGCCTTGCAAGGGCGTCTTTTGTCCAGTCGGAAGTGGAGGTAATGGCCGAACGATTTCCAAAAAAGAGGCGCAGACCGAGGGTTTTTCCCTGAGCGCGGCTGATCTTCTCGACCGTGTTGAGGCGTACCTGCGCCCCAGACGAATTCCCTTCAACAACCAGGATATCGCCCGCGCTGGCCCCACGGGCCTTTGCCTGGTTGAGGAGCGCCTCGGCCTGTTCCGGCTCAAATGACATAGGTCTCACCGTGCCGTGCCGCCGACGGTCAGACCTTCGATTTTAATGGTCGGGAGTCCAACGCCTACCGGGACGCTCTGTCCATCTTTACCACAGGTGCCGACCCCCGCATCCAGGCGCATGTCGTTTCCGACCATTGTGACCCGCATGAGCACATCCGGGCCGTTGCCGATGAGCGTCGCCCCTTTCACCGGCGCGCCGATCTGCCCATCTTCGATCAGATAGGCCTCGCTGGCCGAGAAGACAAATTTACCCGACGTGATGTCCACCTGTCCTCCGCCAAATGTGGTGGCGTACAATCCCCGCTTCACGGATCGAATGATGTCGGATGGCTCCGACTCGCCGGATAGCATGAACGTGTTGGTCATGCGGGGCATGGGACTGTGGGCATAGCTCTCACGCCGCCCATTTCCGGTCAACGGCATATTCATCAACTTGGCGTTGAGGCGGTCTTGGAGATAGCCGACCAGAATCCCTCGATCAATCAGGATTGTCCGGGACGTGGGTGTCCCTTCGTCGTCGCAATTGAGCGAACCGCGCCGATGTGGAATCGTGCCATCGTCCACCACCGTACAGAGTGGAGAGGCAATCCGCGTACCCAGTTTGCCGGAAAAGGCCGATGTCCCCTTCCGATTAAAGTCGGCCTCCAGACCATGTCCCACCGCTTCATGCAGCAGGATGCCGGGCCACCCCGGTCCGAGCACCACATCCATCGTCCCTGCGGGGGCCTCGGTGGCCGAGAGATTGAGGATGGCCTGGCGCGCCGCTTCTTGAACGTAGTGAGTCCATCGTGGCGCACCCGCTTCGGGTTCTAAAAAGAAGTCGAACGCACACCGTCCGCCGCCGCCGTAGCCGCCGACCTCCCGACGCGTTCCCGCTTCGGCGATACAGGTAATGTTCAGACGCGTTAGCGGCAGGACATCGGAAACCGAGACCCCTTCCGATGTAACGATGAAAAGGGTCTTGTATTCACTGGCATAGGAGATCATGACCTTGCTGATGCGGGGATCATACTGCCGCGCCTGCCGATCCATATCCAAGAGGAGTTCCACCTTATCCTGTAAAGGGGCCTCGATGGGAGGGAGGGTAATCGGGTAGAGGTTTCGTTCGGGCGTCGTCAGACCCCGAATGGAGACCGGCGTTCTGGAACCCCCATCTTTGGCAATGTAGCGGGCTGTCTTGGATGCGGAAAGCAACTGTTCCAGCGAAATATCATCGGAGTAGGCATACCCCGTCTTCTCCGCCGCAACGGCCCGCACCCCGACCCCTTGTGAGGTATTCCTGGCCACCTTCTTGACGATCCCTTCTTCAAGGCCGATCTGTTCGCTGACCTGATATTCGAAATAGAGATCGGCATAAT
>Ga0247727_10020225_pt1 | contig 10204 bp, 12 predicted proteins | sample WisWelCaveWW1625_FD_202498 | JGI IMG/M metagenome (GOLD analysis project Ga0247727, IMG submission 202498) | Biofilm microbial communities from Wishing Well Cave, Virginia, United States - WW16-25 | ecosystem: Environmental > Aquatic > Deep subsurface > Groundwater > Cave microbial mat | place... | reverse complement strand
AGGAGCTGCGTCCAGGCGGGAAGCCCGCCCGAGCGGTGCCAGCCGAGGACGCGGTGACTCGGGAAGAGCTTGCGGCCGCCCGGCCGCGGGAGCGGCAGGACGTGCTCGAGGTCGGGGGCGGAGGCGGCCGCCGCCCCGATCACGGCCGGGTCGAGCGGCCCCCGTGCGAGGGCGAGGGCAGCGAGGCAGGCGACGCCGCTCCAGATCTCGAACTTCCGCGACGCGACGTCCTGGTGCGGGACCATGTCGCCGGCGAGGTGGAGGAGCGGCCCGAGCGCGAGCGCGCCGAGGCGCGACCCGGCGAGGGCTCCCCCGGCCGCGCCGGTCGCGACGTGGAGCGAGACGATCACCGAGCCATCCTGCCTGATAGAACGTCCTGGTCGAAGGAGAGGAGGTCGCGTGAAGCTCGGATTCATCACCGTGCCGTTCGGCAACTGGCCGCTCGAGCAGGTGGCCGCCTGGGCCGCCGGAAACGGCTTCGGAATGCTCGAGATCGCCTGCTGGCCGCTCGAGAGCGGCGACCGCCGCCGCTACGCCGGCGTCACGCACGTGGACGTGGACGCGCTCGATGACGCGAAGGCGGCGGAGATCAACGCGATGCTCGCGGCCCACGGCATCGAGATCTCCGCCCTCGGCTACTACCCGAACAACCTCCACCCGGATCCCGATCATCGTCGCGCCGTGAACGAGCACACGCGGAAGGTGATCGCGGCGGCGGCGACGCTCGGCGTCTCCACCGTCTGCACGTTCGTCGGCCGCGACCCGAGCCGGAACCTGCCCGAGAACATGGCGGAGTTCCACGACGTCTGGCCCGGGATCGTCGGATACGCCGAGGAGTGCGGCGTGCGGATCGCGATCGAGAACTGCCCGATGATCTTCAGCTACGACGAGTGGCCGGGCGGCACGAACCTCGCCTACTCGCCGGCCGTCTGGCGCGAGATGTTCGAGGCGATCCCGAGCGCGAGCTTCGGTCTCAACTTCGACCCGTCGCACCTCGTCTGGCAGATGATCGACTACGAGCGGGCCATCTACGAGTTCGGCGAGCACATCTTCCACGTGCATGCGAAGGACATGGAGATCCGCCGCGACGGCCTCTACGACCACGGCGTGATGTCGCTGGGGATGGGCTGGCAGGTGCCACGCCTCCCCGGCCTCGGCGAGGTGCGCTGGGATCGCTTCATGAGCGCCCTCTATGCGGTCGGCTACGACGGCGGCGTCATCGTCGAGCACGAGGACCGGCAGTTCGAGGCCACCGAGGAGCTCGTCATCCGCGGCTTCCACGTGGCGCGGAACGCGCTCGTGCCCTACGTCGTGTAGGCGGAGGCCCGGGGAGGCGAAGGCCCTAGTTCGCCGGACGGTGCACTAGTGCCGGGCGGTGGCGAGCAGCTCCTCGACCTCCTCGAGCATCGGCATGTCGTCGGCGCAGCCGAGCCGCGTCGCCACGAGCGCTCCCGCGGCGTTCGCGAACGAGATCAGCCGCTCCAGCTCCCAGCCGGCGAGGAGGCCGTGGCAGAGCGCGCCGCCGAAGGCGTCGCCGGCGCCGAGGCCGTTCAGCACCTCGACCGGGATCGGCCGCACCCGCACCGACTCGCCGCGGCGCGCGGCGAGGACGCCCTCCGGCCCGAGCTTGACGACGGCCAACTCGACGCCGAGGTCGAGGAGGGCCCTCGCCGTCTCCTCCGGAGAGCGGTGCCCGACCGCCACGGCGCACTCGCCGAGGTTGCCGACCGCGATCATGGCCGACGCGAGCGCCTCGCGGGCCCAGCGGCCTGCCTCCTCCCCCGAGGCCCAGAACATCGGCCGGTGGTCGAGGTCGTGCACGGTGACTCCGGAGCGCGGCCGAGCGCGCAGCGCCGCGAGCGTCGTCGAGCGGCTCGGCTCCTGCGAGAGCCCGGTGCCCGTCGTCCAGAAGAGCGGCACGGCGGCGATCTCCCCGAGGTCGAGGTCGGAGAGCTCGAGCTCGAGGTCCGGCGCCTTGGGCTCGCGGTAGAAGAGAAGCGGGAAGTTGTCGGGCGGGAAGATCTCGCAGAAGACGAGTGGCGTCCGGAGCGTCGGGTGCGTCCCGACCCGCGCCGGATCTACGCCGAACTCGCGCAGCGCCTGCCGCGCGTACTCGCCGAATGGGTCGGCCCCGACCTTCGTGATCACGCCGGCGCACCGTCCGAGCTTCGCCGCCGCGACGGCGACGTTCGTCGGGCTGCCGCCGAGCATCTTGCGAAACGTCCGCACCTCGGGCAGGGGCACGCCGATCTGCTCCGGGTACAGATCGACCCCGATTCGGCCCATCGTGAGAATCTCGAGGCCCACGCAGGGGTAGTTCTACTACGGTGTCGGGCTCGGAGTCACGTCGAGGGAAAGGAGCGGCGCATGCCGTTGATCGAGGTCAAGCTCTTCGACTTCCGGGTGAACGAGGAGGTGAGCGCGAAGCTGATCGCCAGGCTGACGGACGCGCTCTGCGAGGCGACCACCGAGGGTCTGCGCGAGCACACCTGGGTCATCGTGGAGGGCCACTCGCCGAAGAACTGGGGGGTCGGCGGCAAGCCCTGGCCGGTGGGGAAGATGCCGGGCGCGTAGACCGCGGGATCCCCCACGATCCGCCTGACTATGATCGCCTGCATGCGGACGAGGCTCGAATGAGGGTGACGGTTGTCGGCGCCGGCCTCATGGGGGCCCAGATCGGCTGCGAGTACGCGCTTGCCGGGCACGAGGTCGCTCTCGTGGCGAGAGAAGCGGCCGCTGCGGAGGAGCGCTTCCAGCGGGCGCTCGAGCTCGTCCAGGAGCACGGGCTTGCGACGCCGGAGCAGGCCGAGGCCGCAGCCGCGCGGACGAGCGCCGGCTCTGATCTCGCCGCGTTCGCCGCCTGCGATCTCGCCGTCGAGTCCCTGCCCGAGGACCTCGCCCTCAAGGCCGAGCTCCTGCGGGTCGTTGCGGAGGCGTCGCCGCATGCCGTTCTCGCCACGAACACCTCCTCGCTCTCGATCACCGAGCTGGGCAAGGCAATCGGCGCGCCCGAGCGGACGATAGGCACGCATTATTGGAACCCGCCGCTGCTCATGCCGCTCGTCGAGGTCGTGCCCGGTGAGGGCACAGCGCCGCAGGTCGTCGCGCGCGTGCGCGAGACGCTTCGTACGCTCGGCAAGCGCTCCGTCCTCGTCGAGCGGGACGTCCCCGGCTTCATCTGGAACCGCATCCAGATGGCCGTCCTGCGGGAGGCCGTGTGGATCGTCGAGAACGGCGCCGCCTCCACCGACGCCGTGGACGAGGTGCTCACCTACGGCCTCGCGCGGCGCTGGAGCAGCATCGGCTTCTTCCAGGCGATCGCGCTCGGCGGAGTCGGCACCTGGCAGCGGGTCAGCGCGAATCTCCTGCCCGTTCTCTCGACGGCGCAGGAGCTTTCCGACCTGCGCCGATGGGTGGGCGCGGACGACGGAGGGCTGCCCGAGGTCGCCAGGCGGCGCGACCGTGGGCTAGCCAAGAATCTGTTGCGTGACCGGGAGGTCGACCCCGTGCCCCGGCCCGAGGAGGGCTGATCCGCGTGCGGGTCGTCGTCACCGGGGGTCTCGGCTTCATCGGGCGCGCGCTCGCGCGGCGCCTCCTCGACCGGGGACGCCTGGCCGGCCGGGACATCTCGGAGGTCGTCCTCTTCGATCGGCCGGGGGGCGAAGGAGTCGAGGGAGCGCGCACCGTTCTCGGGGACATCTGCGACCCGGGCCAGGTTGCGGCTCTCCTGGACGCCGAGGAGGTCTGCGTCTTCCACCTCGCCTCGGTTCTGAGCGGGCAGGGCGAGCGGGAATTCGAACTTGCCCTGCGCGTCAACCTCGACGGGGGGCGCAACGTCCTCGAGGCTTGCCGCGCGCACGGGAGCCGGCCGGGGCTCGTCTTCACGAGCACGCTCGCCGCCTTCGGCGGGGCCGCGATGCCCGAGACGGTCGGCGATACGACGAAGCAGACGCCGGAGACCACGTACGGCACGACGAAGGCGGCCTGCGAGCTCCTCGTCAACGACTACACGCGCAAGGGCTTCGTCGACGGGCGCACGGCGCGGCTGCCGACGGCGATCATCCGCCCCGGCGCGCCGAACCAGGCCGCCTCGAGCTTCGCCAGCGCGGTCTTCCGGGAGCCGCTGGCGGGCCGCGACTACGCGCTGCCGGTGGGGCTCGACACCCGGCTCCCCGTGATCGGCGAGCGCACGGTCGCCGAAGGGCTCATCCTCCTCGCGGAGGCGGACGGCGCCGCCCTCGGCCACGACCGCGCCGTCAACCTGCCGGGGATCTCCGTCACAGTCGGCGAGATGGTCGAGAGCCTCCGCCGGGTCGCCGGCGACCGGCGCCTGGGCGCGGTCGAGCTCGAGCCGGACGCCGGCATCGAGTCGATCGTCGCCACCTGGCCGAAATGGGTCTCGGCCGATCGGGCCCTGGCGCTCGGCCTTCCCGGGGACGAGGGGCTCGACTCGATCCTGCGCGCCCACATCGAGGATCACGCCGCGTAGGCTGCGGCCCGCCCGCAGCGCCGTCTATGCCTCGAGCTCGAGCGGCAGCCCGAAGAGCTCGAAGAGCGACGTCTCGGCGAACCCGACGATCCCGGAGATCGCCTCGCCGTCGAAGGCGAGCACCATCACGCCGTAGGCTCGGTGCACCCCGTCCACCGGGTCGCGCACGTAGGCGGCAAGCGCCGGCTGGCAATTCGCCGCCGCCGGCACGAGGCGGATCTCGTCGAGGCGTCCTTCGACCGGGACGGTGGCGAAGAACTCGCCGATGGCCCGGGCGCCGAGGACGTACGTCGGTACCGGAGGCATGGTCATGAGCGCGTCGTGCGTGAGCAGCCTCACGATCCCGTCGATGTCGACCGCGTCCCAGGCCTTCATGAAACGCTCGAGGAGGGCTCGATCCTGCTCGTCTCCGGCTGGGGCGTGCGTTGCGGCGCCGAGGCTCTGCACCCGGTCGAGGGTCGCCCGCGCCCGCTGCAGCGCGCTGTTCACGGCGGCGACCGAGTCCCCGAGCGCCTCGGCCGTCTCCTTCGCAGACCAGCCGAGCACGTCGCGCAGGATGAGCACGGCGCGCTGCTTCGGCGGCAGGAGCTGGACGGCGGTGACGAACGCGAGCTCCACGGTCTCCCGCAGGACGTAGCGCGCCTCGGGATCGGGCGAGGCGGGCTCGAGCTCGTCGAGCAGCCGGTCCGGGTACGGCTGCAGGTGGTTGAGCCGCTCGCCCCACACCGCTTCCCCGACGTCCGCGGCGGGAAGCTCCCGTCGCCGCTCGCGGCGGGCGAGCGCGGTCAGACAGACGTTCGTCGCGATCGTGTGCAACCAGGCGGCCAGCGGTGAGCGCGGCTGGTAGCGGTCGAGGCTCTGCCACGCGCGGAGGAGAGTCTCCTGGAGCGCGTCGTCGGCATCGTGCATCGAGGCGAGCATGCGGTAGCAGTGGAGATGGAGCGCTCGGCGGTGCGGCTCGGTGAGGAGCCGGAACGCCTGCTCGCTGCCGCCGGCCGCCGCAACGAGCAGGGCATCCTCGCCGGGGCGCGCCGATGTCTCCGCCGCCACCCCCGGCACGCTATCCGGCGGACGGGTTCGGCGGATCCGCTCCGAGCTCGGTCCACGCCCCGGGGGCGAACGCCCCAGGGGCGCCGCCCAGCGCGACGAACCGGATCCCCTGAGGGCCGGGAACGATCTTCCGCATCTGCGCCTGGCCGACCCTGGCCATCACGCCCGGCCGGAGCTCGTACTCGTGCCCGTCGGCGACGAGCGTCGCGTCGCCCTCGAGCGGGATGTAGACCTCCTCCTGGTTCGGGTCGTACGCCTGCGCGTCGTGGTTGTGCATCGGGTACCCGTCCCACTCCGGCGGCAGGGTCAGCACCTGCATCCCCCAAGCCGTCACGCCGAGCTCAGCCCGCGCCCGGCGGGCCAGGCCGCCGTGGATCCCCTCCATGTCGTCGATCGCCACCACCGTTACGTCCGGCATCGAGCACCTCCGTCGTCGAGAAAAACCGTTCATCTGCTTCAACTCGCAGACGCCCCGAAACTCATCGGTCAGCGCCCGCCCCGTGGGACGGGGTGGCGCAGCTTTCGGACTGCGGCCTTCCTCGAGAGCCAACACGAAGTCGCCGTTCCAGCGACTTCATGACCGGAGCGACTGGCTCGGTGGGCGAGACCGCGCTGGTGATCCCGCGCGCTCGCTCGGGTCCTCAGCCGGTACGTCGTCACCGAAGAGCTCGAGGAGGGCCGGCTCGAGAGCTTCCGCATCGCAGGGCGAGCGCCGCTTCGCCGGCACTTCCTGGTCGTCCGTCTCGCGGGCCGCGAGCTCACACCGGCGGAGGAGCGCTTTCTGTCGACGCTCTCGAGCTGCTGCGCCAAGGGCGCCGCGTACGCCAAGGCCTGCGTCGTCCCGCTGCTGAACGCGCCTGACGGCCCAGCCACGTTGGCCTGAGCCGCCAGGAGGAGAGCAACGTTCAGACGGGCTGCGGCACGATGCGGATGTACGGGCGGGGCTCCTGCCAGCCGTCCGGATAGGTCTCCTTGGCCTCCTCGTTGGACACCGAGCCGGCGATGATGACGTCGTCGCCCTGCTGCCAGTTCACCGGCGTCGCCACCTTGTGCTTGGCGGTCAGCTGCAGCGAGTCGATCACCCGCAGCACCTCGTCGAAGTTGCGGCCAGTCGTCATCGGGTAGACGAGGATCAGCTTGACCTTCTTGTCCGGGCCGATGACAAAGACGTTGCGCACGGTCTGGTTGTCGGCCGGCGTGCGCTCGAGCGGGTCGCCCTCGACGCTGGCCGGAAGCATGCCGTACAGCTTCGACACGTTGAAGTCGACATCCCCGATCATCGGGTAGTTCGGCGCATGCCCCTGCGTCTCTTCGATGTCACGCGCCCAATCGGCATGCCTGCCGACCGGATCGACCGAGAGCCCGATGATCTTGACGTTCCTGCGGTCGAACTCGGGCTTGATCTTGGCCATGTAGCCGAGCTCGGTCGTGCACACCGGGGTGAAATCCTTCGGGTGCGAGAACAGCACCGCCCATGAGTCGCCGATCCAGTCGTGGAAGCCGATCGGGCCCTCCGTCGTCTCCGCCTGGAAGTCCGGTGCCGTATTGCCAAGCTGGATGCTCACGCTTTCCTCCTCTTGTGTCGGGTTGTTCGTCGAGAGCATAGGCTTCCCACGGTACGCGACTGCGCCCGGGCGCCGCCACCGGATGTCACGATGGCACCTAGTCGCCGCCCTCGATTGGCGGGTCGCGCCGGGGGATCGGCGAGGCGTTCACAATCGAGGTGGTGGTCTCGCCGTAGAGGAGGAAGCGGTCGAGGAGGGGGCTGAGCTCTTCGATCGAGCGGAGATGCACCTTGAGGAAGAAGCAGTCTTCGCCGGTGATGCGGTGACATTCGCTGATCTCGGGGATCTCGGCCGCGAGTTGCGGGATCTTCGGTAGCTGTCGGGCCGCGGGCTTGATCCGGATGATGGCGGTCAACGGGTAGCCGAGAGCGCGGGGGTCGATCTCGGCTCGGTAGCCGGTGATGACACCGGCCCGTTCGAGGCGCTGGACGCGCTCGGCCACCGCCGGCGGGGACAGGCTTACGCGCCGGCCCAGCTCGGCGTACGAGACGCGGCCGTCGGCGATGAGCTCTCCGATGATCTTACGGTCTGTCGCGTCAAGGCGCGGATGAATAGCGGTGGATTGGTCGGGTATGCCGTTCTTCATGATGCTAGATACATCGTATCGCCTTTGATACTCCCTGCCCAGAAGGTCCGTCGCGGGGGACAATCTGTGCATCGCACGCCCAGCCGCCAGCGGCCGCTCGTCCTCCAGCCGACGACCCATCCGATCGCTCTCAGGAGCACCCCCGCAGGCGTACTTCGTCGGTAGCGCGGTCTTCCACTATCTTGGGCCGTCGTTTGCGGTGCTGCTCTTTGCCCGCGTCGACGTCCTGGGCGTGGCGTGGATGCGCATCGCCTCGGCGGCTGCGATCTTCGCCATCTGGCGGCGTCCCTGGCGGAGGTTCGGTGCACTCGACCGTGGCGGGCAGCTGCTGCTGGTCGCGCTCGGCTCCGTGTTCGCGGCGATGAACGCGTGCTTCTACGTCTCGATCGACCGGTTGCCGCTGGCGACCGTTGCGGCGATCGAGTTCATCGGCCCGATCGGCCTCGCACTCTTCGCAGCGCGGACTGCACGAAACGGCGCCGCGGTCGCCGTAGCCGCGGTCGGCGTCTACTTGCTGACCCACGTCCGCTTCGACGGCGAGCCGGTCGGCGTCGCCTTCGCCTTCGCGAACGCCGCGCTGTTCGCGGCCTACATCGTGCTCGCTCATCGGGTCGCTCGTCGCTCGAAGATGGGCGGCGTCGACGGGCTGGCCGCGTCGATGCTGTTCGCCTTCGTCTTCGTCTTTCCGATCGGCTTCGCGCAGGCGACCCTCGCCCTCAGCAACCCCGTCCTTATCGCCGCCGGCATTGGAGTCGGGGTCTCCTCGTCGGTGATCCCCTACGTGCTCGACCAGCTGGCGATGGCCCCCCTGCCGCGGGCGACCTACGCCCTGTTCGTCTCGCTCCTACCGGCGACGGCGACGGTGATCGGGATCATCGTCCTGCACCAGCTTCCGTCCCCGGTCGACGCGGCCGGCGTCGCCCTTGTCATGACCGGTATCGCGCTCCACCGGCCAGAGATGACGGACGGCGCCACCCGCCGCATCGAGCGTGACGGCGACGAGCCTTCGGCATATCGGTTTGACATGTGACTATAAGGTCACATATGCTTGGGCCTGTGACCGACGACGACCGCGTGTTCAAGGCGCTCGCAGACCCGACGCGTCGCTTCCTGCTCGACCGGCTCTTCGTGCGCGACGGCCGCACGCTCACCGAGCTCGAGTCGGAGCTGGAGATGACGCGCTTCGGCGTCATGAAGCACCTGCGCGTGCTCGAAGACGCGGGCCTCGTCGTCGCACGGCGCTCGGGCCGGGAAAAGCTGCACTTCCTGAACCCGGTGCCGATCCGGCTGATCCACGACCGCTGGATCGACAAGTACACGGAGCGCCAGGTATCGGCGCTCGCGGACCTCAAGACCGAACTGGAGGCAACGGCATGACGACGATGACGGAGGCCACGGTGACCACTCAGATCTACCAGGTGTACATCAGGGCGACCCCGCAGGCGATCTGGGACGCGATCACGGCGCCCGAGTGGACGCAGAGGTACGGCTACCGGTCGCCCGCCGAGTACGACCTTCGCCCGGGAGGCGCGTACCGGGGTCTGGCCACGGAGGAGATGAAGGCCTACGGCGGTCCGGACGTGGTCGTCGACGGCGAGGTCCTAGAGGTGGATCCGCTGCACAGGCTCGTCCAGACGTGGCGCGCCCTCTGGGACCCGGAGCTCGTTGCGGAGGGGTTCAGGCGCCTCACCTGGGAGATCGAGGAGGGTGAAGGCGGCGTCACGAAGCTGACCGTGACCCACGACGTCACGGGTGCGCCGAGGACCGCGATGCTGGTCGCCGGCGAGGACCCGAACGCCGGCGGCGGCTGGAGCTGGATCCTCAGCGATCTGAAGACGCTGCTCGAGACCGGCAAGCCGCTCGCCGGGTGAGCCGACACGACCGGAGGCCCTGCGCGGGCGGGGTCTCGGCCGCTAACGTCCCACATGCTCCCAGCGGGCCGTCGACTCGCCGGTCGCGCCGAGAGGCACGCGGGAGACGATGTGCTCTTCGAGCCGAGAGAGGAGACGAGATGTCGATGCCCGAGGGGCGACGGTGAGCCTGGACGGTCGAGGGCGCTGGCTCGCCCTCCTCGTCCTCTGTTTCGGCGATCTCATGATCGTGCTCGACTCGACGATCGTGAACGTCGCACTCCCTTCCATCCGAGCTGACCTCGGGTTCTCCCAGTCCGCGCTCGCCTGGGTCGTGAACGCCTATCTCCTGACCTTCGGTGGGTTTCTCCTGCTTGGGGGCCGGCTGGGCGACCTCTTCGGCCACCGGCGGCTCTTCGTCATCGGCCTCACCGTCTTCACCCTCGCGTCGCTCGCCTGCGGACTGGCGAGCTCGCAGGCGTTCCTCGTGGGGGCTCGAGCCGTGCAGGGCCTCGGCGGCGCGATCGTCTCGGTGGTGGCGCTCTCGTTGATCATGATTCTGTTTACGGAGCCCGGGGAACGCGCGAAGGCGATGGGCGTCGTCGGCTTCGTCCTCTCCGGCGGGGGCACCGTCGGCGTGCTCCTCGGCGGCGTGCTCACGGAC
>Ga0247727_10020224_pt1 | contig 10204 bp, 10 predicted proteins | sample WisWelCaveWW1625_FD_202498 | JGI IMG/M metagenome (GOLD analysis project Ga0247727, IMG submission 202498) | Biofilm microbial communities from Wishing Well Cave, Virginia, United States - WW16-25 | ecosystem: Environmental > Aquatic > Deep subsurface > Groundwater > Cave microbial mat | place... | reverse complement strand
CATCAGCCTCACGTTCACTCAGTATAGCATCCTCTTCCGGCAAGCGCGGCTTGTCGGCGATGGGCCAGAATAAAGTTTTCAAGGTGCGAAGCAACCGCTCGGCGGTCTGGCGTTTTCTCAATCGCGTCCGGCAGACGTTGAGGGTGATGGTGTACAGCCAGGTTGAAAAGGCGGCCTCACCCCGATACGAATCCAGCGCGTTGAGCGCGGCCAGCAAGGCATCCTGCGCGGCCGCGTCGGCCTCGGCCGCGTCGTCGAGCATTGACAATGCCAGCCGATAGACCATGGGGCGGTGGGTGATCACCCAGCCTTCCACGGCCAAGCTATCAAGCGGCGGCGATGTGCCAAGCCGGAGGCTGTCTGAATAATTCACGTTGCTCTATTAGATGCGCCCCGTCGCGCAGACGTTCATTTTTGCTTTATCTTTTTATCTCAAACGCGCCGCGCTGGAGCGCGATAACGATGATATGAAATTTACTGAGGGAGGGGAGGCGGGGTTCAAAAACGTGGGGTCGGATGGCTGGGGTCGGATAGGAGCGGATTAGCGGAATGGGCGGGGTCGGATAGGGAGCGGATTAGCGGAGGGTCGGGGTCGGATAGGGAGCGGATTAGCGGAGGGTCGGGGTCGGATGGGGAGCGGATTAGCGGATGGGCTTATCCGCTAATTCGCTATTTATCCGACCCGGTATCCGACCCGGTATCCGACCCAGTATCCGATACCGGCTTGTCGTCGGGTTTGACCAGGCGAAGATTGGGCGAGGCGGAAAAATCGGGCAGCGGGCCAGCGTTGTCGGGCCGCCAGAGGAAGCGCCCAATTTTGGCTTGCCAGCCTTCACGTTCTTTGGGCGGGAGGATGCGTTTGTATTCCAGCCGTTTGCGTCCGAAGTTGAGCAACAGGCCCACCGGCAGGCCAGTGGCCGAGAGGTAACAGATGACCTGTCCAATTTGTTCATTGGTCAGCAGATGGGGCGAGGCTTTGCATTCCACGACGATCAAGCGCTCCACCAACAGGTCCAGATAAAGCCGTCCAACCCAAATGTCGCCGTCCCAGAGTTCGATGAAGTATTCATCTTTCACCTCACGCCCATTTTGGATGATTTCGGCCATCAAGTCTCGCTGATAGTGAACTTCCTTAAGTCCCGGCCCCAATCGTGAATGCACCCGCATGGCCGCGCCGATAATGGCGAAGGTGAGGTCGCCGTGAGGGATGCTGGGGTCGAGAGGCATGAGGAGTCTCCTTGAGAGCGGATGGTTGGGTCGGATAAGGAGCGGATGATGGGGTCGGATAAGGAGCGGATTAGCGGATAGGCGCATCCGCTAATTCGCTATATATCCGAAGCAGGCCAGTCGTTGGCACATCCGCTAATTCGCTATACATCCGACCCAACCATCCGCTACGCTATATATCCGAAGCAGACTGGTCAATGCCGAAAATAGCCCCGGTTCATCGGCCGCACATCATCCACCGTCACAAAGGCGGCCGGGTCAATCTTATCAATCAGGGCGCGCACCGTGCGGATGTTTTTGCGCGCGACCGCGCAGTTGACGACCGTGAGCGCGCCTTCTTTGCCTTGCGCCGTAAACTCGGTGGCGGCGTGCCCGGCCTCCCGCAGGGCTTTGGCAATGGCCGGGCCAAGCGCCGAGGAGTAAATGCGGAACATGCCATAGCCCAGCGCCAGCCGTTCCTCCGCGATCATGCCCACGATGACGCCACAGCCAAAACCACCGGCGTAGCCCAGCACCGTCCAAAAATTCAGTTCACCTTTCAGTACCTGACTTACAGCAAGGATAAACACCGCCGCCTGAATCGCGCCAACGAGGCCCGCCAGCGCTTTGCGCCCGCGCATGATGAAGACCATGCGAAGCGTGTCGAGCGACATGTCAATGAGCCGCATGAAGAAGACGAAGAGACCGGCGAGGAAGGGAGTCATTAAGATTCAACTTTCAAGACGCAACTGGCGCAAGTTTCAATCGAAACGGCGATGTGGCGGTGGCAAAGGGTGCGGACGAGGGACATTAAGTGATGAAAGCTTGGAGGATTAGAGAATTGAAACTAATCTCCAATTCTCTAATTCTCTAATCCTCGGTGTTTATTTTGGTAAGTACATCTCCTCAACGTACTGCTTCACCATCCGTCGCGTGCTAAAGAAGGGCGCGAGGGTGGCGATGGATTCTTTCATCTTGCGCACCCAGCCGGGCGAGATTTCGTTGAGGCCATTTTCATAATAGAGCGGGATGATGTGATTCTCCAGCGTCTCATACAGGCTGGCGGCGTCGCGGGCATCCTGTTCGTCCGGGCTGGCATATTCGGTCTCGTCGCCGATGGCCCAGCCGTTGTCGCCGTTGAAGCCCTCCTGCCACCAGCCATCCAGCACTGAGAAGTTCAGCACGCCGTTGAGGGCGGCCTTCATGCCGGAAGTGCCGGAGGCCTCCAGCGGGCGGCGGGGGTTGTTCATCCACACATCCACGCCCTGCACCAGGTAGCGGGCGAGGTTGATGTCGTAGTCTTCGAGGAACACCATCCGGCCCGCAAACTCGGCGCGTTTGAGCATCCGATAGACTTGTTGAATCACCAGCTTGCCCGGCTCGTCCATAGGGTGGGCTTTGCCCGCAAAGATAATCTGCACCGGGTACTGCACATGGGTCACCAGGCGCATCAAACGCTCCGGGTCGCGCATGACGAGCGAGCCGCGCTTGTAGGTGGCGAAGCGCCGCGCAAAACCAATGGTCAAGGCATAGGGGTCAAGCAGGGCGCCGGAGGCCACAATTTGCACCGGGTGTTTGCGGGTCGTAATCCAGTGGGCGCGCGCGCGCTCGCGGGCAAAGGCCACCAGCTTGCGCTTGAGGTGACGGCGCACCGCCCACAGTTCATCATCCGGCACGGCAAAGATGGCCTGCCAGAGCGAGGGGTCGTCCAACTCTTCCTGCCAATGCGCGCCCAGATAGCGGTCATACATCTGCTTCATGCGGCGGGCCAGCCAGGTGCCGGTATGCACGCCGTTGGTGATGGCGTTAATCGGCACGCGCTCGGCGGGTGTGTCGGGGAAGAGGAACTTCCACATGGTGCGACTCACTTGCCCGTGCAGTTCGCTGACGGCGTTGCGCTTGTGCGAGAGCCGTAGGGCGAGGATGGACATGCCGAACGTCGGCCCCCACGATTGCTGGTTACGGGCCAGGCTCATAAAGCCCTCGCGGTCGAGGCTCAACTGACCCCAATAATTGTGGAAGTACCGGTCAATCAGCCAATCGGGAAATTCTTCGTTGCCAGCCGGGACGGGCGTGTGCGTGGTGAAGACGGTGGTGGCGCGCACGGCTTCCAGCGCCGCATTAAAGTCCTGGCCGCGCGTCATTAACTCGCGGATGCGCTCCAGCCCCATAAAGGCGGAGTGGCCCTCGTTCATGTGCCACACTTGCGGTTGCAGGCCGAGGGCGCGCAAGACCCGCACCCCGCCAATGCCCAACACAATCTCCTGGGAGATGCGGGTGTCCAAATCGCCGCCATACACACGGGCGGTGAGGTCGCGGTCGTTGGGCGCGTTTTGTTCCACATCACTATCCAGCAAAATAAGCGGGATGCGGCCCACTTCAATTTTCCAGATGCGGGCGTGCAGGGTGCGGCCCGGCAAGTCTACCGTGATCATCAACGGCTGATCGTCGGCGTCGGTCAGCGGGATTACCGGCACATCGTCGAAGGCGTAACGGCGATAGCCCGCCTCCTGCCAGCCATCTTCGGTGATGTGTTGGGAGAAATAGCCTTGATTGTAGAGGAAGCCCACGCCCACAAACGGCAGGCCCAGGTCGGAGGCCTCTTTGGCATGGTCGCCGGAGAGGATGCCCAGGCCACCGGCGTAGGTGGGGAAGGATTCGTGCAGGCCAAACTCGGTGGAGAAATAGGCGATGAGATGCCCCCGCTGGTCAGGATAGGTGCGCGCGTACCAGGTGTCACTGCGGCTCAGGTAGGCGTCCAACGCCGTCATGGTCTTGTCATACAAATCCAGACAACGTTTGCTGTGAATGGCGGCGTTGAGGGCCTTGCGTTTGACGGTGCGGAGGAACTTAATCGGATTGTGATAACATTCCAGCCACAAATGCTCGTCAATACACTTGAAGAGTTCCTGTACATCGGGGTTCCACGACCACCACAGGTTGTAGGCCAATTCGCTCAACCGCGCGATGCGGCGGGGCAGGGCCACGGCGGCCAGCGCGGTGGCTTCGGCGCGGATGGTGGCGTGAAATGTCGGCTCGCTATTCAGCACGAGAACGCTCCTTGAAGGAATGGAAATAAAGATGGGTCAATTGTATAACACCGTTCAGGTCGGCGGGCGCAAATTGTAACACTTTTGTTAGGGACTTTGTTCGCGGCAGAGCGTTTGTCTTTTTACTTGAATTGTTGTAAACAACAGTTGAAACACTCCACCCTTCAATCCGTTATAATTTCCGTTATATCCGTTGACTATGACCCCTCCCACCCACGCCCAACTATTTATCACCTGCATTGTTGATTCGATTTTCCCCAACGTGGGCGAAGCCGTTGTTTCGGTGTTGGAAAAATTGGGCGTGGAGATTGAGTTCCCCGAAACGCAGACCTGCTGTGGCCAACCCGCCTACAACGCCGGGTTTCGGGCGGAGGCCAAACAACTCGCGCTCAACTTTCTCGACACCTTTGAAAAATCGGATGCGCCGATTGTGACCCCCTCCGGCTCGTGCGCGGCAATGGTGGTGCATGGCTATCCTGATTTGCTCGCAGGGGCCGATGACTCCAAGAATTTGGCGCGGGCCAAAGCCTTGGCGGCCCGCACCTATGAGTTCTCACAATTTTTAGTGAGCGCTTTACGCGTGACCAGTCTTGACGCGGCCTTTGACGGGCGGTTGACCTATCATGCCTCGTGCCATCTTCTGCGCGGGCTGGGGGTGAAAGACGCGGCCACCCAATTGTTAGCCAATGTGCGCGGCGCGGAGGTGGCACCGTTGCCCCACGCCGATGAGTGTTGCGGCTTTGGCGGGCTGTTCTCCATCAAGCATGGCGACTTATCGGCGGCGATGTTGGATAAGAAACTGGAAAATGTGCGCGCCACTGGCGCACAGACGGTGGTGGGGTGTGATATGAGTTGCCTGATGCACATGCAAGGTGGATTGACGCGAGATGCGTCAACGATAACGTGTCTGCATCTAGCGGAGGTGTTAGGTGGAAATGTTGATTAAGGTGGATGAGGTTATTGTGCGGGCCGTAACACGAATAAATCAGCAGGGGTTTCCGACGATTCCATTATTTTCCAGGTAATTAGACGAACCCTGGCATGTACAACCGCTGTGCCGCCGTCAATGACAGTACGTATCCATTCAATTTGCCTCTGAAGTTCCACGTCAAATTTCAATGTTTCAGTCATTGGACGGCCTTGGTACATATCACTGGCGCTAAGTTCCCCTTGTCGTTCAAATACGTGGACATCTCCCCATTGTTCGTCAGTCTGGATACCCTTGTAAGTATACCCGCCAATCATCTTTGGATCACTCGCATTTTCGAGGAACCGACGCCCCAAACGGCTGGAATTTTCAAGCCATGACTCATATGTTAATGTGCTAGTAATGGGTTGTTGGACGCATTCGGTTTTTCCGTCGTAGAGTTGGCATTCTTCAACTACTCCGTTAGTTCCTGTTCCTATGCGGAATCTTTCAATTCCCTCTACAGATTTAGCCTCGCGTGTGATAAAGTGTCGCTCAAACCTAAAACGATTGGGGTCAACAGTATCAACCCAATTTTTGTCAACGCTGTCAATAGTCAGATAGGGACTGGGATAAGGTGGAATTCCTTCCAGTTGAAAATACTCATACTCAAAGTACAAAATTCCGTTGGTCATGGTACCTCCAGCAGATTTTTGAGAAGGGGTTGTGGTGGGTTGCGACCCTACACTTGGATAAGGTGTCACTACACTTTCGAGTCCAGGTGGTTGTTCATCGCTCATTGGCGGAACTTGGCAACTGCTTAAGAGTAATAGGCCTGCAATTAAAGCCAGGACCAAGCGTTCTATACCTCTGTTTGCAATCATACTCACAAACCATTCTCGGTTTCCAATAGAGTTAATTGGTAGTAGCCACTTACCAACAGATCGACTTTGCTTTGGCGGAAATCCAAAGTTTCTAAGAACTTGTTCCGTATAGGATGGGTTGGATAGTTTAGCGTAGCCAGCAATAAGCAAAGTTATAGAAAGCAAAATGCGAGTAACACTATCCATAAAGATTGCCATATTGATTCGCCTTCGCTAATTCGTGTAAAAACATTATACGCCTCTCTAATTGTGAAGTGGCCGTAATTCATGGGCATTTTGACTTTAGCACATCCGGGCGGTTTTTGGCGGCTATCACACTATGCCGTGAAAACCAGTGTAGAACTCACCTACCGAATTTAGATGCGATAGCCCTCCTGTTTTGGCAGATTGACTGGCGCCGAATGTGGGGTACACTTGACGCTGGACAACACTTTGGGTTCCTCGGAGGGAAACATGGCACACCCAGAGGCGGCGCGCAAGTCATGTTGGTGGTGGAAGGCCGGGTCTTCAAATACTTTGTCAACGGTGAGCGGGTGCTCACCCGCGAGTCGGCCAGTATGCCCGCAGGCCGTTTGAACCTCACGCTGATTTCGGGCACCAACAAAGATTTTGGCACGCGATGTTTGATGAAGAACATCGAACTATGGGAATTGGAGTGAGACGTTTTTATACCATATGTGACGCACTTATTTTGTCGCCGGACCAGTGCGTTGCGCGTATCCCATGACAAATCGCCTACCTTTTCAAAGCCGGATAACGGCCTCGCTCAACAACCCCACCCTGCAACTCGCCCTCGACCGCAATGCCGAGCGGCGCGTGGCCGGGCGCAATCAACGCTTCGCGGAACTGCCCGAGGCCGAGGCCGTGCGCGATGCCGGCCGCGCCATTCGGATTGACGTTATCTCCCACCTCGACCGTTATCTCGAACAATTCACGGCCAACGTCGAGAAAAACGGCGGCCACGTTCACTGGGCGGTGGACGCTGACGAAGCGCGAAAAATCATCCTCGACCTCATTCGCGCGTCTACTTCCACACTCCCACCCCTCCATACCCCTCTTGTCGCCAAAGCCAAATCCATGGTGACGGAGGAGATTGAACTTAACCACGCTTTGGAGGCGGCGGGCATTCGCGCGGTGGAGACGGACTTGGGCGAGTTTATTGTGCAGTTGCGGCATGAGACGCCCGCGCATATCATCACCCCCGCCGTGCATCTGCGGCGCGAGGATGTCTCCGAGTTGTTCCAAAAAGAATTTGCGATGGCGCCGACGCTGGATGTGAAAGCGATGACGGCAGTGGCCAACCGTGAACTGCGCCGGGTGTTTTTCACCGCCGAGGTTGGCATCTCCGGCGTTAACTTTGGGGTGGCCGAGACCGGCACGATTACGCTGGTCACCAACGAAGGCAATGGGCGGCTATGCACCACCGCCCCGCGCGTGCATATCGCGGTAATGGGGATTGAACGCCTGGTGCCAACGTTGCCGGATTTAGAAGTGATGATGCGCCTGCTGCCGCGCTCGGCCACCGCGCAAAAACTTACCGCGTATGTCTCGCTGCTCACCGGCCCACGCCGGCCAGATGAGCCGGATGGCCCGGAAGAATTGCATATCGTGTTGGTGGACAATGGACGCTCCCGAACATTGGGCGGCGAACTGGCCGAGTCCCTGTTGTGCATCCGCTGTGGCGCGTGTCTCAACGTCTGCCCGGTGTTCCGCGAGATTGGCGGGCATGGCTATGGCTCGCCCTACTCCGGGCCAATTGGCGCGATTGTGTCGCCGGCGCTGTTTGGCTCGGAGATGGGCGAACTGGCCAACGCCAGCAGTTTATGTGGCGCATGCAAAGACATCTGCCCGGTGCGGATTGATATTCCCACGATGCTGTTGGCGGTGCGGGGTCAGCAAGTGGATGAAGGCCATGCGCCGGTGTGGTTGAAAATGGGGATGAAGGCGTTTGCCTGGGGCATGGCCTCGCCCGCGCGCTATCGCCTCGGGCAAAAACTGGCCGCTTTTGCCACCCGTTTACTCGCCCGCGATGGCCGCCTGCGCTCACTGCCCCCGCCGCTCAACGCCTGGACTCGGCGGCGCGATTTTCCGGCATTTGCGGGCGAATCGTTTCGGGAGCGATGGAAGAAACGCCAAAGAGTTTAATCGCGAAGAACGCAAAGGACTCAAAGAAAACCTTTGTGCTTCTTCGTGATCTTTGTGGTTTAAGATGGCGCTGGCTTTCGTATGTTCATAGCGATCGCGGTGGAAGAAACGCCAAAGAGTTCAACCACGAAGAACGCAAGGGACTCAAAAAAAACCTCTGTGTTCCTTCGTGACCCTGGTGGTTTAAGCCGATGACTGACTCTCGCTCCCGCATCCTCGCCTCCCTTCGCCGCTCGCTGGCCGCCGCCCGGCATTTGCCCGAAGCGCCATCGGTCACGCTCACGCCCCAATTACCCATTACCAATCACCCATTACTGATTGAAAAATTCGCTAACGAACTGCGCTCCCTCAGCGGCGCATTTCTCATCGCGCCGCGCGCCGATGTTCCCACGCTGGTGGCCCGGCTGATGCGAGAACGAAACGCAACATCCTTGTTGGCTTGGGATCAACCGCATCTGCCTGTGCCGGGCCTGTTGGATTATTTGCGCGACGAAGAAGGGCTGATAGTGGTAGATACTAATCTGCCGCACGCTGAACCCGCGCGCTCGGCGCGCTTGGCTGAAGTGGAAAAAGTAACCATTGGCTTGACGGGCGCAGACGCGGCGTTGGCCGATACTGGCACATTGGCTCTGCGCGCCGGGCCGGGCCGCCCACGCCTGGCCTCCCTCTCGGTGCGAACGCATATTGCGCTCTTCACAGCCAATCAGTTGTATGCTTCGTGGGCGGCGTGGTGGGAGCAAATGTCCGATAAATCCGAATGGGTGCGCGCCGCCAGCCGCTCTTCGAGCGTCACCCTCATCTCCGGCCCCAGCCGCACCGCCGATATTGAGATGACGCTGACCGTGGGCGTGCATGGGCCGGGTGAGGTGATTGCGGTTTTGTGTGGTTAACTCCCTCTCCCGACGCGGAACGAAGTGGAGCGTTGGGAGAGGGCCGGGGTGAGGGTGGTTGGAAATCTGTCGTAGGAAATCCCTCCTAGCCGGAAGCGATATTGCCCGTTATAATGCGGTCACTAGCGAATCCCACACTTAATTTACTGACCAGACTATGCTGGCTGAAGCCCCCACCGAAACCTATCATTACCCGAATAAAATGGGGTGGATCATCATGCGCTCGATGAAGAATCAGTTGGGGCCTGAGCGCATGGCGGAAGTGTTGCGCGTGGCCGGGCTAAACCAGCTCGGCACGGGTTGGCTTCCACGCAACCTGGATAAGCGCTTCTCGTTTGAAAACATCGCCGCCCTGCAAGAGGCCATCGAGAAGGTGTTTGGGGTGCGCGCCGGGCGCTATATCAACTATCGCGTCGGGCGCGGCACGTTTGAGTTGGGCCTAAAAGATTTTGACCCGGTGCTGGGCATCGCCGATTTGCCCATGCGCCTGATGCCCCTCGGCATGAAATTCCGCGTGGGCCTCGATGTGTTTGCCCGCGTCTTCAATCAATTTAGCGATCAGATCGTAAAGCTGTCCGAGACCGAGACGCACCATTTGTGGGTCATCGAGCGTTGCCCGGTGTGCTGGAAGCGCAAGAGCGATGAGCCATGTTGTCACCTGGCGGGCGGTTTGCTCGAAGAGGCCATCTTTTGGGGCACCGGCGGACGGCGCTTTAAGATTGAAGAAGTCCAGTGCATCGCCAAAGGCGATCCTTCGTGTGTGTTTCAGTTGAACAAACAACCGCTGGATTAGGGCGGAGAAATGCGATGACACCGGTATCGGATATATAGCGGATTAGCGGATGTGGGTATCCGCTAATTCGTTACCTATCCGACACCCACTACACCACCCCTTCAAATAAATCGTTCTCCCTCACACGCGCACCCACTGACACAACTGGGTAGGCGCGCATGTAGGTATCGTCATTCCCCAGTAAACGAAAAAACAAACCCATCAAGCCACCAGCGCGCGGGCCGCCCGGCAGTTGACTCTTGTGGCAGGCGTTGGCCGCTTCGCGTCGCGCTTGTGCCTCGCCTGCGATGCGAATGCGGGCATGAATGGGAAAGTCCGGCTCCACCAGG
>Ga0247727_10020223_pt1 | contig 10204 bp, 10 predicted proteins | sample WisWelCaveWW1625_FD_202498 | JGI IMG/M metagenome (GOLD analysis project Ga0247727, IMG submission 202498) | Biofilm microbial communities from Wishing Well Cave, Virginia, United States - WW16-25 | ecosystem: Environmental > Aquatic > Deep subsurface > Groundwater > Cave microbial mat | place... | reverse complement strand
AAGTTTAAATTTAGGATCCTTTGCTTATATAAATGATGGTAACTCTTTCGGAGGTCTTGCAACTTTAGGAACCATAGATAATAATGATTTGAGATTCATTACTAATAATACAGAAAAAATGAGAATTCTCGCGAACGGAAATGTAGGGATTGGTACCACCAACCCACAAGAAAAACTAGAAGTAGCTGGAAATATCATTTCTAAAGGTTTGGTTTGGACAGCTAGAACCAGCGCTGCGGATAATTATTGGCGCAGCGTCACCTATGGCAACGGTCTCTTTGTGGCAGTGGCAGATACTGGCATTGGCAACCGTGTCATGACCTCTCCAGACGGCATTAATTGGACTATCAGAACCAGCGCTGCGGATAATCAATGGAGCAGCGTCACCTATGGCAATGGTCTCTTTGTGGCTGTGGCAGTTAGTGGCACTGGCAACCGTGTTATGACCTCTCCCGACGGCATTAATTGGACTATTAAAACCAGCCCTGCGGATAATCAATGGAACAGCGTCACCTATGGCAATGGTCTCTTTGTGGCAGTGTCAGATACTGGCACTGGCAATCGTGTCATGACCTCTGGTAAAATGGATAAACAAGAGCTAGCTCATAATAATATTTATCAAGGAGGTATGAGTATTTTTGATAAATTAGGTATTGGCACCACCACTCCCAACAAAACTCTTCAAGTCATTGGTGATATTCGTGTAGGTACTTCTGGCACCAATGGCTGTGTAGAAACTTTCGCAGGCACCGTTATAGGTGGAACTTGCGCCTCAGATGTTAATCTCAAAACCTCAATTTTGTCCCTGGCCTCTGCGTCTTCTTCAACCTCCACTTTAGATAAATTTATTAAATTAAACGCAGTAACTTATAAATGGAATGAAAAAGCTAAAGAACTTTATCACAATGATACTGAAGTTATTAATTACGGTTTAATTGCTCAAGAAGTTGAACAACTTTTTCCAGAATTAATTTCTCTTAATCAAGATAATTATAAAACAGTTAATTTCACTGCCTTGCAATTTTATAGTATACAAGCCATTCAAGAACTAAATCAAAAGATTATTTCATTATCTAACTCCACCTCCAGTCCATGGTTTGTTGATAATATATCTGGCATCATTAAACTTTCCTCCTCTTTATCTAATTTAGATTTAAACAACAAACAAATCACCAATGCTAATTCCATATTCTCTCAAAACGGGAAATGGAAAATCGGGGAGGATGGGACGATTTATGCTACAAAACTTTGTTTGAAAGAAGTTTGTATCTCTGATGCAGAATTGAAAGAATTATTACAAAAGAATAATATTCAGACCGGAAATAGCACAACAGAAACTACTAGCTCTAGTAATACTTCAACCACTACCACCACTTCTAACACATCAACAACTTCATCCGTCTTTTCTCCTTCAACTTCTGAATCTTCAACTTCATCTTCATCTTCAACTTATACTACTACAACCGATTTCTCAACTTCTTCTAATTCAACATCAACTCCCGCAACCACAGACACCTCACAAGCAACATCATCTTCCATAACTACTCTTGATTCTTCAACATCAAACACCATCCCTTCCACAGCAACAGACACAAGCACAACACCCCCACCAGCTGACACAACTACCACATCCAGTCCATAAATGAAAAATTAAAAATACAATTTAATTTCCAAAGTACTCTTATTTATTAACCGTTTTATGATGATATTCAAAATCTGATTAAATATATTAAACCAGACATTGTAGTTCTCACAGCTTTTGCGGAAGTACCAGTGCATGTAGAAAATTTTCAGAACGACAGGGAGAAATTAATTCGCGAAAAAAATAATGTGGCCCTTAATTTAAAACTATGGTAAAATTAAAACAACTGAATCATGAGTTCGCGTCATACCCTGCGGCCTCTGCCGCAGGGTTCTTGATTTGGGAGATTAGCTCAGTTGGCAGAGCAATTCGTTTACACCGAAAAGGTCAGGGGTTCGAATCCCTTATCTCCCACCAATATTTAAATCATGTTATCAATTTCTATTTCTGCATTTTTATTAGGTTTATTACACAGTTTAGAGCCAGATCATATTGTGATGATTTCTACTATTTTAGCGAAATATAAAAATTCTTTTCGTTCTATGTTGATGGGAATGTTTTGGGGTTTAGGACATGCTTTGATGGTGATATTATTTGCCATTATTCTTTTCTATATTAAAAATCTTTTACCAGAAAATATTTTTATAATTTTTGAATTTTTAGTAGTCATACTTCTTTTATATTCCGGATTTGATTTAGTGAAATCTGTATTTTTGAAAAAAAATATTTCTCAAATACATCATAATCATAATCACGATAATCAACATAATTATTTTCAAATACCAAAAACAGAAAATAAAAATAATACAGAGGATATCAAAAAAAACACCTTTTCTTTTTTTATTGGATCAATACAAGGATTGGCCGGCAGTGGCACTATTATCGCTTTATTATTCGCAGGATTTTTTAATTTATCTCAATTATTGAATGGGGTTATATTTTTTGGTTTAGGTACTATTATCAGTATGGCCATATTTAGTTTTATTTTAAGTCTCTCTCTAAACTATTGTGCTCATTGTCGATTCCCATGTTTAAAATATTTAAATCAATTTTTTCCAATTGGTATTGGTTTCTTGGCTATGATTTTTGGATTTTATAAAATTGTGAATTTTATTTTTTAATTTTTAAATTATTCTAAACAAATAAAATGTAAATACTATGTCGAAAAAAATATTTTTACCAATCAGAAGTTGGTCTACTTTTGGCGAAAAACAACTAAAAGTCAAATTGGGGGTTCCAAAAATCAAAATTATTTTTGAAAATCAATTTGTGGTGGTAATTGATAAACCAGCTGGTATTATGTCGCATTCTGACGGGAGAAAAGAGGAATATACTTTGGCAGATTGGCTGAAAGATTTTGTAGAACAAAAATTTTCGAAAAAAACTTGGCAAAGTATTTTAAAAAATGTCGGTGAAGAAGGACGAGAGGGGATTGTGCATCGCTTGGACACGGGCACGACTGGTGTCATGATTTTAGCTTTGAATTTAGATTCTTTTAATTTTTTAAAAAAGCAATTTCACAATCATAATCTTAAAAAGATTTATCAAGCTATAATTGTGGGACATTTGAAAGATACAACTGGAATTATTGATGCCCCCATTGCCAGAAGCAAATCTGATTTTCGAAAAAAGAATGTGAAAGATCTTTTTGAAAAAGATGGTCAGGGGAATATTTCTGGCCCCGAAAGATCAGCCGTGACTAGATATAAAGTTTTAGCTAAATTAAAATCTAAATCCGGTCAGCCATTTACTTTAGTGGAATGTTATCCAGAAACCGGTCGCACCCATCAAATTCGTGTCCATTTTCGTTCCATTCGTCATCCTATTTTAGGAGATGAACTTTATGGCGTGAAATTTACTGAAAAAGAAAATTTGGAAAAAGATTTTTCTATTAAAATTGTGAGACCAATGTTACATGCAACTAGTTTGCAAATTAAGATTTTAGAAAACAATTTAGAAACAGATAAAATTTATTCAGTAGAGAAAATATTTTCTGCCCACATACCCAATGATATGAGAACAGTCTTGGCGGAATTGGAATAATTGTTTATTTGTAAAAAACCGTGTTTGATGATATTATTTGAAAATAAAAATATAAAAATCAATATGAAATTAACTACAGTTGATATGAAGGAAAGACAAGCTATTAATTTTTCTTCAGGGGATACAATTCGAGTTTGGAATAAATTGAAAGATAAAGAAGGTAAAATTCGTTTACAGGCTTTTGAAGGTTTAGTTTTGGCCAGAAAACACGGTAATCAAATTAGTGCTACTTTTACAGTTAGAAAAGTGACTTCAGGTGTGGGAGTAGAAAAAATTTATCCATTATATTCTAGTAATATTGATCGCATTGAAATAATTAGACACGCGAGAACCAGGAGAAGTAAACTTTATTATGTGCGTGATAAAGCAGCTCGTGATGTGCGTAGAAAAATGAAAGCTGATTTTAAAATCAGAACTGACAAAAGATCTGGCGTTACTGTGACTGAAGTCAAAGAGGAAGCAATTTAATTTTAAGTGCAACTTTGTAAAATTTTGCTATGATATAAATAATGCCCGGGTGGCGAAATGGTAGACGCACTACCTTGAGGTGGTAGCGAGGCAACTCATGCTGGTTCAAATCCAGTCTCGGGCACAAATGTTTATTGTCTTTGTGGATTTTCTTTGGAAATTTTGATAAAATATTCTGAAATAAATATGGTGCCTATGGTGTAATGGTTAGCACGAAGGTTTGTGGAACCTTCAGTTCCGGTTCAAATCCGGATAGGCACACCAAATTTGAATTTAGGAAATTTTGCATTTTATTTTACTTTATGTTAGTATAGAAATACTGTTTGTAATCTGTCTTTTGAAATAAATTGAAAATTATTTTTTGTAAAAAAGTTTAATAAAGATGAATTTAGATTTTAATCAAAATTTCAATTTATTTTTTTAGACAAGATATTCGAACAGCTGTGCAAGATTCCCGCTTTTGGCGGAAAAAAATATTTTAAATCATGGCTAAAACTTCTGTCAAGGCTAGAGCGAATAAAGTTCCGAAATTTTCAACTCGCATTGTGCGTAGATGTTTTAAATGTGGTCGAAGACATGGTTTTATGGGAGACTTTGGACTTTGTCGAATTTGTTTTAGAGAATTAGCAAATGAAGGAATGATTCCTGGAGTTTCCAAATCTAGTTGGTAGTTGTACAAGATTCAAGACACAAGACACAAGACACAAGAAATAAGACGCAAGATTCCCGCCTGCGGCGGGAAAACAAGAAAGTGTAGAAAATCAAACCAAAACCACAAAAATTATGGATCAAATCGCTAATATGTTAATCAGTATCAAGAATGCCGGTCTTGTGAAAAAAGATCATATTTTTGTTCCACATTCAAAAATTAAAGTGGCAATTTTGGAAGTTTTGAAAAAAGAAAATTTAATTAAGACTTTTGAAGTTATTGAAACTGGTGTCAACAAAAAAGCAATTAAAATTGTCATTAATTATCAAGGTGTGCATCCCCATATTTTTCCTAAAATTAATGATGTGCAGAGAATTTCTAAACTTTCTAAAAGAGTTTATTTACATGTGAAAGATATTAAGCCCATTAAATATGGTCATGGATTTTTAGTACTTTCCACCCCCAAAGGAATTATGACAGGGAAACAGGCTCGTAAAGAAATGGTCGGTGGTGAAGTTTTATTTAAAATTTGGTAAAAATATGTCAAGAATTGGAAAACAAGAAATTATAATACCAGAAAATGTCACAGTCTCAATTGTAGATGGTGTTTTGACAGTAAAAGGTCCAAAAGGTGAACTCAAAAAAAATATTCGTGAAGAAATTAAATTTAATATTCAAGATAAAAAGATTTCTTCAGAACCAATTCGCAATGATAAATTTTCCAAAGCTCTTTGGGGTACTTATATGTCACATTTGCGAAATATGATAATGGGAGTACAATCTGGTTTTGAGAGAAAGCTTTTAATCGAAGGTGTGGGTTATAAATGGGAAGTAAAAAATAATAATTTAAATTTGAATATTGGTTTTTCTCATCCAGTTATTTTAATTATTCCAACTGGTTTGAATTTGGTAGCTGAAAAAGGTTCATTGACAATCACGGGTTTAGATAAGGAATTGGTAACTAGATTTGCGATGGAAATTCGTAGACTCAAAAAAGGTGAGCCTTATAAAGGCAAGGGTATTAGATATTCTGATGAAGTCTTGAGGAGAAAACAAGGCAAAAAAGCCGCATAATAAAAAAAACCAGCCTACGCTAAAGCTACGGCATGGCAAAGTAAAAATATGAGAAGAATAATTTCCAAATCCAAATCAGCCAAAAGAATTCGATTGCATAAAAAGATTAGATCGAAGATTTTTGGTAATGCTGAAATTCCACGTTTAGCGGTATTTCGTTCTAATAAATTTATTTATGCACAAATTATTGATGATAATGCTGGTAAAACTTTAACTGCGGTTAGTGATATTAAAAATTTTAATTCTAAAAATAATCAAAATAAAATCATCTCTGCCAACTTGGTGGGTAAAAATTTAGCTGAAAAAGCTTTAAAATTAAAAATTAAAAAAATAGTTTTTGATCGAGGGGGTTTTAATTACACTGGTCGTGTAGCAGCTTTGGCTACGGGAGCTAGAGAAGGGGGTTTAGAATTTTAATTTGAAAAATTTAGGTCAAAATGTTAAAATCAAAATATTAAAAATAATTTTATGTCACAAGATTTAGAAGAAATAAAAGAAAAAGAAATAGAAGAAAAGACATCTACAGAATCTGCAAATATAGTAGAACAGAAAGAAAAACAAGAAGAAAAAATTGTAGTGGAAACTACTCCAGCCAACAGGGTTTCTGAAGTTGTAATTGGAGATGAAGTTTTAAAAGTTAATACAGTAACAGTAATTGATACGCCTTCATCTTCTCCTTCTTTTGTAAAAGATTTTTCCAAAGATTTTAAGTCGGGTAAAAAATCAGATAAAAATTTTAAATCTAGAAATCGTTCAGCTCGACCAATAAGAGAGAAATCTGAATTTGATTCTAAAACCGTGGATGTGCGTAGGGTGACTAGAGTGGTGGCAGGTGGTAGGAGATTTTCTTTATCAGTGGCGGCGGCTTTGGGTGATAAAAATGGGAGAGTGGGTTTTGGTTTGGGTAAAGCTTTAGACACACAGGCTGCAATTGAAAAAGCTCATCGTGCTGCTAAAAAAAATATGTTAACTTTAAAATTAACTAAAAATAAATCTATACCTTATGATGTGTTGGTGAAATATAAATCAGCTAGACTTTGGATGACTCCCAATAAAGGTAAGGGATTAATCGCTGGTTCTTCAGCTAGAACAATTTTGGCTTTAGCGGGAGTGAATAATGTGACCGCCAAATTTCGTTCAGGCACTAAAAATAAAATTAATAATGCTAAAGCTGCCATGAAAGCTCTTAGTTTATTTACTAAATAATTTTCAAATTTATGCAAATTCATCAAATTGTACGAGAACATAAAAATAAAAAAGCCAAATTAATTGCTCGTGGTGGGCGACATGGTAAAACTGCTGGTCGTGGAGGTAAAGGACAAACCGCTAGATCTGGAAATAAAAAACGTCCAGCCATGCGAGATAAAATTAAAAAACTTCCTAAACTTCGTGGACATGGTATTAATCGGGCTGACACAGTGGTGTATTTAGATCCGAAAAAATTTGCCGTAGTGAATTTAGCAGATTTAAATATTTTTATTGATGGTGAAGTAGTGAATGTAGATTCATTATTAGCCAAAGGTTTAATTCAAAAAAGATTGGGAAAAAATCCGAAAGTGAAAATTTTAGGTTCGGGAGAAATTACTAAAAAAATAATTTTACTAGGTTGTCAGTTTTCAACTTCGGCCAAAGAAAAAATTGAAAAAGTCGGTGGGGAAATTAGAGTATAATATAACAAAATAAATTAAAAATTTAGATTTTTTTAAGGTTTAAATATTTTAGTTTTAAAAGTTATTTTAGACAATTATAATTATGAAAAAATTAAAAATTATTTTTACAGATAAAGTTTTACGAGGAAAAATATTTTTTGTAATTGCCATACTTTTATTAATTAGAGTTTTGGCTGCTATACCTTTGCCGGGAGTAAATAAAGAAGCGTTGTTACAATCATTATCTTCTGATTCTTTATTGGGATTTTTAAATATTTTTTCAGGAGGAGGACTTTCTAGTTTATCAATTATTATGTTAGGAGTTGGACCATACATCACCGCTTCGATTATTATGCAATTGCTGACAATTTTGGTTCCAAAATTTAAAGCCATGTATCAAGAGGAAGGGGAATTGGGTAGAAAAAAATTTTCTCAATATTCTAGAATCTTAACTGTACCTTTAGCTTTATTGCAAGGCTATGCTATTCTCACACTTTTAATTTCTCAAAAAATTATTCCGGCTTTATCTTTTGGCAATTATGTTTTTAATGTAATTATTATTACAGCCGGGACTATGCTTTTAATGTGGCTAGGTGAACAAATTAATGAATATGGAATCGGGAACGGGGTTTCATTAATTATTTTTGGTGGTATAGTAGCAGCCTTGCCAACCAGTGTAATGCAAACCTATGCGGCTTTTGATGTTTCGCAAATTCCTATTATTTTAGCTATATTAATTTTAATCATTCTGGTGATTTACGGTATTGTTTTAGTGACTGAGGCGGAACGACCATTAACTGTCACTTATTCCAAACAAGCTACGAGTTTTTACGGAGCTTCAGGGCTCACCCACACTTATATACCATTACGCTTGAATCAAACTGGAGTCATGCCTATTATTTTTGCCATCTCTATTTTACTTTTTCCACAAATTTTAGTACAACTTCTTGCTAATTCTACTAATGATTTTTTAAGAAATATGTCGGCCAATGTTTCTTCATTTTTATCTAATCAATTTTATTATGGAATAATTTATTTTTTCTTAGTAGTACTTTTTACTTATTTTTATACAGCCGTGACTTTTGATACAGACAAAACCGCGGAGAATTTACAAAAATCGGGAGCTTTTATTTCTGGTTTTCGTCCCGGAGAAGCTACCGCCAATCATATTGGAGAAGTTTTGTCGAGAATCACTTTAGTGGGGGCTCTCTTTTTAGGTGTGATTGCCGTTTTACCAATTATTTTACAAGCCGCCACCGGTATTAATACTTTAGCCGTGGGAGGAACTTCACTTTTAATTGCAGTTGCCGTTGTGATAGACTTAGTGAAAAAAGTCGAAGCTCAACTCACTATGCATGAATATTAATTATCTCATTCCTGAAAAAGAATTTGGATTGGTCAGGGGACAGATTTTATCTTTAGCCCAAAGATTAATTGATTCTTGCCAGAGATTGGCCATAGGATCAGAGAAATTATTTTGAGTGGGATTTAAATTTTCTTTACTAATTATTTGAGAGAGAATAGTAGAAAAATCATTTTGATTTTGATCATTTAGATTTTGACAATAAATACCATTAATGACTGGATTATTGACAATTAGAGTGGAAGAAGAATTAGAAAAATATTCTATACTACTAGAGGCATTAACCACATTCATAAAAACCCTCCACAGGGGAGCGGCCACCAAAGAAGAGAGTTTTTTATTAATGGGAGTATTATCATTATTTCCCACCCAAACTCCCACCGCTATATTCGGAGTATAACCAATAGTCCAAGCATCACGAAAATCATTGGTGGTACCAGTTTTTACTGCTACCTGGCGATCGCTGAATTGTAAAGGTCCGGTGATTCCATAAGAGGGAATTTTAACAGAATAATCAGATAAAACATCATTAATAGACTCAGTCACATTTTCGGAAAGGACTTGACGAGCATTGGAATTATAATTCTCCAATTTTCTACCATCTTTATCTGTCACGGATAAAATAAAAGTTGAGGGATTAAAAGTGCCATTATTCGCAAAAGTTGCATAAGCATTAGTTAATTGTAAAAGTGAAACTTCACCCGAACCTAAAACTAAAGAGAGTCCATAATTGCCATAAGGATTTAAAGAAGTGATGCCTAAATCTTGGGCAGTTGCAATAGCATTATTGATGCCAGTTAAATATAAAAGTTTGACAGCCGGAATATTTAAGGATTGACCTAAAGCCGTTCTTAAATTAACTGGTCCACGAAAAAGATTGTCATAATTTTTGGGATGATAGCATTTGGCATCAAAATATTGCGGTAAAGGGTTATGTTGAGCATCGCAAGCAGTATTGAATTCAGTTTCTAAATCAAACAGTACAGTGTTAGGATTATAACCTTTCAAAAAAGCTGCCGCATAAACAATAGGTTTAATGGCTGAGCCAGGTTGACGTAAAGCTGTGGCAATATTAAATTTACCAGGAATTTCTGTGTCAAAATAATCTCTGGAACCCACCATAGTTAAAATTTGTCCAGTTTTGGGATCAATGGCCACCAGGCCCGCATTCGTGGCATGATATTTTTTATCATTTTCTAAAGCCTGTTTTTTGACAATTTCTTCGGCCTGACTTTGCCAATCATAATTTAAAGTTGTAATAATTTTTAAACCACCACTATCTACTACATTTTTACCATATTTTTGTTCCAAATAATCTTTGACCATAAAAATAAAATGTAAAGCTTTACTATTCTCGTTATTTTGTTGCCAAATTA
>Ga0247727_10020222_pt1 | contig 10205 bp, 4 predicted proteins | sample WisWelCaveWW1625_FD_202498 | JGI IMG/M metagenome (GOLD analysis project Ga0247727, IMG submission 202498) | Biofilm microbial communities from Wishing Well Cave, Virginia, United States - WW16-25 | ecosystem: Environmental > Aquatic > Deep subsurface > Groundwater > Cave microbial mat | place... | reverse complement strand
GCCAGGTCCTGGCATCCGGGCCCACCGTCGCTGAATGGGCGCGCCACCACGGCTTCGATCCCGAGCGCCGTGCAGCGTTCACGCACGACCGCGATCTCGATATCCGTGTCGGTGGAGAAATGATTGATCGCAACCACACACGGCTGCTCGAACTTGCGGATGTTTTCGATGTGCTTCTCGAGGTTCTCGAGCCCGCGCGACACGGCTGCGGCATCTGGAGATGCGATGTCCGCCAGAGGCACGCCGCCGTGCATCTTGAGTGCGCGCAACGTGGCCACCAACACGGTGCAATGCGGCGCGAAACCGCCGTAGCGACAGTTGATGTCGAAGAATTTCTCGGCGCCCAGCTCGAAGGCAAATCCCGCCTCGGTGACCGCTGCATCGGTGAGTGCGAGCGCCATCCGCGTCGCCGCGATGCTGTTGGTGCCGTGCGCGATGTTGGCGAACGGCCCGCCGTGCACGAAGGCGGGCACGCCTTCCATCGTCTGCACCAAATTGGGCTTCAGCGCATCGCGCAACAGCGCCGCCATGGCGCCGACGGCGCGAAGATCGGCGGCGCACACGGCGCTGCCATCGGCTCGGTATCCCACCACGATCCGCCCCAGCCGCTCCTTCAAATCGTGCACGTCGCGCGCCAGGCACAGGATCGCCATCACTTCGCTCGCCGCCGTGATGTCGAAGCCGGTCTCGCGCGGCACGCCTTCGCGATGGCCTCCCAAACCGATGACGATGTCGCGCAGCGCGCGATCGTTCATGTCGAGTGCGCGCCGCCATAAAATGCGGCGTGAATCGAGACCGAGCGCGTTGCCATGGTGCAGATGATTGTCGACGAGCGCGGCCAACAAGTTGTGCGCGCTCGACACCGCATGAATGTCGCCGGTGAAGTGCAAATTGATGTCGTCGGCGGGCACGACCTGCGACTTGCCGCCACCCGTGCCGCCGCCCTTCATGCCGAGGTAGGGACCGAGCGACGGTTCACGCAATGCGACCGCCGCACGCACGCCGTTGCACGCCAGACCCTGTGCGAGGCCAATGGAAGTCGTCGTCTTGCCTTCGCCCGCCGACGTCGGCGTGATCGCCGAAACCAGGATGAGCTTGCCGCGCGGCGTCGCGCCGCCAGGCATCGCCCCGAGCGCGATCTTCGCCTTCGAATGCCCGTACGGCTCGACGAATCGCAAGTCGAGATCGAGCGCCCGCACGATGTCTTGAATCGGCTTCATCGGGCGCGACTATAGAGATCGCGGCGCCCACCCGTCGAGACGAAGAAGGCCGGCGGCGCACTCGCGCGCACCGCCGGCCCGAAGGTTCGAACGAGGTCGATCAGGCGGTCTTCTTCTTTGCCAGCAGGCTCGCGAGGAGCGGCAGGACGACGCCGCCCACGAGCGACGCACCGACGTTCCCGAGCAGCGAACCACCGCCGCCATCGGGCGTGGCCGGCTGCGACGAGTTCATGACACCGGGAAGGAACTGCCCGGCGAGTGCTCCGCCGACGAGTCCGAGGATGGTGTTCATCATCGGACCGCGGCTACGACCCTTGAGCAGTGCACCCACGATGTTGCCGCCAGCCCCTCCGCTCACCAGACTGGCCAGCCAACTCATCAGAGTGCTATCCATAAGTACGCCTCCTGAATCGTGATGGTCGAATCCCACCCCGCCGCACCACCCGTCTTGCGATGTCATGTTGTGTGATGAACAGGAGCCTACACCTTTCGATCAGGCGCCAACATGTGAGATTGTCGCGCTGCCGAGCGTCCGTGCGCGCGGAAGCGTGCGGAGAACGCACCCCGACTCTTCCCGCCGGTCGCGGCGTCGGCGCAGGTGTGGTACAAGACATCGATGCGACTGCGACACACGATCCGATGGCTCATTCCCACGCTGGTCACGCTGGCGGCGGTGGCACGCGCTGGCGATGACCCGTTTGCAAGTGCACCGGCCTACGTGCGATCACTCGCGCCCGACGTCGAAATCGAGCCGCTTCTCACCGTCGGCCAGCAAGTACCGCATCTCGGTGCGGCGGGCGAGGCGTTTCGGTTCGTCGGCATCCCGGACGGGATCGGTGCGTACGCCACGCCCGAGGGCCATCTCGTCGTGCTGGTGAATCACGAGATGTCGCAGTCCGCCGGCTCCCGCGCCGGGCCGCTGCCGAGCGGTGCGCGCATCACGGAGCTGCATCTCGCGCACGATCAACGCCACGGACGCAGCGCTCTGCGCGTCATTGCAGGCCGCAGCGCCATCGAGCGCGTCTGGGCCGGCGAACCTCCGGTGCAACTCGATTCCATTCGAGCGGGATTCGCGAAATTTTGTTCCTCATTTCTCGCCGATGCGCGCGTTGGTTTCGATCGACCGATCTACTTGACGGGCGAAGAAGCAATCGGATCCAAGACCTTCGACGGCCGCGGCGGCCAGGTCGTCGCACTGTGCGGGCGCGATGCGTATGCGATCTCGTGGATGGGGCGCGCCAAGTGGGAGAACGTCGTCGTCATGCCGTTCACCGGACGGCGCACGGTCGTCATGGTGCTCGAAGATGGTCCCGAAGACGGCGACGGACTGCACTCGCAGCTTTACATGTACGTCGGCGAGAAGCAGCCAGGCGTCGCCGACCCGCTGATCGCGAACGGACTCACGGGTGGCAGGCTGTATGTGTTCGCGTCACGCGAAGCAGCACGGAATTCCGAAGCAACCTTCACCAGCAAGGGCCGTTCGGTGCGCGGACGCTGGGCACCGGTCGACGGCCGTCTCGACGACGAGCCGTTCGATGCGGCGGCGAAGGCCGCGGGCGGTTTCGGTTTCGTGCGCATCGAGGATGGCGCCGCCGATCCGCGCGATCGTGGTGCCTTCTACTTTGCGACCACGGGAGAGCGCGCCACCGCGAACACGCTCGGGCGCATCTATCGCCTGCGCATCGACCCGCGCCGCCCCGAAGCGGGGGCAACCCTGACGCTGCTGCTCGATTACGAGGACGGCATCGTCGGCCCCGACAACCTGGACGTGAATCGTCACGGCGAGCTTGCGATTCAAGAAGACCCGGGCTTCGATCTGCGCGAGATCGGCATGCAGCGCGACAGCTCGGTGTGGATCTATCACACGCGCAAGCACCGGTTGCGGCGCATCGCCGAGATCGACCGCGATCCGGCGCGCGCGCACGCGCTCGCCGTGGATCCGAGCAATGAATCCGCGCCCAAGACCGACATCCCGGGCGGCTGGGAAGCGAGCGGCATCCTGGACATGGAAGCGTACCTGGGTCGCGGCGCCTGGTTGATGACCGTACAGGCGCACTCGCTGCGCATCGCGCCGGAGGACGAAACGGTTCAAGGTGGGCAACTCCTCCTGCTCCGGACGCCGTAACCGCCGCGGCAACAGCTTGATGCGCATGCTAGACTCGCGGGTCGTCGTCGCGAACGCGCGCGGGGCTGCCGGGCGCGATCGCCACCGTCTCTCCGGAGTAGGCGTGCACATCTATACGAATCGCGCTCGCATTCAGCCGCTGCTCGACGCGCTCGAGCGTCGCATCGTCGTGCTCGACGGTGCCATGGGTACGATGCTGCAGGCCTACGCTGTCGACGAAGCTGGCTTCCGTGGCGAACGATTTGCGGACTGGCCGAAGTCGCTGCGCGGCGACAATGACCTCCTGTGCCTGACGCAGCCACATTTGGTGCGCGAGGTGCACGACGCGTTTCTGACCGCCGGCGCCGACATCATCGAAACCAATACGTTCAATGGCACCGCGGTGTCGCAAGCCGACTACGGCTTGGAAGCTTTCGTCTACGAGATCAACCTGGAAGCGGCGCGCATCGCGCGCGCCGCGGCTGATGCGTTCACGGCGCGCGATGCGGCCTGGCCGCGCTTCGCGGCGGGGGCGCTCGGACCGACGAATCGCACCGCATCCTTGTCGCCGCGAGTCGAAGACCCCGGCTTCCGCAACATCTCGTACGCCGAATTGGTGGCGGCCTACGGTGAAGAGGCGCGCGGCCTGGTGGATGGCGGCGTCGATTTGCTCTTCGTCGAAACATCCTTCGACACGCTGAACGCGAAGGCGGCGTTGTTCGCGATCGAAGAATTGTTCCGCAGCCGCGGCATCCGCTTACCGGTGGTGGTGTCGGGCACGATCACCGATGCCTCGGGACGCACGCTTTCGGGACAAGTGCCGGTGGCATTCTGGAATTCGATCCGACACGTGCGTCCGCTCGTGGTGAGCTTCAATTGCGCGTTGGGCGCGGCCCAACTGCGGCCACACGTCGAGGAGCTGTCCGGCGTCGCCGATACCTATGTGGGCGCGTATCCGAACGCGGGTTTGCCGAACGCATTCGGTGGTTACGACGAGACACCGGAAACCATGGCCGCCGAAATCGGCGATTGGGCGGCGCGGGGTTTCGTGAACTTGGTCGGCGGCTGCTGCGGCACGCGCCCGGAGCACATCGCGGCATTGCGCGAGGTCGTGGCGCGACACGCACCGCGGCGCATTCCGCCGGTCGAAGCCAAGCTGCGTCTGTCCGGTCTCGAGCCGTTCGATCTCGGCGCCGGTTCGCTGTTCGCCAACATCGGCGAGCGGTGCAATGTCACCGGCTCGGCGCGTTTCCGCAAATTGATCCAAGAAGAACGTTACGAGGATGCACTCGAGGTCGCGCGCCACCAGGTCGAGAACGGCGCGCAGATGCTCGACGTCAACATGGACGAGGGCTTGCTCGACGCACCGGCGGCGATGCGACGTTTCCTGCACTTGGTCGCCGCCGAACCCGACATTTCGCGCGTGCCGGTGGTGGTGGATTCATCGCGCTGGGAAGTGTTGGAGGCCGGCCTGCAGTGCTTGCAAGGCAAAGGCATCGTCAACTCGATCAGCTTGAAGGAGGGCGAGGACGAGTTCGTCCGCCAAGCGGATCTCGTGCGACGCTACGGCGCCGCCGTCATCGTCATGGCGTTCGACGAACGCGGCCAGGCCGACACGCTGCAGCGCAAGATCGACATCGCGACCCGTGCCTATCGCATTCTGGTCGAGCGGGTCGGATTTCCGGCCGAGGACATTGTTCTCGATCCGAATATATTCGCGGTTGCGACCGGCATCGAAGAGCACGCCCGCTACGCACTCGATTTCATCGAAGCCGTGGCCGCCATCAAGACGACGCTGCCGCACGTACGCACCTCGGGTGGCGTGTCGAACGTGTCGTTCGCCTTCCGCGGCAACGAGCGTGTACGCCGCGCCATCCACGCCGTCTTCCTGTACCACGCCATCCGCAACGGCCTCGACATGGGCATCGTGAACGCGGGGCAACTCGACATCTACGCGGAAATCCCCGACGAGCTGCGCGAGCGCGTCGAGGACGTCGTCTTGAACCGGCGCGAGGACGCGGGCGAACGCTTGCTCGAAATCGCGGCGCGTTTCCGCGACGAGGACAATGGCGAAGAAGGCGGTCGCACGGTCGTCGAGGCGGCGTGGCGTGATGCAACCGTGGAAAAACGCCTCGAGCACGCGCTGATCGCCGGCATCGCCGACTTCGTCGAAGCCGATGCCGAGGAAGCGCGGATCAAACTCGGACGCCCGCTGTCGGTGATCGAGGGTCCGCTGATGGACGGCATGAACGTTGTCGGCGACCTGTTCGGCGCCGGCAAGATGTTCTTGCCGCAAGTCGTGAAGTCGGCGCGGGTCATGAAGCGCGCGGTGGCGTATCTCGAACCGTTTCTCGCGGCCGACAAATCGAGCAACCAGCGCACCGCCGGCAAGATCGTCATGGCGACCGTGAAGGGCGATGTGCACGACATCGGCAAGAACATCGTCGGCGTCGTCTTGCAGTGCAACGGTTACGAAGTCATCGATCTCGGCGTCATGGTGCCGTGCGAGCGCATTCTCGAAACGGCGCGCACGACCGGTGTGAACGCCATCGGGTTGTCAGGGTTGATCACCCCGTCGCTCGACGAGATGGTGCATGTCGCACGCGAGATGCAGCGGCTCGAGTTCAAGTTGCCGCTCTTGATCGGCGGCGCGACCACCTCGCGCTTGCATACGGCGGTCAAGATCGATCCCGAGTACGCGGGCGCGGTCGTGCACGTGACCGACGCGTCCCGTGCGGTGGGCGTGGTCAGCAATCTCTTGTCGCCGGTGGCGCGTGACACGCTGGTGCGCAAGACCAAGTCAGACTACGAAGCGCTGCGCGTCGAACGCGCGGCCGGCGGCGGCGCGAAGCCGGTGCCGCTGGCCGTGGCGCGCGCCAACAAACATCGCGCCGACTGGGGTCGCGGCGCTGCGCCACGTCCGGCGTTCCTGGGTCGCCGCGTGTTCAGCGACTATCCGCTGGCGGAATTGGCCGATCGCATCGATTGGACACCGTTCCTGCAAGCGTGGGAATTGCCGGGAACGTATCCGCAGATTCTCGATGATGCAGCCGCCGGCACTCCGGCCCGCGCCCTGATCGACGATGGCCGCGCGATGCTGCAGCGCATCGTAGGCGAGGGTTGGTTGCGAGCCTCGGCGGTGGTTGGATTCTTCGCCGCGAATGCCGTCGGCGACGACGACGTGGAACTGTACGCCGACGAAACGCGCACGGCGACGCTCGCGCGGTTGCACTTCCTGCGCCAGCAGATGCCGCGGCGGGCACCGGTGCCCTCGACCGCGGCGCGCACCGGCGAAAATGGTGCGATCGCGACCACCGATGCCGCGCCCGCCAACCTCTGCCTCGCCGACTTCGTCGCGCCGCGCGACACCGGCGTCGCCGACTGGATAGGCGCCTTCGCCGTCACCGCTGGAATCGGCCTCGAAACCAAGGTGACGGAGTTCCAAGAGGCGCTCGACGACTACAACGCGATCCTGCTCAAGTCGCTCGCCGATCGGCTCGCGGAAGCATTCGCGGAGCGTTTGCACGAGCGCGTGCGCCGCGAGTTCTGGGGCTATGCTCCCGACGAGCAGCTCTCCAACGAGGACCTCATCCGCGAGCGCTACCGTGGCATCCGGCCGGCGCCCGGCTATCCCGCGAGCCCCGACCACAGCGAGAAGACGACGCTGTGGTCACTCCTGCAGCCCGGCGAGATCGGCATGCAACTCACCGAAAGTTTCGCGATGCTGCCGGCGGCATCGGTGAGTGGCATCTACTTGGCGCACCCGGATGCGCGCTACTTCGGCACCGGACGCATCGGCCGCGATCAACTCGAGGATTATGCCCGTCGCAAGGGCCTCGCGCTCGACCTCGCGGCTCGCCAACTCGGCAGCGTCCTCGCCGAGTAGGGGCACCAGCCCCCACGTGGACCCCGAAAATTCGGTGACAGACGCCGAATTTTCAGGGTCCGAGGACGCGTTCGTTGACGGGCGTCGGGAATTTCGGTTAGGTTTCCGCGGATCCGAACAGCGATCGGTCGCGCCATGCGGAGGTCGCTGAAGCGGCCAGGGTGGTTGGGACGTGGAGGTGCCGGCATGAAGCTCGTCGTCTTTTCCGACCTCCATCTCGATGCGCCGTTCACTTGGTTGGCCGCGGTCGCGCGGCGCCGGCGCGACGCATTGAGAACTGTGCTCGAACGCATCGCCGCCGTGGCGCGCGCCGAGAAGGCCGACGCGCTGCTCTGCGCCGGTGATCTCTATGAGCACGACCGCATCACGCCGGATACGGCGGCGTTCTTGGTGCGCACCTTCGCCGAACTGCACCCCATGCCGGTTTACCTGGCGCCGGGCAATCACGATTGGTTTGGGCCGTCCAGCATTTACGCGCGCGCCGATTGGTCGCCGAACGTCCACGTGTTCGCAACACCGTGTTTCGAGCCGGTGACCCTCGCCAAGGGAGTCACCTTGTGGGGCGCGGGCCACGATCGTCCGGCCGGCACGTCCAATTTGTTGCGCGGTTTCCACGTCGAAGGCGAGGGCGTCCACCTGGCGCTTTTCCACGGCTCCGAGATCGGTTGGTTGCGCGCGCAGGGATCCGACAAGGTCGCGCATGCGCCGTTCGAAGCCGCGGACCTGGACGCTGCCGGGTTCACGCATGCGTTCGTCGGCCACTACCACTGCCCGCGCGAAGCGACGCGCTACACCTATGCGGGCAATCCCGATCCACTCGCCTTCGGCGAAACCGGTGAACGCGGCGTCGTGATCGCGTCGGTGCGTGGGGACGGCAGCGTCAGCATCGAGCGTCGCGCCGTCGCGGTAACCCACGTGCACGATGTGAATGTCGACGTCAGCGGCTGCACCGATCGCGCCGAGATCCAAGACCGCATCCGCGCCGCCACCGACCATCTCGAGGGGTTGTTGCGCGTCACCCTGTGGGGCGAGTTGGCGCCGAACGTCGACGTGCGGCTGGGCGATTTCGCCGTCGGCGCGCCCGGCGTCGAAGGCGTCGCGTGGCGCCGTGCCGATCTGCGCACCGGATACGACCTCGACGCGATCGGTCACGAGCAAACGGTGCGCGGTCAGTTCGTGCGCGACGTGCGTGAAGCCGATCTACCCGAGGACGAACGGCAAGGCGTCCTGCTGACCGGATTGCGAGCCCTCGACGGGCGCGACGATCTGGAGGTCTTCTGATCATGACGACGAAGGAGCCGCGTCGATGCGATTTCTGAACCTGGTCGCGCATGCCTTTGGTCCATTTCGCGAGCGCAGCTTCGAGTTCGCGCCTGGAATGAACGTCGTGCACGGCGCCAATGAAGCCGGCAAGTCGTCATTGCATGCGGCGCTACAAGCGGGCCTGTGCGGCGTGCGCCGCGGGCGCGGCAGTCGCACGGCACCCGAGCGCGATTTCGTCGCGCGCCATCGCCCGTGGACCGGCGAAAGCTGGAGTTTGCGCCTGCGCATCACGCTCGACGGCGGACGCACGATCGAAATCTTCCAGGACTTGGAAGGCCGCGCTTCGAGCCGCGCAATGGACGTGGATTTAGCGCGCGATTGCACCGCGGAAATCATCAACGACGGCACGCCCGATGGCGCCGTGTGGCTGGGACTCGACCGGGTGGCGTTTCCCGCCACCGCGTGCGTGCGCCAAGCCCAGGTATTGGCGGTGCGCGATCACGGCGCGGTGCTGCAGCAGTTCCTGCAAAGCGCGGCGGCGAACGCGGGACGCGACGCCACGGCGGCCGCGGCGCTGGAACGCTTGAACGACTTCCATCGCGAGCAGATCGGACAAGATCGCGCCAACAGTACCAAGCCGCTGCGGCGGGCGCTCGAACAGGTGCAGCAGGCGGAAGTCGAGTTGGGGGCCGCGCAGGCGGAACACGCGACGTACTTGCGTTTGCTGGAGCGCGAAGGAGATTTGCGCAGCGCGCACGCACGCACCGAGACGCACCTCGCGGCGTTGCGCGCCGCGCACGCGCGCGAGACCGCACGCGCATCGCGCCAGCGCTTCGAGCGCACGCGGGCACTGGCGTCGCGCCATCCGCAAGGGCGTCCGGTCGCTTTGGTGGATGACGACGCACGTGCACAAGCGGCGACGCGGGCACTGCGTGCATGGGAATCGCGCCCCGAAATCGTGGCACTCACGGGCCCATCCGCGACCGAGCTGCAGGAAGAACTGCTGCAAGCCCGCGCGACGGTCGGGCTCGCGACCATGTCGGCGGCAGGCGGCCCGATGACGGCGGTGGCGGAAGGACCGCGGAGCTACGAGGAAACGCAGCCGGCGCCGGCGCTGGAGACCTGCTTCCAACGCTTTCGTGATGCCTCGCAGGCGCTCGAGCGGCATCGCGGCGGTCGGCCACAAGAGCGACTCGCACCGGGAACGAACGGCGCCAACATCGAAGTGCTGCGCGAAATCGCCCGCGATCTCGAAACTCCCGAGCCGGTGGCGGATGCGACGCTGGTCGAGCGCTGGAAGGATCTCGAGCGCGCGCACGCTGCACGCCGGGTGCGTGGGCGCGTGTTGGGTGGAGCCGCACTCGCGGCGTTCGCGGTGGCCGTGATGCTGTACTTCGTACGTGCATCGGCGCTCGCGGTTGGAAGCGCCACCATCATCGCACTGGGGTTCGGGACGTTGTTCCTGCGACACCTGCGCGGCGCCGTGGCGATGCGCGAGGCAACGCAAAACGCCGCGAAGGCGCTCGCGTCGGAGGAATTGAAGCGCGCCGTGTGGCGGGGCGCGACCGCCGCCGCCGTCGAGCGCGCCGGGCAGTTCGACCTGCCGGCCGAGATCGCGGTGCTGCGATCGTTGGTGCAACGTTGCGACGAGCACGCGCAGGACACCTGGCGTCTCGAGGAGTGGAAGCGGCAGCTCGACGCTCTGCAAGTCGAGCACGAGGGTGCGGCGGCG
>Ga0247727_10020221_pt1 | contig 10205 bp, 9 predicted proteins | sample WisWelCaveWW1625_FD_202498 | JGI IMG/M metagenome (GOLD analysis project Ga0247727, IMG submission 202498) | Biofilm microbial communities from Wishing Well Cave, Virginia, United States - WW16-25 | ecosystem: Environmental > Aquatic > Deep subsurface > Groundwater > Cave microbial mat | place... | reverse complement strand
TTCGTCGGCGTGGACCTGAATGGCAGGGCCTTTTCTCCGGGAGATTTCAACCGGAATCAGTTCCTCACGGAATACGCCAGCCGTTTGCGCTTTGACTGCTTTTCGGTGGCTTTCACAAGCAAATGCATCCTGTTCCTCACGGGAGATCCGGTACTTCTCTGCAACGTTTTCAGCCGTTTCTCCCATGCTCTCGAGAGGAAACATTTTTTCCATCCTTGGGTTGGGAAACCGCCATCCGAGCGAAGTATCGTACGCGGTCACATTGCCATAGGAACCCGTGAGGTTCTTTGGAACGGAGTAGGGCGCCCGGCTCATGCTTTCAACCCCTCCTGCAATCACAATCTCCGCGTCACCGCTCCATATGGCCCGGGCTGCCTGAATGATCGCATCGAGACTTGACCCGCAGAGACGATTGATGGTATTGGCTGGAACATGGTGGGGGAGGCCTGCGAGAAGTGCGCTCATCCGTCCCACGTTGCGGTTGTCCTCTCCAGCCTGATTGGCGCATCCCCACATGACGTCGTCAATACTCGCGGGATCGATTCCTGCCCTTTGAACCAAAGCCGCGATGACGAGAGCCCCAAGATCATCGGGCCGGACATCCCTGAGAGCTCCCCCGTATTTGCCGACTGGAGTTCGGAGCGCCTGGACGATTACAGCATGAGAGGAGTGGGTCATTTGGGAGGAAGACGTGAGCTTATGAAGTATCAGTAAGACCGGATCAATATAGGGGTTTACAGGAAGAGTTCAAAAAAGAGGCATTGTTGTATTCCCCCCGGTTCATAGCGACATGAATGAAAAGAGCATAATACGGTCCATTGGTGAACTGCCAGCTGATCTGTGCAGTAATTCGGCATGTCAGTAACAACAAGACACCCATCATTGCAAAACATCTGGTTCTCATAGCGTCCTCCATAATGAGTTACCTGTTGCGGGTTCAATGGTTCGAGGTCTTGCAAATACACTGGGGCTTGGATAGCCGTTCGACTATCTCACAAACACTGCCTTCTGGACGATTTGTGCATCGTTATGTCGCACCACCACATGGTAAACACCGCTTGCCCACTTCGAGCCGTCCAGTGCGATCCGATATCGACCAGCTGTCTGAGATCCCTCAAAGACGTTAGCGATTGTCCGACCCAGGTTGTCGAATACACTGATAGCAACTGGCCCGTAAGAGGGAATGCTGTATTCAAGTGTCGTAATAGGGTTAAAGGGATTTGGATAGGCCGGTGCAACGATGAAAGATTGCCGCACTCCATCAAGAGTTTGTCTGACGTTGGTAATGATGTCACCACATCGAAAGAATACCTGGGCCGTATCACCGGGAACCGACCGATCGGAAGACCAAACTGCATAGATCTGTTCAGATACTGATGCGATGCTGGCATTGAGCGCGCGCCGAAGCGGTCCCCCAAGCATCATTTCAGAGCACCATGTAATGCCCTCGTCCGCACTTCCACGATACTGAATGGTGCCATCCTGAAAGCCATTCCGCTCATCATCCCAAACGGCGTGAACAGATCCACCGTCGACGCTAAGTGAGGAACCACGAGCCGAAGGCAATGAACTAACTTGTACCTCGGGGAGCCAAGTCTGACCATGATCCGTCGATCTCCGCAGCAGTACCGTTCCGGCAAACCCTCCAATGCTCCCATACTTCGCGTCCTGCCATGAGACATAGGTATTGTTTGCATCATCAACTGCTACGTTCGGTTCCCAGGCTTGGTAGTTGTCAATCGTTGAAAGAATCTCTTCTCCACTCCATGTTGTTCCTTGATCCGTTGATCTCGTGTAGACGATTTCCCTTCCGGATGGTAATTCATCACGTTCGAATGCAAGATGCACTGTTGTTGCGGTTGCACGAAAGTCACCGTTTGGTCCGAAAGATGAGTTCGTTGTGCCAAAAGTAATCTGCCGAACCGAATCCCAGTCAGCCCCATAGTTGAAGCTGCGCGTGAGAAACCACTGATAGTTGCCCAAGTCCAATCTCGTGAAAACTGCATACACATTACTGTCTTGAGCAGCTACCATGGGACCTTGGTAGTACACAAAGGGGCCGTTTTGTACGAAAACTTCCGGCTCCAACCAATTTGTCCCTCCGTCAGAGGACCGACGCGCCTTAAGAGATGTGATACCACCGGATGTGGTGTTGCCCCACACGACGTACAGGTTAATTCCGTTTGCTTCAAAAGGTCTATTCCAAAGTTGCCCGGTAAGACTGTCAGAGGGTACTATAACGATTTCTTCTCCCCACGTTGTCCCTCTATCTGTCGAGCGACGATAGTAAAGATCTGCAGCGCGGTACACCACATGCACCGTATCTCCTACAACAGCAAGTTTCGGAGAGAAAGCTGGAACAGGGACATTGGATATCTGGAGTGTTGGGCCCCAGGTTACAGGGCAGGGCTGGGCGTGGAGCAGAGGTGCTGCAAGGAGCAAGAGGATGACAATCAATGCTGATAGTCGGGAGGACATTAAGAAGCGTCACCCTCTAAAAGGTCATAGACCCGAATGGATGCTGAACAAACTTAACGAATTACAACCTCGCGTTCAATGCATCCAGCGACGTCGGAGATGGAAAGCCCTTTCACGTTAGAAGGAGGAACTTACAGAACATATCTCATTCACGCGGAATCTATTCTCCCATGATCGGTTTGGAGATAGCGTGAAAACGCGCAACGTTTGAGTTGCACGAGAACAGATGATGTAGCGGTTGAAATGCACTGCCAGCAGAATATCACTTCGACTCCGCTCAACAAAAAAGGCCGAATCTCAAATCCGGCCTGCTGGCATCAGTTGCACAAAGACGCTATTCGAACTTCCAATCCTTCACACTCCCAAAGACATACAGGAGAATTTCCGGTTTGGACTTGTTGTTTGTCTGGAGTGTTACGTTGCTGCTCACGACCTTTTTCGCTTCCTTCGGCACAAACTCTGCAACGAGCTGGGCGCTCTCACCCGGCTTGATGGAGGGTGGGTACTTCATGGTGAATCCGGTAAGATTGGTCGTATACTCCTTCAAATCGAGCGGCTCCTTCCCGTTGTTGGTCAGGGTGATGTTCATCGTCTTGCGCTCACCCACAATTGAGTCTTTGAAATTGAACCGGGTCTCGCTCAGAAATACTTCTTCAATCACAAAGCCCGTGAATTCCACCGGTTTCCGCGGCGTCTTCGGGTCATTCGAGATGATCGTCACTACTTTATGAATCTGTCCGTTGAAGTTCTTGGAGTTGAAACTGATTTTGATCTCGCCCGATTCGCCCGGCTTTAGTTTGTCGCTTGACAACAGTGTGCCGGTGCAGCCGCAGGATGCCTCGACCTTTTCAATAATCAGCTGCTCGTTCCCTGTGTTCTTGATGGTCACTTTGCGTTCTGCGACCGCCCCAGCCATGAGGGTGTCGAGATCGAATGTTTCCTCCATCATTGTAAGCTTGGGCTGGGCCATGCTGATCTGCGGGCCTGGGAGCAAAGTCAGTACACAGGCAAGGCCAAATAAGGTTTTCATCTTCCACCCACGGATAATCATTTCACTTTTGTCTTTTGGAAAAGATAATCAAAAAAGGAATACTTGCAAGGAGTTGGGCACCCTTTAGGAAATACCGGCGATTCTGTTCTGGATGGCGGCATTTCTGAGCACGGGGGAGAGCCGGTAGCGATCCTCACCAAAGTGTGCATGCAGGGATTCCATGACTGCCCTGACATGTCGAAAACCGATCTTTTCGGCCCACTTGATGGGTCCCCATGGATAGTTGGTTCCGAGCTTCATCGCCGTATCGATATCATTCACGCTTGCAACGCCCTCGCCAAGAGCAAAGCAGGCCTCATTGGCCAGTGTGCAGAGGATTCGCGGAAGAACAAGTCCGATGCTGTCCTTGACCACCGCAGGCGTTTTTCCCATGGCAACGATGAACTCCTTGGCTCGCTTGAGCGCCTCAGGGGAAGTGACAAATGATGGTGCGAGCTCAATCAAACTGTTGGAGATGAGTGATGGCAGGGCACCAATGCCGACGAGACGTTCAGGGTGTGAAATCCAGGATGTCTGTTCGAGCGCCGTTACCGCAACGCTCGAGGAGATGACAGGGATTCCTTGAGGAAGAGTTGCATCGAGTGCGAGGAGGTTTGCTTTCTTCGTCGCAAGGGAAAGATTGGTAAGTTCGAGAGCAATGTCGGCGCTTCTGGTCGGCTTTGCTATCTTCTTGAATCCTTTTGCCAACTTCACGTGACCGAACTCTGCGTTCAGTTTGACGGCCACTTCAAATCCCTTGCTGTGGCAAAGCGATGCATATTCCTCCACAAGGGGAGAGTCGCCGAGAATGATGACTCGTTTGAAGGGTATGACAATCATTTATAAATGTAGAACCCTTTTTTTGTTTTCCTCCCCAGGGTTCCTGCTTCAACCATTTGCCGTTGAATGGGATGAGGCCGGAACCGCGGTTCCTGAAAGAACTGTTCATACACCGACTTGGTAACAGCGTAGTTGACATCAATCCCGATCAGGTCCATGAGCTCGAATGGTCCCATCTTGAACCCGCCTTCAAGTTTGACAATTCTATCGATCTCCTCAACGGTTGCAACCCCTTCTCCAAGGAGTCGAAGAGCTTCCCCGTAGAAGGGTCGGGCGATGCGGTTGACGATAAATCCGGGCGTGTCACGACAGACGACCGGAACCTTCTTCATCTTTGCCGCAAGATCACACGTTGTCTTCACTGTTTGATCCGAGGTCTGTTTTCCCCTCACAACTTCCACAAGCTTCATCACAGTCGCCGGATTGAAGAAGTGCAAACCAACAACCGATTCGGGTGACTTTGTGAGTGAGGCAATTGCTGTGATGGAGAGAGAGGAGGTATTGGAGGAAAGAACAACTTCAGGTGCGACGATTGCGTCGAGCCGGGAGAAAATCTCCTTCTTTACGGTAAGATCTTCCACGGCGGCTTCGACAACAAAATCGACGTTGCCGAGATCGCTGATACTTTTTCGCACGTGAATTGCCGCAAGAGCCTCGGTGCCTTCCGTTGCGGTGATCTTTCCCTTCTCGACACCTGACCGGACATCCGCCTTGATCTTTGCCATTGCAGACTTGAGAAGATCTGGAGATACATCAACGAGGGTCACCTCGAGACCTGCAAATGCCGCAACCTTGGCTATGCCGCTCCCCATTGTTCCAGCACCGACAACGCCGACAGATTTGATCATCAGATCAATTCAAAATGCAAAATGCCCGTCCCCACTTTCCTGTGTTTATTGATGGAGACGGGGCCTCGTCGCATCATCATAATAAGTATGGAGTGACGGGAAAAAGTCAAAAGGGTCTTATCTTCCCTTGAACTGTGCCGGACGTTTCTCAAGAAATGCCGACACGCCTTCTTTATGGTCTTCGGTTTCGGAAGCAATCTGCTGGATACAGGCCTCGTACTCCAGCAACGTATCGAGATCGCAGGATGCAGCTTTGTTTAGTGTCCGCTTGATCAGGCCGATAGCTCTTGTTGGCTGAGCGGCCAGACTTATCGCCAGTTCCATCGTCTCGTGCTCGATCTCTTCGGGTGGAACGATCCTGTTCACCAGACCTACGCGTTCGGCTTCTTCGGCGGTGACATCCCTTCCGGTGACGGCATACTCGAAGGCTCTTGCCATTCCAACGAGCCGCGGAAGGAACCAATGCGATCCCGTGTCGGGCACCAGTCCGATCCGGATGAACACCTGGATCATCCGGGCTTTGGTTGACATGACTCTCATATCGCATGCTAATGCGACACTGAGCCCGGCCCCGGCTGCGACTCCATTGATCATTCCGACAATCGGCTTTTCGAGAGAACGCATTCTCCGAATCAACGGGTTGTACGCTTTCTCCAGAGATTCCTTCAGCGATCTCTTCAAACCCTGATGTTCTTTCAGATCCTGCCCGGAGGAAAACGCTTTGTCTCCGGCGCCGCGGAGCACGATGCATCGCACAGCGTCGTCCCGCTCAGCTTCCTTGAATGCGTAGTTCAGGTCCTTCTTCATCTGCTCGTTAAAGGCGTTGAAGACATCCGGTCGGTTCATAACAATTGTCAGAACGCCGTGTTCAAGCGAGCAAAGAACAGTTTGATAAGAAGATGACATAGACTAAATGGTCTGTCTGGTAAGGTAGTCGTTATAGTCTCTCTCTGGTCTCTCTAGTCGGGCGGGCCACATCCCACATCTCTCATCCCTCTCATCATTACATCCCTCATCTCATATCCCACATCCCATATCTCACATTCTTTTTCTTTACTACTTCCCCTTCCACTCCGGCTTTCGTTTCTCAGAGAATGCCTCCATCCCTTCCTTCTGGTCTTCGGAAGCGAACAGAAGATAGAAGTTCTTCCGTTCGAACTCAAGACCGCCTTCAATCGTCGTGTCAAATGATTTCAGTACGGCTTCCTTGGCGAGTCGCACCGCGACCGGAGGTTTTGATGCGATCTCTTTTGCCCAGGCTTTGGCCTCATCGAGGAAGGTTTCCACGGGGACGACTTTGTTGATGAGTCCCCACCGAAGAGCTTCCTCTGCAGAGATCGTCCGCCCGGTCAACACCATTTCCATTGCTTTCACCTTCCCTACGGCGCGCGTAAGTCGCTGTGTCCCTCCGGCTCCGGGCATCACGCCGATGTTGATTTCCGGCTGACCAAACTTTGCAGTTTCTGAAGCGACCACCAGGTCGCAGGCCATCGCCAACTCGCAGCCGCCGCCGAGTGCGAACCCGCTCACGGCCGCGATCAAAGGTTTTTTGATCTTGCGGATTCTTTCCCAGCGGGCAAACTGGTCGCGCAGAAGCATCTCGACCGCTGTTGCTGTGGCCATCTCGTTGATGTCGGCCCCCGCAGCAAACGCACGCTCATTTCCGGTGAGAATGATGGAACGAACCTCGTCATCCTTATCCAGCGACTCGAGTGCGTCAGCAAGCTCTGCCATGAGCGCCACGTTAAGCGCATTCAACACGTCCGGGCGGTTGATCTTGACGATGGCGTAGGAGTCTGCTTTGGAGACGATGATGTGTGTGGTGGTCATGAAGATGTCTTTTTGGATGAGTATTTCGGACCGGTGCTTGGATCTCATTGGACCAGCAATGCTATCAGGAGAAAGCAATTGCCGGAAAAGTCTGCACCAAGCACGCAGAACAAAAGTTACACCAGCAATTCGTTAAACTCGTGTTCGGCTCTGTTAGGCTTTCGCTTAGGTGAATTGATCAATCCTGGTACAGACAATTCCTTCAGAAGCTTGGTTTTCTGAACATTCATAAGCGCTCCGTTCTTTTCGATCGTCGCGCCAATAAGCAGAGTTTCTAATAGCTCGATGTCCTTTTGTCTGTTAGTGCTTGGTTTGACAAACTTGCCTCCGTCAGTGCGCTTGGCAATTAGGAAGAGAATAGGAGTTCCTTTAATACCAGCCACAACGTCGTTATAAATATTGATCTTGTGGCTTGCAAAGCACTCCTTTGCGAAAGGCTGTTTGCACGCTTGCCCAACATACCAAGGCGTCGTACCCTTTCCGGCTCGTGTCGCGAAGACGTAGCAACCACACCCTAGCGAAAGCCCATCAACTTCACTGTCTACAGTTTCCCAAAAAGTTTTGAGAACACTATTCTCCCGATCAATCAAATAAGTCTTGCGGTTCCGAATCATGTCAAAAGGGCCATGAATGCTGAACTCCATACTCCATCTCCTTTTGGTTCTCTCTGCCGAACATAGCGCATAACAGGTGGAATGATGAGACGTCAGCGCTACCTAAGAAGGATCAGCTTCCTGTTCAGTCGAACCCTCTCATCCACGGTCAAGGTATAAAAATAGACGCCACTCGGCAAATTCTTCCCATCAAACTCGACCAGGTTTCTTCCTGCGCCGTACCGACCTCTTGCAATTTCACCCACTGCTCTTCCCGCAATATCAAACAGGCTGATAACGATGTTGCCGGGTCTGTTCAGGCTGAACGCGATCGTGGTGACCGGATTGAACGGATTGGGGTAGTTCTGATACAGCAGAATGGCGTCCGGTGGGTTTCCGCTGTTTCCTACTGAAGTCTGCCCAACTGTGATGCTCACAGATTCCATGAGAACCGGCATGGATTTTCCCCTTCGATCCCACACGCTGTACAAACTGTCCCCCCAATTGTTCCAATCAAAATCGTTCCCGATGTTTTCATCCCTGAGGAACGTGATGTATTCCTTGCTCGCCGTCTGGTAATAAAGAATTACGGAGACCTCCGTCACTCCTGCGGGAAGAAGATACTCTGTGATATCCCAGTATTGACCGTCAGCGTAGATGTAGCCGACAGGGGAGGCAAGATGTTCTTCGAACGCGGCGTTTGTGAACCCCTCCGGCGGAATTCGGTTGTCGGAGTAGATGCTATCGTTGAGAATAAAATGGAATGAAGGACCGGGAATGAGCCCGTATTGGTTTGCAGTTTGTTCGGTGAGTCCCGGCTTTGCTTCATACACCTTCAGTTGAGGATCGGTCATCAGCTCTCCTGATGAGAAGTCGTACCCTCCCGACTCGAATACCGTATCACCGCTCACGTTCATGCCTGCAATGGAAAGCCACATTCGGCGTCCTTCCGGATATCCGGTCGGGAGCTTGTGACCTGTGAGGTTGGTGACCTGGACGGTGAGGACGACTGAATCACCAGCTTGGACCGCCGTTGCCTCAAGAGTGGCGGCTCGCTGCAACGTGGCTATGGCTCTTGACTTGCCAAGCCGGAGCAATGTGGTGTCAACGCTGCCTTCCCAGAAATCCGGAAGGATGTCCGGGAGAAAGGCGTTGCCACCTGTGAGGTCATGTTTCGGGACGTTCGGTCGCTGCATGGCGCCAGGAACGTTGCACCCGTAGCCGGTGTCGGGTGGCATGTGGCATGACTGGCAGGATCCTGCCTCGCCGAGAGTGCTGTACGAACTTAGGAGCCATTCGCTGTAAGTTCGCTCAATCGTTCCATACTCATGAGGAGATTGAGTGATAGGGTCTGTTGCGTAGAAGGGATTGCTGACGTTGTGACAAGTTCCGCAGAGATTGGAAGAGACCTGAAATGAATCGTAGACGGTCTGGTGGAACTGGAACGCATCGTCGAAGGGTCCACGCTTGGGCTCAATCGGAACTTGCATGACCATCATGCCATTTCCATAGCCGGGCACAGGGGGATTTGCCGTGCTATCCGGAATCATTCCATCCCTGAGCCGGTGACACACATCGCACTGTACTCCCTGAAGATCGTTTCCCGATAACCCCTGTCCGGTCGGCGGATCGGACCGGCCTTCGAGCCACCCGCCTGGCGAATGACACCGGATGCAAAACTCTCCCGATCCAGTTCTGTATTTGTTGGCAATGGCAACGGCCGCATAGAAAATCGGATCCCTGGCCGAGTGTGCCATCATGCTTCCTCCCCAATCATCGGCAATTGTCACAGGAGTACCGTTGTTGTCCCCGCGGTGACAAGCGCGGCACTGGTCCGGCGAATCGAACGTGTCGACAACATTCGGTTGGGTTCCGGGGAGAAACACTCCGCCAATGTCAGCCATCGAGAATGCAGAGACCAGAATAGCCACCGCAAGTGCAGGAACACCGAGCCGGTAACGCCAGTGGATTTCCGGGCTCATTTGGTGTTCACTGTTGTGAACGCGTCTATGCGGGGTTTCATCTCAATCCCCGCTTTTGTCTTATGCAGCAGATGAAGGTCTTCATGTCCACGATAGCGGACGCGAAGAATGAACGTCCCTTTTCCGAGATTGCCAAGATAGATGTTACCAGTCGCGCGTTCCATTCCGCTGAAACAGGGAGAGGGACGGACCAGGCCGCCCAGGGCGATAGTGACAGTGTCGAGATACCAGATGATCTCGGATTGAACTCTGAATCCGGCACATGGATAGGTTGATGTTGTTTGGATCTCCGCTTCAATTCCAGGGGGATATTCCGATCGTTCAAGAAGAAGGATGGTGAACCCTGTGTCGAGCGGGACCTTTTCTTGTAGTGCTGGAATTATGGCGAGCAGAAGGGGGACGATGATGAGGACCAACGAGCCGTTCATCGTTTCTTTTTCGATTTTTTTGTCTTTTGCTCCATTGAAAGGCGGAACACGCCGTCATCTTTTGTTCCTGCGAGTAGGACTCCTGATGTGCTGTTCCAGCGGAGAGAGAGAATCTCCGCGGTGAGGGGAGTGGCAGGGAATTCCGTCCAGGCCTCACCGCCATTATCCGACCGGTA
>Ga0247727_10020220_pt1 | contig 10206 bp, 9 predicted proteins | sample WisWelCaveWW1625_FD_202498 | JGI IMG/M metagenome (GOLD analysis project Ga0247727, IMG submission 202498) | Biofilm microbial communities from Wishing Well Cave, Virginia, United States - WW16-25 | ecosystem: Environmental > Aquatic > Deep subsurface > Groundwater > Cave microbial mat | place... | reverse complement strand
AAGTCCCGGTTGAGCTCGATGTACTCGGGCTCCCGGGAGAACGGCTCGTAGGAGGTGTCCATCAGGAGCGCTCCTCCTGAGACGCCTGGATCGGCGGCCGCTCGGCCGAAACCAGCACGTAGTAGCGGGTGCTCAGGAGGCCGAGGAGCCCCGCGGTCATGATGCGGTTGAATGTCGGCCGGTCGAGATGCCCGAGCCGGTGCTGCCGGCAGACGAATCGGACCTTGTCCCGGGTCGAGCGCGTCCAGCACTCCTCGGTGGCGTCGACGACCACCACGTCGGTGAACCCCAGCCCGGTCAGCAGCGCCTCGTAGGACGCCGGGTCTTTCAGGTAGTTCTCGGGGTGCAGGCGCCGGCTCAGGGCCTCGGCCCGGGGCTCGTGCAGCAGATCCGACATCAGCAGGCGGCCGCCCGGCCGGAGCACGCGGCGCGCCTCCTCGAGGAAGCGCTGCCGGGTGTCGAACTGGAAGGCCGCCTCGACGCACAGGACCACGTCGAACGAGTCGTTCGGGAACCCGAGGTGGGTCGCATCCATGCGCAGGAAGGAGCAGACCGGGGCGTTGACCCGGCAGACCTCCATCTGGGCGTCGGAGATGTCGACGCCGGTGATCTTCACGGCCTCGAAGTGCCGGAGCAGGTGGCGCGTCGTCGCCCCGAAACCGCAGGCGACGTCGAGGACGGTCCCCGATCGTCGCGGCAGGAAGGCGAGCAGCCTGTCCACGAGGTTCTCGCTCGCCTCGCGGGCCGTCCTCGAATCCGATTCCCAGTAGCCGTTGTTCCAGAAGCCGCTGCCCTCGAAATACTCGCCCCGTGGGCCGAGAAGCGTCTCGAATCGCGACGCGAACTCCTGGGCGCGGGTGTTCCGGGCGGCCCGGCGGCCCGCCGCGAACGGTCCCGACGGCGACGGGTGGATCCGGGTCACGACGTGGTCTCGCCTCCCTTGTCGCTGGTGGTCCCGGCGGCGGTCCCGGCGGCGGTGGTTGCGGGTGTGGCGGCGGCCTTTTCTCCGGCGGCCGGCTGCCCTCCTTCGGCGGGGGATGGCGATCCGCCGCGCCGCCCGGCGCGGAGGTTCAGCGACTCGATCCAGGCCGCCCTGAACTCCTGGATCTGCCTGCGGCGGCGAAGCGCCACCGGATCGTTGGGGTCCACCTGCTGGCCCGCCGCTTCCTTCATCAGGGACGGCGACACCATCCGCGCCGGCCGGCGGCCGCTGGCCATCGTCGCGGCCCGGCGCTCCTGGAGGTTGCCGAGAAAGCGCAGCAGACGCGCGATCCCCGGCCGGTCACCGGGAGCCTGGGCGGCGCCGGCGCCGCGCAACCGTCGCCCCGGACGTCCCGCGCCGGCGCGTGGTTCCGCGGTCCCGGCCGCGGCCGCGGCGCGTCCGCCGCCCGTCACGTCGCCCGGACCCTCGAGCCCCTCCTCCATCTCCTCCTCAAGGCCGCTCTCGATCTCGTCGAGGAGGGCGAGGTCGGCGTCCGGCTCGTCCGGGCCCGCCGGCGTTCCTGCCTCCTGAGCCCGGGCGCGGGAGCGGGGCCCCCGGCCCTCGAGGTCGCGGGTTTCCTCCAACAACTGCCGGATCTTGCTCACAAAGGGTCGTTCGCTCATGAAGGAATCCTCTCTTTCACGTTGGGTTCGGACCGGCTCCCGGCGCGCTGCAGGAAGGCCTCCAGGTGGGTCAGGAAGAGCTGGGGCCGGAGTATGGGGAAAAAATGCCCGACGTTCGCGAGCAGGACGCGCTCGGCGGCGGGCATCGCCTGGTGGAGAAGCTCGCTGGTCTTGAGCCAGCGCGACCGCTCGCCGTATATCAGGAGCGTCGGCAGGGTGATGGCGTGGATCTCGTCGAGCGAGACGCCGCTGCTCTGCATCTCGCGCCACGCGGACGTCGTCTTCAGCAGCGTGATCCAGCGGTCGGCGGTCCTGCGGGCTCCGTTCCACAGGCCGAACGGGACGAAGAACTCCCCCGAATGACGGCGCTGGCGGGCGGCGTGCCAGCGCGGCTGCGCCAATTCCTCGAGAAAACCATAAGCCACCTTCGGCATCCCGTCGGGGACGGTGATGCCGACGGTTTTCAACTGTCCCCGCCAGGCGTCCCAGTAGGCGCGGTCGTGCCCCTGGTCGAGCGGCTGCAGGGAGTAGATCGTCGCGTCCGCGAGAGTCAGCGAGCGCACCCGCCCGGGGCAGCGGGCCGCGAACTCGAGGGCGATGGCCCCCCCGAAGCTGTGGCCGACGAGGTCGGCCTGCTCCACTCCGAGGTGGTCGAGCAGCGCGCCCAGGTCCGCCGCCATGTCCGCCGGGGTGTAGCCGTCCTCCGGCATGTCGCTGTTGCCGTGGCCGCGCAGGTCGTACACCGTGACGCGGTAAGCACGCGACAGCGCCGGGACGGTCTTGAGGTACCAGAAGGCGAGGTTCGCCGCCAGGCCGTGCACCAGCACGAGGTCCGGACCCTGGCCGGCCTGCCGATAGTGCAGGCGCGTGCCGTTCACGGCGGCGAAGGTCGCGAACCGGGTCATCGGGCGCGCCCGGGGATGGGTCGTCCCCGCGGGACGATACCGCGGCGGGCCGGCTGGCGGGGGAGCGGGGCGCATCGCATCGATCCGATCGCCTATGGAATCCAGTACCACACCTGGACCATGACCCAGCGGACGATCGGCCGGAACAGGACGTCCCACACCGGCCGGTGCTCGGTCTCGATCTTGGCGTACCCGGTCATGTCGGTCTTCAGAAGACCCTCGGGGTTGGGGATCTCGGTGATGACGCGGACGACCTTGTAGGTGGAGTTCGACATCGAGACCTGGGCCGTTCCCTGGGTCTGGCCGTGCACCATGGCCGTGCTGGAATCGGCGGCGTTCGAGGTGGCTATGGGCGCGATGGCGATCGCCCGCCCGAGGAACGTCCTCCGATGGTAGGCCCAGGGCACCACCTTCACCGTGGACCCGATCCTGACCGCGGCGGCGTCCTCCTCCGGCACCTCGACCTCGGCCTGGATGACGCGCGAGTCTTCGATCTGCACGATCAGGTCGCGCGTTCCCGGCTTGAGGTACGTGCCCGCCAGCTCCTCGACGCGCGCGGTCACGATCTGGCCTTCCATGGGGCTCGTCAGGGAGGTGCGTTCCAGGTCGACCCTGTAGTTGTCCGCCAGCGCCTGCAGGCTGCGGATCTCCGCCTTCATCGCGTCGATCTGCTCCGGCCGGGCGCCGCTGCGCACCAGCTCGAGGTTCGCCTCGGCCTCGTCGAGACGGGACTGATCCAGGTCGCGCTGCCGCAGGGCGTTTTCGAGGTCCTGTTCCGACACCAGCCGCTGCTTGTGAAGCTCGGCGTAACGCTTGGCGCGCGGGGAGCTCCAGGCCAGGCTCGTGGCGGCCGTGTTGAGGTCGGCAATCGCGGTCTCGATCTCCTCGGGCCTGGCGCCGGCCTCCAGGAGGGCCAGGTCGGCCTTGGCCTCTTCGAGACGCGCGATGGTGGCCTTGAGGTTCTTCTCGTGCGAGCGGCCCGCGATGCGCGCGAGCGGCTGCCCGGCCTTCACCCAGTCCCCTTCGCGGACGAGAATCGCCTCGACCAGGCCTTCGACCTCGGATCGCACCTCCACCCGCTTCGTCGGCAGGAACCGGAAGGCACCCCCGGTCTGGTATGGATAGGGGATGAACATGGCCCCGAGCAGGGCCGCGGGCAGGCCGTATCGCAGCGCGTAGCGCAGGATGGTCTTCGTCAGCGAGCGTGGGCGTGCGGCGCCGCCGGTGTGGCCGGGCTCCCGGGACGCGCGGGCGCCGGTGCTCCCGTCGGACGAGCGGGCACCGGGTGCGGGTCTGGGTCCTGGCGCCGTGTGGGCCATGCTCGCAATCCTCCTAGTCGTTCCCGACCGTGGCGGAATCGCCCCCCGGCCATCCGGGCCCGGGCGATGCCGGCCCCGGCGCCCTCAAGCGGCGCGAAGGGACGGGACGAGTGACGCCGACCTCCGGAATGACACCATTGTTACCGATCGCGCGGCCCGCGTCGAGCCCACCTCGCCGCGCGGGCGCGCGGGGTCGAATCTGCCGCGCGCCGCCCCGGCGATTCAGGTTCGCATCAATGCCCTGACGGGTTTGTGACATTGATCGCCGCGCGCCGGCCGGATCCCGGACCACGAAGGGGACATGGCGCCGTGAGCCGGGTGCGGGCCCCGGGTGGGCCGGCGGCCACCGCCGTTCGAATGTCGCCGTCACGTCGCGTGTCTGCATGCGTGCCCCCGAGCCGGGTCGCGCCCCCACCCTGAGGCGCGCCCATCCCGCCGGGTTCGCCCGGCTTCATGAGAAGACCCGGCGAGCAACCCGGGACAGCGCCCACATCTCTCGTCCAGGGGGTGCGTTGGGTGCCCCCCTAATTACGCCGAAAGTCATTGATAGTCAACCGCTTTCTCCCCTGCCGGCAAGTGACGGCGGGAACGATTCCGGGATCGGCGGAAGTAGCAGAACGCCCCTCGGCCTGATCCCCGGGCCTGCCGCCGGACAGGCCCCGGTTTCCCGGGCGCCGGAAGGCGCCCGCCGGGGCCGTCGGCCGGAGGCGGACCTTGGCGAGATCCTCCGCATCGGCTCCGGTCCGTGCCCTCCCGCCGGCCGGGTGCCGGCGTCACATGCCGGGCCGGCGGCGGCAAGGTGCCGGGACCGGCCGTCACGAGTCCGGTATCTCATTCCGGCAACGTGCAGGCAGGCGATTGAGCCGCTCCCTGCGGCGATCAATGAGGCGCGCCGCCGCGATGACGCTTCAAGCGGGGATTGAAATGACTGGAATGCCCGCCGGACTACCCGTGTACGGGAGAATCGAACCGGAGAATTCGCCTGCGGCGCGGCAGGACTGGTGGTATATTGCCCGGGCGACACTCCTTCGAACGCGCGCCCGCCCGGCGCCGGGGGTTCCCATGCATGTGCTGCTGACCGGCGCCAGCGGATACGTCGGCGCCGCAATCCTGGATCGACTCGTGAGCAGCGGCTGCGCCGTCCGGGTGCTGGCGCTGCCCGAAACCGTGGAGCGGCTGGTCCATCGCGATCGGATCGAGGTCGTCGAGGGGAGCCTCGCCGACGGCGCGATCCTGACCCGGGCGGTGCAGGGGATCGAGGTCGTGCTTCACTTCGCCGCGGCGCTCCCGAGCCAGGCCACGAGCGACATCATCGCGATCAACGTGCGGGGCACCGAGAGCCTGCTCGAGGCCAGCGTCGCGAGCGGCGTGCGCCGGTTCGTCGTCGCCAGCACGATGGCGGTCTACGACCCGGTTCTGCGGCGATCGCGCTGGCCGATCCGCGAGGATTCCCCGCTGCTGGCGCCGGGGCGAAGGGCCCGGTCGCACTACCCGCAGAGCAAGATAGACGTCGAGAACCTGGTCCGGCGCTTTCACGAGCGGACCGGCCTCGAATACGTGATCATCAGGTTTCCGATCGTGTACGGGCCGGGCGCTCCGCTGGTCGAGAACTACATCCAGATGGTCCTGTCACGCCCCTCGCTGATCACCTCGGGGGCGTCGCTGGCTCCCGGCATGCAATGGATCCAGGCGCGGGACCTGGCGGCGGCGGCCGATCTTGCGCGAACCCGCGCCGAGGCGGCAAACGAGGTGTTCAACGTCGCGGGAGGCGTGCTCTTCTCCATGCGCGACATGCTCGAGTGCATCGCCGAGCAGAACGGCCTGGCGCTGCCCCCGGTGCGGGAGCGCGGCGCGATCCTGACTGCGATGAGCGAGCGACTGGCGCGGGCGCCGGGGCTCAAGTACGACATCGGCAAGGCGGAGCGCCTGCTTGGTTTCCGTCCGCAAGCCAATCTGCGCGAAAGCCTGAAGGAGATCGCCGCGGACATGGCGCGGCGCGGACTCCTGCCGGATGCCCTGCCGAGCGAGCCCCCGCTGGGCGGCCGATCGATGTTCCAGGCGCTCGCCGCGCTCGTCTCGTCCCGCTCCCGGCGACGAACAGTCGTCTGACTAAACCTCCCGGCCGCGAACGCGGTCTCTCCAGCCATCACGGGAGGAATGACGATGAACAGCAGCATCGCACGTGGATTCGGCGCGGCCCTGGTGGTGATCGCGGCCCTGGCAGGGACGGGCGCCGCCCTGGCGCAGGAGCCGCCGCCGCCACCTCCGGCGCAGCCGGTCGTGGTCGTGGGCAACGCGCATTTCGTCCGCCTGTTCGAGGACGTCGTCCTGATGCCGGGGGAGCGCGCCGAGCGCGACCTCGACGTCATGGGCTTCGAGCGCGTCGCCTACCTGGCGGCGGCGACGGCCGAGGCGGCGGTGATCGGGAGGATCGCGGTCGTGACGGCCTACGGCCCGCCACCCGTGCCGGTGGAGAACCGCCTGATGCTCGGTTTCCAGGGGACGACCGAGACGCGCGCCAACGCGGTCCAGCCGGTGATCGGGCCGCGGCTCCGGGTCGCCGTCGCCAACCTGACGGCGCAGAAGGTGACGCTCAACCTGAGCGTCTACGCCGCGAAGTAGGCCCGCGTCGCGCGGTCCGCCGCATCGCGGGATGCGGCGCCGTGGCGGCCGCCGTCGCGATCACCGGGCCGAGCGCCCGCGCGACGGCGGCCGCGATCCGCGCCGCGGCGCCCCGGCGGGCGAACAGCTCCTGGTTGATCTCGAGCTCCAGGCAGGGCAGCCCGTGGTGCGCGCCGTGCCGGTGGATGGCGTACATCATCCCCGCGAGGCCGGAGTACGGCTGGTTGAAGCGCACGCGGCAGCCGGCGGCGCGCAGCCCGCGCGCCAGCAGCGCCGCCTCGGCGCGCGAGCGATCGAACAGCACGCCGATGTCGAAATCGCGCCGCCGTCCCTCGTAGGTCCCGGCGAAGGTGTGGGTCGCGAACAGCAGCGGCCGGACGCCGCGCACGAGGCGTCTCAAGATCAGCGCGTCGATCGTCTGGTGATAGGGGACGTGCCAGGCCAGCATCCGGCGCTCGATGGTCTCGGGGGGAAGCGGCGCGTTCCAGGACAGCCGGATGCCTTCCGCCTCGCGGCGCACGAGCGACGGGTCGCCCGCCGACCGGTTCAGGTCGACGACGAGACGCGACACCGCCCCGCCGACGGCGCTCGCCCGCAGCAGGCCGGCGAGCCGCGTGGCGACCGCCCATGCGCCGATGTCCCACCCCCAGTGCGACGCCAGGATGCGCCGCTCGGCCGGGGCGCGCGGCGCGAGCCCGGCCGGCAGGCGCGGCGAGGCGTGTTCGCAGGTGATCACGACGGGCGCGAGCGACCGCGGCCCGACCAGGCGGCAGGCGCCGCGACCGGGACGCGGAGGGGCGACGCGGGACGGGGCGGGGGGTGCGGCGCGCGACGGAGGCATGACGGCCGGCAATGATACCGCGCCGCGTGCCGGCACCGTACGGCGACTGCGGCCGGCGCTGTGGCAGAATGGCGCGCCATGAGCGAGCCGCACGACCGGGAGCCGCCCTTCCACGCGCTGATCGGCGCGCGCTGCACGCTGCGCGACAACGGCCGCGCGCGCTACGAGCTGACCGTCGGGCCGCAGCACCTCAACCGGCGCGGCGTGGCCCATGGCGGCGTGGTCGGCGCGCTCCTCGACACGGCGCTCGGCACGGCGGTGGTGGCGGCGATCGCACCCGAGGAATGGTGCGGGACGATGCAGCTGTCCATCCAGTTCCGCGAGCCGGTCTTCCCCGGCACGATCACGGCCGAGGGCCGCATGGCGCGACGCGGCCGCACCGCGGCCTTCGCCGAGGGCGAGGTCCGCGACGCGCGCGGCCACCTCCTCGCCACCGCCGAGGGTGTCTGGACGATCTGGCCGCAGCGCCCGCCCGGGCCCGGTCCGGTCGCGCCGGGCCGTGGCGGCGACGGGGCGGCGGGCCGGCCGGGCGACCGGGGGCCTCAGCCCTCCGGCCAGTAGCGCTCGGTGACGATCTTGTCCTGGGTGAAGAAGCCCACCACCGCCCGGCCCTGCGCCTTGATGTGGGAGAACTGCGACGACTTCATCCCGCCGAAGGGGAGAGAGGCGACCGGCGCGGGAATGCCGACGTTGACGCCGATCATCCCGGCCTGCGCCTCCATCTTGAACTTGCGCGCGTGGTAGCCGTTTTGGGTGTAGATCGACGCGCCGTTGCCGTACGGGTGCTCGTTGATGACGCGGATGGCGTCGTCGAGGGTGGCGGCGCGCAGGATCACCTGCACCGGGCCGAAGATCTCGGTGCTGTGGATCTCCATGCCGGGCTCGACGCCGGTGAACACGGTCGGGCCGACGTAGTGCCCGCGCTCGCGCCCCGGGACGCGGACGCCGCGGCCGTCGAGCATCAGCGCCGCGCCCTCCCTGACGCCGGTCTCGATCATGCCGTGGATGAAGGCGCGCGCCTGCTCCGTGATCACCGGGCCCATCACAACAGGCTCGGCTGCCACTTGCGGATCGAGCGGGTCGGCGACGATGACGCGGCTCGAGGCGGCGGTGAAGCGCCCCCCCACCTCGCGGTAGGTGGCGTCGCCGACCGCGACGATCGCCGACGACGCCATGCAGCGCTGGCCGGCGCAGCCGTACCCCGAGGTGATCATGTTGCGGATCACCTCGTCCATGCGCGCGTCGGGCATGACGACGAGGTGGTTCTTGGCGCCGCCCATCGCCTGGAAGCGCTTGTTCGAGCGCACGCAGGCGGAGGCGACGGCGCGGCAGGTCGCCGTGCGGCCGACCACCGACACGCCGGCGATGCCGGGATGCGCGACGATCGCCTCGGCGACGGCGCGGTCGCCATTGACCAGGTTCACAACGCCTTTCGGAAGACCACACTCCCCGAGCCAGCCGCACAGCGTCTGCATGGTGATCGGCGCCAGCTCGGAGGGTTTCACGACGAAGGTGTTGCCGGTGGCGACGGCGTACGGCAGGAACCAGAACGGCACCATCGCCGGGAAGTTGAACGGCGCGATCACGGCGAAGACGCCGATCGGCAGCCGCAGCACCTCGGCGTCGATCCCGGGCGCGGCGCCGACCAGCACGTCGCCCTGCTGCATGATCGGCATGCCGCAGGCGGTCTCGACGTTCTCGAGGGTGCGGTCGATCTCGGCGCGCCCGTCGGGAAGCGACTTGCCGTTCTCCTCGACGAGCGTGCGCACCAGCGCCTCGCGGCGCTCGCGGATGAGCCCCGCCAGGCGGAACAGCGGCGCGACGCGTCGATCGGCGGGGGTCGCGGCCCAGGCGGGGAACGCGGCCTGCGCCGCCCGGACGGCGGCGTCGACGTCGCCGGCGCCCGACAGCGGCATCCGGGCGATCACGGCGCCCGTCGCCGGGTTCTCGACGTCGAGCCACGCGCCGCCCGGCTCGGACCAGGCGCCGTCGATGTAGTTGCGCAGATTCCTCAAGCCAGGACCCGGGCGATGCGCTCGAGCGCCCAGTCGGCCTCCTCACGGCTGATCACGAGCGGCGGGGCGAAGCGGATCACCTGCCCGTGGGTCTCCTTGGCGAGGATGCCGAGCGCCATGAGCTTCTCGCAGTAGGGCCGCGCCGTGCCGTGCTCGTCCTTGATGTGCACGCCGATCAAAAGGCCGCGTCCGCGGACCTCCTTGACGCGCGGCGAGTTCAGCCCCCTGAGGCGCTTCATGAAGTAGTCGCCCATCTCGTTGGCGCGCTCGGGGAGGCGCTCGGAGACGATGACGTCGAGGGCGGCGAGGCCGACGGCGCAGGCGAGCGGGTTGCCCCCGAACGTCGATCCGTGGTCGCCGGGGCGGAACAGGCCGAGGGTCTCTTTCTTCCCGATCACCGCCGACACCGGCAGGAGGCCGCCGCCGAGCGCCTTGCCGACGACGTAGAGATCGGGCCGCACGCCGTCCCAGTCGGCGCAGAACATCTTCCCGGTGCGCCCGAAGCCGGTCTGGATCTCGTCGGCGATGAGCAGCACTCCGTGGCGGCGGCAGAGATCGGCGGCCTGATTCATGTAGCCGGCCGGCGGGATCAGGATGCCGGCCTCGCCCTGGATCGGCTCGACCAGGAAGCCGACGGTGTTCGGCGTGATCGCCGCCTCGAGCGCCCTGATGTCGCCGTACGGGACGAGCCGGAACCCGGGCGCGAACGGCCCGAAGTCCTCCCGGTACTGCGGCTCGGAGGAGAAGCCGACGATCGTCGTCGTGCGGCCGTGGAAGTTGTCGTTGCAGACGATGATTTCGGCCCGGTCGTCCTGCACCTTCTTGACCTTGTAGCCCCACTTGCGCGCCGTCTTGATGGCGGTCTCGACCGCCTCGGCGCCGCTGTTCATCACCAGGGC
>Ga0247727_10020219_pt1 | contig 10207 bp, 21 predicted proteins | sample WisWelCaveWW1625_FD_202498 | JGI IMG/M metagenome (GOLD analysis project Ga0247727, IMG submission 202498) | Biofilm microbial communities from Wishing Well Cave, Virginia, United States - WW16-25 | ecosystem: Environmental > Aquatic > Deep subsurface > Groundwater > Cave microbial mat | place... | reverse complement strand
CGATGCCGGCGAAGATGATGAGGGAGATGCCGTTGCCGATGCCCCGCTCGGAGATCTGCTCTCCCAGCCACATGATGAAGGCGGTGCCCGTCGTGAGCGTGATGACGGTCAGGAAGCGAAAGAACCAGCCGGGCCGGAGCACGACCTGAGTCCCCGCGGCGTTAAAGTTCTCCAGCCAGAAGGCGATTCCCATGGACTGGACGACGCTCAGCACCACCGTCCCGTACCGGGTCCACTGGGTGATCTTGCGCCGTCCCACCTCCCCCCCCTCCTTGGACAGCTTCTCGAGGTAGGGCCAGATGACCGTCAGGAGCTGCAGGATGATGGACGCGGAGATGTAGGGCATGATGCCCAGGGCGAAGATCGTCAGGCGCCTCAGGTTTCCCCCCGAAAAAAGATCCAGGAAACCGAGGAGCGACCCCGCCTGGGTGCGGAAGATGGCGTCGAGCGCCTCGAAATTGATGCCCGGCACCGGGACGTGGCCCCCGATCCGGTAGACCGCCAGCAGGGCGAACGTGTAGTAGAGCCTCTTCCGGAGGTCGGGGATGCTGAAGATGTTCTTGATGCTTTCCACGGACCTTCCCGTCAGCGGGTGAGGATCTCCACGGATCCTCCGGCCGCCTCGATCTTCCTTCGCGCCTCGGCGCTGAACCGGTGCGCCTTCACCTTGAGCCCGGCCGGGGAATCGCCCCGGCCCAGAATCACCACGCCATCACCCAGTCTCCGGATGACTCCGGTCGTCAGGAGGTTTTCCGGCGTGACTTCCCCCTGGAACCCCGCGATTTGGTCCAGGTTCACGGTCACGTACCGCTTCTTGAAGAGGTTCCGGAATCCCCTTTTCGGCACCCGGCGGTGCAGGGGCATCTGGCCCCCTTCGAAACCCCGCTGACGGACGAATCCGGAGCGGGAGAGCTGTCCCTTGTTGCCGGCGCCGGCCGTTTTGCCGTTTCCGGAGCCGGGGCCCCGTCCGACGCGCCACTTTTTCTTTCGCGAACCGGGCTGGGGCTTCAGGCTTTCCAGCCCGATCTCCTTCACCTTCTCCACAGCCTTTTGCTTCCTCGGCATCCGCCGCTCCCCTCGGGGACCTGCCGCCCCGACTCGGTTCTTATTCGCCGACGATGCGCACCAGGTGGGGAATCGTCTCCACCATGCCGCGGATGGCGGGGTTGTCCGGCCGGGTGACCTTTTGGTTCAGCCGCGTGAACCCCAATGCCTTCAGGGTGCGCTTGTGGTTCTCCGGGGTGCTGATCCCGCTGCGCACTTGAACGATTTCGAGGGTCTTGCCCTTCTTCCTAGTGACCCGAGCCGCCATTCTTCTCCCCCTTCGCCTCGCCTTTCCGCCTGCGGGTGTGAGCCTCCAGATCCTTGAGCTGGAGCAGGCCCGCGAAAGTTGCCCGCACCACGTTGTGGGGGTTGGTAGTCCCCAAGGACTTGGTGAGGATGTTCTGGATGCCAGCCGACTCCATCACCGCCCTCACGGCCCCGCCGGCAATGACGCCGGTCCCCGTGGAGGCGGGCCGCAGGAGCACCCTCCCGGCTCCGAACCGGCCCAAGATGGGATGCGGAATCGTCCCGTCCTTGATGGGAACCTGGATCAGATTCCGCTTCGCCCGCTCGATCCCTTTGGCGATGGCCGTGGGCACTTCCCGGGCCTTGCCCAGCCCGTAACCCACGTGCCCGTGGGCATCTCCCACCACCACCAGGGCGGTAAAGCGGAAATTCTTTCCCCCCTTCACGACCTTCGTGACCCGGTTGATGTGCACGACCCGGTCCTTCAGGTCCAGATCCGAGCTCCTCAAAGGCTCCAAATCCCCACCTCGCCTTTCTCTACGCATCTGCTAGAACCTCAGCCCCTTTTCCCGAGCCGCGTCGGCCACGGCCTTGACCCGGCCGTGGTAGGGGAAGCCGCCCCGGTCAAAAACCACTTCCTCCAGGCCTTTCTCCTTCAGGCGTTGCGCGATGAGGGCCCCCACCGCCCGGGCGCCCGCCAGGTTGCCTCCCGATTTGCCCGCGGAGCATTCCTTGTCCAGCGTCGAGGCCTGGGCGAGGGTGGCGCCGACCTGGTCGTCGATGGCCTGCGCGTAGATGTGGTTCAGGCTTTTGTAGACCGACAGCCGTGGGCGAGCCGCGGTCCCGGCCAGTCGCGCCCGGATCCGCGTGCGGCGCTTATCTCTTCTTTCCTGCTTGCGCGAGTCTCGCTGCATGGCTCCTGCTCCGTTGCCCCGGGTCTTAGGCCGTGGCGGTCTTGCCGACCTTTCCGGCCTTCCGGCGGATCAGCTCGTCGGTGTACTTGATCCCCTTTCCCTTGTACGGCTCGGGGGGTCTGAGCGCCCGGATGTTGGCTGCCACCTGGCCCACCAGCTGGCGATCCACGCCGCTCACCACCAGGTGGGTCTGCTTGTCCACCTTGATCTCGATCCCCTCAGGGATGGCGAACTCCGCCGGGTGGGAGTAGCCCAGGCTGAGCTGGAGCTTGTTCCCCGCAAGCTGAGCCCGGTACCCGATCCCGACGATGTCCAGCTCCCTGGTGAAGCCCGCCGTGACGCCGTGCACACCGTTCGCCAGGAGGGCCCGGGCGAGCCCGTGGAGCGCCCGCTTCTTCTGGGTGTCCTCGTCCCGCGTGAGGACCACCTCCTCCCCCTCCACCTTCGCGGAAATCCCCTGCGGCAGCGGAGTGCGGATCTGGGCCTTGCCGGCGCTCACGTGGACACTGTCCTTCTCCACCTTGACGGTGACGCCCTTGGGTATCCTGACGGGCTTCTTTCCGATGCGCGACAAGACGCTTCTCCTACCAGACGTTGCAGAGGATTTCGCCGCCCACTCCCGCCTTGCGGCACTCCTCGCCGGACATGAGGCCCCGGGAGGTGGAGACCACCGACACGCCCAATCCCCCGATCACCTCGGGGATCCGGTCCTTCGAGCAGTAGACGCGCCGTCCAGGCTTGCTGATCCGCTCGAGGCCGCTCAAAATCGGCTCTCCGTCCGAGCCGTACCGCAGCGCGATGCGCAGCACCGGGAAACCGCCCTCCTTGGGACGGAGCACCGCCACTGCGTCGAAGTAACCTTCGCGCTTGAGGACGTCAGCCAGGTGCTCCTTCAGCTTCGAATGCGGAATCTCCAATCGCGGGTGTCGCGCCCGGACCGCGTTGCGGACCCGCGTCAGCATGTCGGCGATGGGGTCAGTCATGCTCATGAGTTCCTGCTTCCTCTCGTAGTCGTGGGGGAAGGGCGGGGCCGTCTACCAGCTCGCCTTCGTCACTCCGGGAATCATTCCCTGCAGCGCCAGCTTGCGGAAGCAGATGCGGCAGAGAGAAAACTTGCGCAGGTAGCCGCGGGGCCGCCCGCAGTTCCGGCACCGGTAGTACCCGCGCACCTTGAACTTGGGCTTTCTCGCCTGCTTCGCGCGCAGGGCCGTGGTCGCCAAGGTCCTTCCTCCCTTGTGCTTCAGTCCTTGCGAAACGGCAGACCCAGGAGGGCCAGGAGGTTTCGGCCCTCCTCGTCCGTCTTCGCGGTGGTGACGATGGAGACGTTCATCCCCCGCACCCGATCCACCTTCTGGTAGTTCACTTCCGGGAAAATCATCTCGTCCTTCACGCCCAGCGTGTAGTTCCCGCGCCCGTCGAAGGAACGCGTGGGCAGTCCGCGAAAGTCGCGCACCCGCGGCAGGGCGATGGAACAGAGCCGGTCGAAGAACTCGTACATCCGCCTTCCCCGCAGCGTCACCCGGCACCCGATGGGCATCCCCGCGCGGATCTTGAAGTTCGCGATGGACTTCTTGGCTCGCGTCACGGCCGCCTTCTGGCCCGCGAGGAGGCTGAGCTGTTCGGCGGCGTTGTCCAGGATTTTGATGTTCTGGATTGCGTCCCCCACGCCGAGGTTGAGCACGATGCTGTTCAGGCGGGGAACCGCCATCGGGTTCTTGTAACCGAACCGCTCCATCATCATCGGAACGATTTCCTTGTTGAACCGGACTTTCAGTCGAGGCGCCGTCGGCATGCTGAGGATCCCTTTCCGCTCTTTCCGCTCTTTCCGCCCGGAGGGGCCTACTTGTCCAGGATTCCCTTGCACTTTTTGCAGACCCGGACCTTTTTCCCGTCTTCCAGCACCGAGTGGCCGACCCGGGTCGGCTCGCCGCACTCGGAGCAGATGACCTTCAGGTTGCTCAGGTGGACCGGTGACTCCCGCTCCACCAGGCCGCCCTTGATGTTCTTGGAGGGGTTAGGACGGGTGGCGCGCTTCACGAAGGCCACCCCCTCCACCAGGGCCCGCTGCTTGTCGGGAATCACCCTGAGGACCCGTCCCGTCTTGCCCCGGTCCTTCCCCGCCAGGACGAGGACTTTGTCTTCCTTTTTCACGAACAGGGAGGGCATGGGTCTTCTCCTAGAGGACCTCCGGGGCAAGGGAAAGGATTTTTAGGAAGTTCTTCTCCCTCAGCTCCCGGGCGACGGGACCGAAGATCCGGGTCCCGATGGGTTCGCCGTCGTCGCCAATGAGCACCGCCGCGTTCTCGTCGAAGCGGATGCAGGTGCCGTCGCTCCGCCTCTGGCACTTGGTCATCCGGACGATGACCGCCCGGACCACCTGCCCCTTCTTGATGTTTCCCTCGGGGGCCGCCTCCTTCACCGCAGCGGTGATCACGTCGCCGATGCGCCCGACGAGGTTCACCGAACGGCCGCGTGGATGGATGCAGCTGATGCGGCGGGCGCCGGAATTGTCCGCCACTGCCAGCATTGTGCGCATCTGAATCATGGCTTAGGTCTCCTTGTGGCCGCCCGGGCTCAGACCCGATCCGCCCGGGACACGACGGTCCTTACGCTCCAGCGCTTCCGGGCGCTGCGGGGACGGTCCTCGATGATCACCACGCGGTCCCCCATCCGGCACTTTCCCGCGGCGTCGTGGGCCATGAAGCGCGCCGACCGCCGCGTGATTTTGCCGTAGCGGGGGTCGCGGACCAGGCGTTCCACGAGCACCGTCACCGTCTTCGTCATCTTGTCGCTCACCACCACCCCTTCCAGGGCCTGGCGCTGCCCCCTCTTGCCGGGCGCCGGGGCGACGGCCATCTGCGGATCGGACATGAATCCTCCGTGGCGGGACAGGGGACTACCCCTGTGCGCCTCGCTTTTCTCTCAGGACGGTCTTGACCCGGGCCAGGTCCCGGCGCACGCCGCGGATCCTCTGGGGGCTCTCGGCCTGCCCGGTGGATTTCTGGAAACGGAGCTTGAAGATCTGCGTGGCCAGGTCCTCCTGATCCTTCAGCAGTTCATCCACCGACTTGTCACGCAGCGCAGAGGCCTTCAGCGGCTTCATGGGCTAGAACCCCCGGTGCACGAACGAGCACTTCAAGGGGAGCTTGTGCGACGCGAGTCTCATGGCTTCCCGCGCCACGTCCTCGGTGACCCCCTCCATCTCGAAGATGACCTTCCCGGGCCGGACCACCGCCACCCACCCCTCGGGAGCCCCCTTGCCTTTCCCCATGCGTGTCTCCGCGGGCTTCTTGGTGATCGGCTTGTCGGGGAAGATACGGATCCAGATCTTTCCGCCGCGCTTCACAAAGCGGGTCATGGCCACGCGCCCCGCCTCGATCTGCCTGTCCGTGATCCAGCCGCACTCCAGGATCTTCAGGCCGTAATCGCCGAAGCTGACGTGGCTGCCGCGCTGCGCCTTCCCGCGGCGGCGGCCCCGCATCTGCTTGCGATATTTGACCTTCTTCGGCATCAACATGTCAGAGACCCATTCTCCCCGCGGGAGGCCCGGGCGCCCCCGCGCCTTCCAGCGACGGCCTCGTCCGAACCTCCCCTCGGTAGATCCAGACCTTCACGCCGATGGCCCCGTAGGTGGTACGGGCTTCGGCGAAGCCGTAGTCGATGTCCGCCCGAAGGGTGTGCAGCGGGAGCTGCCCCTCCAGGTACCACTCGGTCCGGGCGATTTCCGCCCCGCCGAGACGCCCGGAGGCGCGTATCCGGACCCCCTTCGCCCCGAAGCGCATGGACGACTCGATGGCCTTTTTCATGGCGCGCCGGAAGGCCACGCGCCGCTCGATCTGCAGTGCGACCGACTCGGCGACGAGCTGGGCCACCACTTCCGGCTTGTGGATCTCCACGATGTTGATGAAGATCTCCCTCCCGGTGCGCTTGGCCAGCTCGTCCCGGAGCTTGTCCACCTCGGCCCCCCGGCGGCCGATGACGATTCCCGGTCGGGAGGTATGGATGCTGATCTTGAGCTTGTTGGCCGCGCGCTCGATCTCGATCGCGGCCACGCCGGCGTGGGAAAGCCGTTTTTTCAGATCATCCCGCAGCCGGATGTCTTCCATGAGCAGGTCGGCGTACCGCTTCTCGGCGAACCAGCGCGACTGCCAGGTCCTCGTCACGCCGATCCGGAATCCATAGGGATGAACCTTCTGGCCCACGCTTCTACCTCCCCGCCCTGGACGCCGCCGGCTTGCTCTCGTCCAGCTCGATCGTGATGTGACAGGACCGGCGGATGATCCGGAAGGCCCGACCCATGGGAGCGGGACGGATCCGCTTCTGGGACGGACCGCCGTCCACGGTGGCGCGGCTCACGAAGAGCCTGTCCACGTCCACGTCCTCGCGAGCACCCCGGGCGTTGGCCAACGCGGAGGCCAGGACCTTCGAGACGTCGCGGGCAACCGTCTTCCGGGTGGAGCGCAGGGTGGCAAGCGCTTCTTCCACGCCGCGGCCCCGGATCAGATCCACCACGAGGCGGGTCTTCTGCGCCGAGCTGCCCAGGTACTTCAACTTTGCGCGCGAGATCATCGAGATCTCTCCTAGTGTCCCGTCTTCGAGATAACTTTACAATGGTTCCCCGAGCAGCAGATTGTAAAGGAGTATTGGACTCGGCACACTAGGACGCCGTGGTGGTGCCGCCCGAAGGCGCCGGACCGGCGCCGGGCCCGGCCGCACCCTCGGCCGCCGCGGCCCGGGCGTGGCCCCGGAATATCCGGGTCGGGGCAAACTCGCCCAGCCGGTGGCCCACCATGTTCTCGGTGATGTACACCGGGATGAATTTCTTGCCGTTGTGGACCGCCAGCGTATGCCCCACCATGTCCGGAAGGATGGTGCTGCGCCGGGACCAGGTCTTCAGGACCTTTCTCTCGCTTCTCCAGTTCATCTCTTCGATCTTCTTCTTGAGGGAGGCCTCGACGTAGGGTCCTTTCTTGATGGAGCGGGCCATGGCTACTTTCTCCGCCGGACGATGTACTTCTGGGTGCGCTTGTTGTTGCGCGTCTTCTTTTCCCGAACGCCCCAGGGAGTACAGGGGTGTCGCCCTCCCGAGGTCTTCCCCTCTCCGCCGCCCAGGGGATGGTCGACGGGGTTCATGGCCACCCCTCGCACGGTGGGCCTCCACCCCAGCCACCGGTTTCGTCCGGCCTTGCCGATGGAAATGTTCTCGTGCTCCAGGTTTCCCACCTGCCCCACGGTGGCCCGGCACTCCACGTCCAACTTCCTCACCTCCCCCGAGGGGAGTTTAATCTGCGCCAACTTGCCCTCTTTCGCGAGAAGCTGGGCGCCGCCCCCGGCGCTGCGAACCATCTGCCCTCCGCGACCCCGCTTCAGCTCGATGTTGTGGAGCGTGGTCCCGAGCGGTATGTTTTTCAGGGGCAGGGAGTTCCCCGGAAGGATGTCGACTTCAATCCCCGAGACGACGGTGCCTCCCACCTTGAGCCCCACCGGCGCCAGGATGTAGCGTTTTTCGCCGTCGGCGTAGTGGATCCTGGCGAGCCGGGCCGAGCGGTTGGGATCGTATTCGATGGCGGCGACCTTCCCCGGGACCCCGTCCTTGTCCCTGCGGAAATCCACGATCCGGTAGCGGCGCTTGTGCCCTCCGCCCCGGTGCCGCACGGCGATCCGGCCCAGGTTGTTGCGTCCCCCGGTCTTGTTGTGCTTGTCGAGCAGGCTCTTGAGGGGCCGGGTCTCGGTAATCTCCTCGAAGGTGTACCCGGTCTGAAAGCGCCGGGACGGGGACGTCGGGTTGTACGACTTGGTCGGCATGACGCGTTCCGCTCCCTTACACGCCCTCGAAGTATTCGATCATCTTTTCGCCGGACTTCAGCTTGACGAAGGCCTTCTTCCAGTCGGAGCGCCTACCGACGCTGCGGCCCACCCGCTTCATCTTGCCGTGCATCTGCGCGGTGCGCACCGTCTCGACCTTGACCGAGAAGAGGGTTTCCACCGCCTGCTTGATCTGAATCTTGCTGGCGTCGCGGGCCACCTTGAAACAGAGGAGACGCTCAGAGTCCTTCAACCGGGTGGACTTCTCGGTGACCAGGGGCGCCAGGAGGATCTGGTAGGCCGGACGGTTCATGGGGCGTAAATCTCCACGAGGATCTGGGCCGCCGCCCGGGTCAGGACCAGCGTGTCGTGGTGCAGGAGTTGCACCACGTTCAGCCCCGAAGCGCGGGCCACGCCGACCCGTTTCAGATTTCGGGAGGCCAGATCCAGGTTTCGTCCCACTTCCCGATCGACGAAGAGGACTTTGCCCGTCAGGCCAAGGGTCTCCAGAAGTCGGGCCATTTCCCGGGTCTTGGAGGACGGGAGATCCAGGTTTTCCACGACCCGCACCTTTTCGCCCCGCAGCTTGGAGGAGAGCACCGACCGGACGGCATTCCTGCGCATCCGCTTCGGAAGGAAGTTCTCGAAGTCCTGGGGGTGCGGGCCGAACACCGTCCCTCCGTGCCGCCAGATGGAGCTCCGGATCGAGCCCACGCGAGCGCGCCCGGTTTTCTTCTGCTTCCAGAGCTTCCGACCGCTTCCCGACACCTCCGCCCGGGTCTTGGTCTGCCGCGTGCCCGATCGGCCGCCGGTCCGGTAGGCGTTGACCGCCTCATAAATCAGGTGCCGCTTCAGCGGGTAGCCGAAAACCTGTTCGTCCAGGGCCAGCTCCCCCACCGTTTCGTTGCTCAGATTGACGACCTTCAGCGATTCCATGCTCTCCTCGCGCTACTTCTTCTTGGCGGCGGGGGCCTTGGCCGCGGTCCTCTTGCCCTTCTTGGCCGCCGGCGCCGCCGGGCGAGGCTGGCGGGCCTTCCGGGGAGCGGAAGAACGGCGGATGACCAGGTACCCACCATCGGCCCCGGGCACCGCGCCGCGCACGACCAGGAGGTTGTTCTCGGCATCCAGGCGGACGACCTGCAGGTTTTTCACCGTCACCCGTTCCGCGCCCATGTGTCCCGCCGCGCGCATGCCGGGGAAGGTCCGGGAAGGGAATGCCGACGCGCCGATCGACCCCGGGGCCCGGTGGAACATGGAGCCGTGGCTGGCGGCGCCGCCCCGGAAGTGGTGCCGTTTCATCACGCCCGCGAACCCCTTCCCTTTGCTGATTCCAATCACGTCGACGTTCTCGTCCACCTGGAAGACCTGGGCCGCGGTGATTTGATCTCCCACATTAATCTTGTCCCCCTCGGCGACGATCTTGAATTCGCGGATGCGCCGGGTCGGGGCGAGGTTCGATTTCTTGAAGTGCCCCAGCAGGGCCTTGCTGACCTTCCGCTCCGCCGTCGGCTCCACAAACCCGATCTGGACCGCCTCGTAGCCGTCGGTCTGCCGGTTTTTCTTCTGGACGACCACGCACGGCCCCGCTTTCAGGACGGTCACGGGGATCACCCCGCCCTCGGCGGAGAAGACCTGCGTCATCCCCAGTTTGATGCCGATCATCCCTTCGATCATCGCCTCGCCACCCGCGCCCTACTTGCTCAGGGCCTTGATTTCCACTTCGACGCCCGCCGGAAGGTCCAGCTTCATCAGGGCGTCCACCGTCTGGGGGGTCGGCTCGAGGATGTCGATGAGCCGCCGGTGGGTCCGAATCTCGAATTGCTCCCGCGATTTCTTGTCCACGTGCGGAGAGCGGAGCACGGTCCAGCGATTGCAGCCCGTGGGGAGCGGGATGGGCCCCGCCACCCGGGCTCCGGTCCTGCGGGCCGTGGACACGATCTCGGTCGTGGACTGGTCCAGTATCCGATGGTCGTAGGCCTTCAGCCGGATCCGGATTTTCTCGTTCAGCATGCTGTCTCCTGCGCCGATTCCGCCCGCGTCCTCACGCCTGGATCTCGGTGACGGTGCCTGCACCCACGGTCCGTCCCCCTTCCCGGATGGCGAACCGCAACCCCTTGTCCATCGCGATGGGAGTGATCAGCTCGATGGTCAGCGCCACGTTGTCCCCGGGCATCACCATCTCCACCCCCTCCCCCAGC
>Ga0247727_10020218_pt1 | contig 10207 bp, 8 predicted proteins | sample WisWelCaveWW1625_FD_202498 | JGI IMG/M metagenome (GOLD analysis project Ga0247727, IMG submission 202498) | Biofilm microbial communities from Wishing Well Cave, Virginia, United States - WW16-25 | ecosystem: Environmental > Aquatic > Deep subsurface > Groundwater > Cave microbial mat | place... | reverse complement strand
CCCACCCCACCTTGGCAATGCGTCCCCCCTCGATCAAGACGGAATCAAACGGGGTGCCGACCACCCGGGATGCCGAAAGCAAGGTTGGAGTCATCCGAGAGCCTCGAGGAGGTCAAGGTGAAGGACCCGGTTGGAGGCCACCACACCGGAGGCGTCCAAACGGTGATGGTTGCCTTCGAGGTCGGTCACCATCCCGCCCGCCTCTTTAATGATCACGGATGCGGCGGCCACGTCCCAAGGCGCCAGCTGCTCTTCCCAGAAGGCGTCGTAACGTCCGGCGGCCACCCAAACAAGGTCAAGGGCGGCCGACCCAGCCCGTCGGATGTCTTGCACGGTTCGCAACATCTTTTCAATTCGCGAGCCATACCACTCGGAACGCTGATGCCGGTCATAGGCGAAACCGGTTCCCACCAAGGCGTCCTCGAGTGTCTCCGTAGTCGAAACGCTGATCGGAGTCTGGTTGAGAAAAGCGCCCCCACCGGCCGCCGCCGAGAACTCCTCGCCGCGGGTGACATCGATCACGACTCCCGCCCGGCCCTCGCCTCCATCCCAGAAGGCCACCGACACCGCGATTTGGGGGACTCCATGCAGGAAGTTGACCGTTCCGTCGAGGGGGTCGATGACCCAGACCCGTCCCTGCTGCCAGTCGTCCTTGGCACCCTCCTCGGCGACCAGTCCGTCTTCGGGGAAGCGGCTGCTGATGAATTCAACAATGGCGGTCTCCGAAGTCTGGTCTGCTTCAGTGACAGGATTGCCGCGGCTCTTGAACCGGGCCGTCGCCGATTGGCCGATGGCGGAGGCGACTACCGCCGCCCCCCTGCGGGCGGCTTCGATTGCAACCGCTAGCTCGTCCATCCGCCAACGGTACCTAGTGCGCTGTCTCGGAAATAGCTTGTGGGTGACGTCGAGGGCCGTCGAGACCCCATGATCATTTTCGAGACGGTGCACAAGGCATGTCCATACAATCCTGGCTGTGCGGTCGCTGCTCATTGCGCTGTTGGCGGCGGCTTTGTACGTTTTGGCGTTTCCGCCGGTTGCCTGGAGCCCTCTGGGGGTGTTGGGCGTGGCGGTATTCATCTACGCCGTCCGGTTGGCACAGACGTCGGGCACCGCCTGGATGACCGGTGCCGTCTTTGGTCTTGCCGCTTTCGGCGGGTTGCTCTGGTTCTTCTCGAAGCTCGGTCTGATCGCCGTCGTTCCGCTGGTCTTGTTGCACGGCGCCTATTTCGCGCTATTTGGCCGGCTGGTGTGGGCGCTGCGGACGAAGTCCGGAATCTCGGGTTGGGTGATGACCGTCGGTCTTTGGGCAGGACTGGAACTGGCTCGAGATAACTTTCCGCTGGGGGGTTTTTCGTGGGGCTCTCTTGGCTATTCGGTTTCCAATATGGCCTTGCTCCGACTGCCCGCCCGGCTGGTGGGCACGGCCGGATTGGGGGTCATCCTGGTGGCGGTGGCGGCGGCGCTGGCCATGCGGAGGTGGCGGCTGGGTGCTGTCGTTGTCTCCTTCTTGCTGATACTCGGGTGGGTCCTCGTCGGTTCGACACCTCTTGTGCCGGGCGATCCCGTGCGGGTGGCAGTGGTGCAAGGCAGCACCCCTTGCCCGTTCGAGCATTGTCCCGATGAGAGGTACGGCACCTATCGACAACATCTTGAGTTGACCGGCTCAATTGGCAAAGGCGACGCCGACTTGGTCGTCTGGGCGGAGGGTTCCACCGGGTCATTGAATGCCGATCCGATGCTGGTGCCGGCAGTGGCACAGCAGATGGGGTCCCAGGCGGTCCGGATCGGTGCCTACCTGCTGGCCGGTGGCGATCGGCCGATCTCGGAAACGGAATGGATCAACGCCAATGTCCTTTTCGACCCAGCGGGTGAGATCGTTGGCGAGTACCGCAAGCGACACCCGGTTCCCTTCGGTGAGTACGTGCCGGCCCGGCGTTTCTTCGGTTGGGTCGAGGAACTGGCGGCCGTACCTCGCGACATGGTGCGGGGGGCAGGCCCTGTCGTGTTCGACACCACGTTTGGCAAGATCGGTTCGGTGATCTCCTTTGAAGGTGCCTTTGCCCGCTACTCGCGCGAGACCGCCGCCGCCGGTGCCCGGGTTCTGGTCGTCGCCACCAACGAGGCCAGCTACGACCGGACGCCGGCCACCGACCAATTCATCGGAATCACCCGGATGCGGGCGGTGGAGACGGGAATCCCCGTCATTCACGCCGCCGTCACCGGTCGTTCGGTGATCATCCAACCCGATGGCGAACTCGGGAAGCTGACCGGTCTGGGCACCCGAGAGCTGCTGGTGGGCACCGTCATCGTGACCAACCACGGCCCGACTCCGTTCGTTCGTTTTGGGAACTGGTTGGTCTGGCTGACCCTGGCGGCAGCGGGCAGCGTCTTCTTTTTCGAAAAAGCACGGCGGCCACCCGTCGGGGTGGCCGCCGTATCCGGCTCAAAGCCGTAGTGGCCTTGCCAGGGAGAGCCGGTCTCACACTTTGTAGTCGATGCCACGGAGAGTGCTAGAGGGCTATTTGGTTGATGCTGGCTGACTAGTGCCGTGTTGGCGAAGGGCCTTTGGGCGGAAGTGGGGACCAAGCCCGTCAGACGGGCAGCTCGATGACTTCCTGATCAACCAGAGCTTGCACCGAGGTGACCTCGACGTTCCCATCCATCGAGACGTACCCCATCCCTTGCACCGGTCGTATCCCGGTCAGCCGCCCGCCCGCTGTCTCGACGATCAGAAGGCTGGCAGTCTCGGGTCCCTTGATGAGCACCTCCGTCACACTGCCCCGTCCACCTATCAGAACCACCGACTCCGGAAATTCGGGGAGACATCGAAACGGTCCGGGGTCAAGCAGAAAGAATCCGAGGCAGAACGTTTGCTCACTCGTCGAACCCGACCAGAAGCTGTAGAGGGGAGCCGAACCCCACGGTCCGTTCGCCACACCTACCTGGTGGCCCGAGCCGGCTAAATAGTCCGGACCCACCCGCGCATACAACCGGTTGTCGATCAAGGCACTTTTTCCTGCACCCGGCTGTACCTCGACCATGGCGTCAAGGTCGGGAATGGCGGCCGGAGACGTCACCTGCGTACCGCAGGCGAATGCTGCCAGCAAGAGGGCCAGGAAACGCCGCACAAAGCCAGCCTATGGGAAATCACCGTACTGTGCGGCTTGTTAGGTTGGGACCCTCGCCATTTTCAGGAGACCGGATGTCGATCGAGAACCTGCTCCGTGAGGACCGCCTGTTTCCTCCCGAACCCGAATTCACTGCCCAGGCCAACGCCCAGCCGGGGATCCATGAAGAGGCCGATTCCGACTGGAAGGGCTTTTGGATGCGGCAAGCCCTCGAACGGATCACCTGGTTCAAGAAGCCGACCGTCGACGTGGACGAGTCCAACCCACCTTTCTACAAATGGTTCGCCGACGGCGAATTGAACCTCTCTTATGAATGCCTTGACCGCCACCTGTCCGCCATGGGCGACAAGGTGGCGTACCACTGGATCGGCGAACCAGGAGATCGGCGGACGCTCACCTTTCGGGAGCTGCACGGTGAGGTTTCACGTCTTGCCAACGGTCTGAAGTCGCTCGGGATCGAGCGGGGAGACCGAGTAGCCATTTACATGGGAATGGTTCCCGAACTCCCCATCGCCATGCTCGCCTGCGCCCGGATCGGGGTGGGCCATTCGGTGGTTTTTGGCGGCTTCTCGGCCGACTCCCTGAAAGGTCGCATTCAGGATGCGGCCGCCAGGGCGGTCATCACTCAGGATGGGGCCTGGCGGCGCGGTCAGGTCGTTCCCCTCAAAGCCAGCACCGACGAAGCCGTTGCCGATTGCCCCAGTGTCGAACAGGTGATCGTCCTCCAGAGAACCGAGAACGAAGTGTCGATGGTGGCTGGTCGCGATGTCTGGTGGCACGACCTCGTCTCATCCCAATCGGATGAATGTCCCCCGGAAGTGATGAACGCCGAGGATCTCCTCTACATCCTCTACACCTCGGGTACGACCGCCCAACCCAAAGGGATCGTGCACAGCCAGGGTGGCTACCTGACCGGCATCACGACCACCCACTCATACGTTTTCGACGTCAAACCTGACGATGTCTGGTGGTGTGCCGCCGACGTCGGTTGGGTGACGGGTCATTCGTACATTGTCTATGCCCCGCTTGCCAACGGGATCACCGGGGTGATCTACGAAGGGACGCCGGACTTCCCCGACAAAGACCGTTTGTGGCAGATCATTGAGACTCTGGGGGTAACGGTCTTCTACACCGCCCCCACTGCCATTCGCTCATTCATGAAGTGGGGCGATCAATACCCCGCCGGAAGAAATCTCTCGACCATTCGATTGCTCGGGACCGTCGGTGAACCGATCAACCCTGAGGCTTGGATGTGGTACCAACAGCACATCGGAGGCGGGCGGGTTCCGATCGTTGACACCTGGTGGCAAACCGAGACCGGGTCGATCATGATCACACCTCTCCCCGGGGTCGTTCCCACCAAACCGGGTTCCGCCACCCGTCCCTTCCCCGGCATCTCGGCCGACGTCGTTGATGACAACGGCGAGTCGGTCCCCTTAGGGGGCGGTGGTTACCTGGTGGTCAACCGGCCCTGGCCGTCGATGCTGAGAACGATTTACGGCGACCCCGATCGATACGTCTCGACCTACTGGTCACGTTTTCCCGGCAAGTACTTCCCGGGCGACGGTTGCAAACGCGACTCCGATGGGTATTTCTGGTTGTTGGGAAGGATCGACGATGTGATGCTGATCTCAGGTCACAACATCTCGACCACGGAAGTCGAGTCGGCTCTGGTCGATCATCCGACGGTGGCGGAAGCAGCTGTGGTGGGCCGGACCGACCCGGTCTCCGGGCAAGCCATCGCCGCTTTCGTAACGCTGCGGGCGGGTGTCGAAGGCGACGAAGGTCTCATCGTTGAGCTTCGGGACCATGTGGCCCAAAAGATCGGGGCCATTGCCAAACCCAAATCGATCGTTTTCACCGAGGACCTACCCAAGACCCGATCGGGCAAGATCATGCGCCGTCTCCTCAAGGACATCTCGGAGAATCGACAACTCGGTGATGTGACCACCCTGGCCAACGAGGCCGTTGTGACGGAGATCGCTGCCAAGGCGGCCGCATCGCCGTCTGAGGACTAACCGGGATCAACCTCCGCTGAACCCTGGTTCCTGGCAGCCTTTCTCGCCCGGCATGAGCCCGCGAGGGAGAAGTTGCAGCTCGACGCCGGCCTCATCCCAGGTAGTGATTTGATTGGCCTCGGAGAAGACGTTCAGCAGCGTGGCCGCCTCGGCACCCTCGACGACGAGGCATTTCCAACCGGGGATGACCTCCTTGATGTCGGCGAAAGGCGACGACAGAGGCCACGGTTTGATGTTGGCAAACTGCTGATCAACAGGGAATTGCAGAGTTCCGGCAAACACCTGAATCGACGCGGGCACGTATGCCCCGGCGTTGGTCGTCGATGCGGTCCGATCGAGCAGTTCGAGGAGCGATGTGAGCTGCGCGTTGATCAGCTTCTTCTCACCTTGGGTATCGAACCCGAGTGCATACACCGAGTAACTGTGGCTCACCCCGTTCGGGTCTAGGTAGGTGAAGACCGTGTTGGTGGCATCGGCTACGAATTGGGCTGCGTCGTTGTCGATGGTCGTCCCGGTGATGGCCGGAAGACCGACGTCTTCGATGTACTGCATGATCTGTTTCATCGTCTCGTCGTCGACCGTGGCAACCTGGATGTTGGGCAACAGGGGACCGGGGTAGAGCTCGACCATCGGCCCTTGGTGGAGCAACCTCCCCTTGTTCGTGACGACGAAGCGAGGCGGTGAGTTGAGAATCCATTCGACCGGTCTGAAACCACCTTCGTCGGTGATGGTCAGGATCGGTCGTTCCGGTGCGTCTGGGTCAACGGTGGTGCTGGTCGCACCACCCCCACCGCAGGCGACGATCAGCAGTGTGAATAGGGCTAGGTACTTTTTCATGAGGGTTGGACGGTGCCACCGCCGATCACGGTTCCCTAGCTATCTCGGTAGCTGGCCATCGCCTCGCCCATGAGATCGATCACCCAGTCGAGCTCGTCGGACGTAGTCACCAAGGGCGGGATGAACCGGATCACGTTCCCGTCGGGGCCGCAGTCGATGATGATGGCGTCTCGCTCCAGGCAGTACTGCTGGATGAACTGGAAGGCCTTCTTGTCGGGTTGGCGAGTCTCTTGATCTTCGACCAGTTCGATTCCAATCATCAAACCGAGGCCTCTCACCTCGCCGATGACTGGTTCGTCGGTGCCCAGCTTGCGGAGCCGTTCGAAAGCGTGGTCGGACAATTCGACTGCATCAGGCAGCAGGGGGCCAATGGTGTCGAGCACGGCCGAGGCAGCCGCAGTGGCTACGGGGTTCCCTCCAAATGTTGTGCCGTGGGAACCTACCGGCCAGTTCTCCATCGTCTCACGTGAAGAACCGTAAGCCGAGAGCGGCAACCCGTTGGCTATCCCCTTGCCGAGGGCAATGATGTCGGGTTTGGTGGCGAAGTGGTCGGCGGCGAACCAGGCAGCGGTGCGTCCAAACCCGGTCTGCACCTCGTCGAAGATCAGCTTGATCCCGTGTTCGTCGGCGATGCTGCGCAGACCGGCTAGGAACGAAGCCGGCGCCGGGTAATAACCACCCTCCCCCTGGACGGGTTCGACCAGGATGGCTGCCAGATTGTGGGGGGCAACCTCGTGCTTGAAACGGAGGGCCAATTCGGAGAGGCAGAACTCAACGGCGGACCCTTCGCTCATACCCCAGCGGTAAGGGTGGGGGGATGGGGTTACGAACACCGAACCGAGCATCGGGTGATACCCGTCCCGATACTTGGCGTTCGAGGTGGTGTAGCTGACCGAACCCATAGTGCGGCCGTGGAAGGCGCCTCGAAAGACGAGGACGCCCTGGCGTCCGGTGGACTTCTTGGCCAGCTTCACGGCAGCCTCGACGGCTTCGGCCCCCGAGTTGGCAAAGCCGAACATCTCGATTCCGGAAGGTGTCACTGCCGCGAGTTTCTCGGCCACCTCGACGATCGGTTCATACCGAAATATGCAACCGGAGTGCATGACCTTGTCGAGTTGGGCATGAGCCGCTGCCACGACGGCCGGATGGTTGTGGCCGAGGTTGGTGACCGCGGTGCCGCAGGCGAAATCGGCGAAGCGGCGACCGTTGGTGTCGGTTATCCAAAGACCTTGGGCGCGCTCGGCGACGATGTCGGTATCGAAATTCAGTATGGGGGCGATGACCCGCCGGTGACGATCAACTAGGTCGGACATGAGAAAGCTCCTTTCGAAATCAGGCGGAATGAAGCGCCGGCAGGCAGCGCACTGGCAGACGCCCTAGGGAGCCGCGAAAAGGGCGGTTCGGCGGCGGCGGGGAAGGCAGCAGAACACGAAGAAAATTCTAACGGAATACGGCCCTGTCGCTCCAGGACGTTCGGTGCGTTAACGGCCAGAATTCTCAGGGAAATATGACGGAAAACGCCACTGGGCGGCTTCGTACACGGGTGGGGGCCTATGGGTTGTGCCTCCAAAACGGCCGGGTTCTCTTGACGCTGCTGGCGATCGACGACCCGGAGGGTGGTCTGTGGACGCTCCCCGGAGGCGGTATCAACTGGGGGGAGAGCACAACCGAGGCACTCGTCCGTGAATTCTGGGAGGAGACAGGTCTCGCACCGGCGATAGGTCCTTTGCTGGGTGTCGATTCCAAGGTTTATCGCACCGAGGATTACCCGGGAATGATTCCCACGCATGCCATCCGACTCATATATCGCACAGACATCGAAGGCCAACCGACGGTGATGGAGGAGGACGGCAGCACCGTCGAGGCTGCCTGGTGGCCGGAAACCGCCCTTCCCAGGTGCGTCGACCTTGTCACGATCGCCCTCGATCTGGTCAGAACTCGATAGACCTAGAGCCCCCTTCGACTCGACCTATCACCAGTCCCGGCCCGTCCCAACCGGGTGCGACGATTAGGCAGAAGCCGATTCCCATGTTGAAGACGCGGAACATCTCGCCATCTTCGATCGACCCCCATGCCGTCAGCACCGAAAACACCTCGGGTACGGACCAGGCAGCTCGATCGAGCACTGCCCGGCAATCCTCCGGTAAGGCCCTAATCAGATTGCCGGGAATCCCCCCACCTGTGATGTGGGCCGCAGCCTTGACACCCCCTGGGAGCTCGGCGACTCGAGGGGCATAGATGGTCGCAGGTCGGAGAAGTACCTCTCCCAGTGAGACGTCTTCTCCCGGGAACCGAGCGTCGAGATCGCGGCCTTCGATGATCCGCCGGACCAAGGAGAACCCGTTACAACGAACGTTTCCGGACTCCCAGCCGACGATCAAATCACCCGGTGCAACCCGATGGGGGCCCCACTCTTCGCCGTTCTCGACGATGCCAACCGCCGCCCCCGCCAAATCGATCTGGGTCTCCTTCATAACTTCCGGATGTTCGGCGGTCTCACCTCCCAAAAGGGCGCAACCGGCCATCGCACAGGCGGCGGCCACCGAAGACACAATCTCCTCATCCCGTCGGGAGTCGAGTCGACCCACCGCCAGATAGTCCACCAGCGCCAGCGGCCGGGCCCCCGCTGCCGCCAGGTCATCGACGCACATGGCAACCAGGTCTTGGCCGACGCCGGTCCAAGAGTTGCAACGGCGGGCGATCTCGAGCTTGGTGCCAACTCCGTCGGTGGTCATCATGAGGACAGGTGCTCGGTAGCCGGCGGGGAGTCGAAGACCGGCGGCAAAACCACCGAATTGGCCCACGATGTTGTCGCCCCAAGTGGCAGTTACGGCAGGCCCGATCCTTTCGACGTGGTTTTCGGCCCCCTTTAGATCGACACCCGAAGCCTGATACGTCATCGCTCCAGCACGTACTTGTCGGACTCTTCCGCAACCGCGGTGGGGTAGGTGCCGGTTAGACAGGCCGTGCAGAATCCTGCCTCGGCAACGCCGGTGGCCGCCAGCAGTCCTGTCAGCGAGAGATAGCCAACCGAGTCGGCACCCAGATGTCCGGCGATGTCCTCGACCGGCATTCTGGCGGCCAGCAAGGTCGATCGGTCGGAGGTGTCCATCCCGTAGAAGCAGGGCCATCTATATGGGGGCGAGCTGATCCGCAGGTGCACCTGGGCGGCGCCGGCCTCCCGGACCATCGCCACCAACTGGCGGGTAGTTGAACCCCGAACGATTGAGTCGTCTACCATTACGACGGACCGGCCGGCCAGCACCGCCGGGATCGGGTTGATCTTGATTCTGATGCCTTGGTCTCGCATCGACTGGGTCGGTTCAATGAAAGTGCGTCCCACGTAGCGATTTTTGACCAGACCGTCGGCGTAGGCGATGCCGGAGGCGATGGCAAAGCCCTGGGCGGCGGGGATGCCCGACTCGGGTACGGGAACCACTATGTCCGCATCGGCCGGATGCTCGCCGGCCAGGGTGCGACCCATTTCATGACGGGCCGCCTGCACCGATCGGCCGTAGAGGTTGCTGTCGGGACGGGCGAAGTACACGAACTCGAAAAGGCAGAGACGGGGGTCGACGGTCGCAAATGGTCTCCGCGAATGAAGTCCCTCGCCGTCGATGATCACCAGTTCACCCGGCTCCACTTCCCTCAAGAAGCGAGCGCCGACGATATCCAAGGCGGCGGTTTCCGAGGCAAGCACCCAACCATTGTCCCTGAGAACACCAATGCATAGCGGCCGGAAACCGTTGGGGTCGCGAACTCCATAGAGCTGGTGGTCGTCGACGATCACCAGCGAGAAGGCACCCGCCAGTTCGGGGAGAACTCGGCCCAGTGCACCCTCGACCGTCTCCCCGCTGCGCAACTGATCGGCGATGGCTTGGGCGATGAGGTCGGAGTCGGTGGTGGCGCCGTTGCAACCGAGGCGCTCGGCCAGCTGGGCGGTGTTGGTCAGATTGCCGTTGTGCCCGAGGGCAATGGAGACTTCGCCAACTTGGCGGTGGATCGGCTGGGAGTTGACCCACGCCGTCGAACCGGTGGTGGAGTAGCGGGTGTGGCCGATTCCCAGGTGACCATCCAACCCGGCCAGTACGGATTCGTTGAAGACCTGCGACACCAAACCCATGTCTTTGTAAACAGTGAGCGAGTCGCCGGTCGAGGTGGCGATACCGGCCGATTCCTGCCCCCGATGCTGCAGTGCGAACAAACCGAAGTAGATCGAGGGAG
>Ga0247727_10020217_pt1 | contig 10207 bp, 7 predicted proteins | sample WisWelCaveWW1625_FD_202498 | JGI IMG/M metagenome (GOLD analysis project Ga0247727, IMG submission 202498) | Biofilm microbial communities from Wishing Well Cave, Virginia, United States - WW16-25 | ecosystem: Environmental > Aquatic > Deep subsurface > Groundwater > Cave microbial mat | place... | reverse complement strand
TCGACAATGGCGATTATTTTGGAATAAAGATTAGCGATGCGTTTTTTGTATTTCAACTGGGGGTAGCCGGTAAAATCTTTATTAATATGATGCTCAAAAGCGCCGCGGGCGCAGCGGGCCGTATGCAAATCCAGTTTCATATTCCGCAGAATAGTCTTGGCGCCCAATAACGGGTGCTGCTGCATCTGAATCCAGTCATCTTCATTAAAAGCGTCCGGTTTTCTGATTAAATCCTGTGGCAGCTTGACTTTGCCGACATCGTGAAACAACGCCGCAAAGCCCAGTTGCGAAAGTCGGGCCCGGTCCATACCGATACGAACGCCCAGGGTCAGCGAATAAATACAGACGTTGGTGGAATGGGCGTAAGTATAATCATCGTAGTCTTTTATGGCGGCTAATTCTATCAACGACGATTCATCACGGGTAATATGATCAATGAGAGAATGAACAACTCGTTTGGTCTTGGTCGTGTTGACTTCCTGCCCTTCAGCCACAGTGACCATGCAATCCTGGGCCACCGCCATGGCTCTGAAGAAGGTCTTGCGGGCCGCCTGACGGAATTGCTTGCGAACTTGTTCCGAAATAGCCGAATGGTCTTTTTGAAGTTCGGCCAGAGACAAAAGCTGCACCGACGCCAGATTTTCATTTTTCAGTCTTTTTATAATTTCTTCAACGTTTTCCGCATTGGGCTTGACCGACGCCATAAAGATGAAAAAATTCTCGACATCGTTTTTAACAATGTTTTGAAAGAAACGCACTCCGCCAATTCCTACTTTTTTCCATTCTGTAACCACCGATTCCGCTCCAGACATGCCCTTTTCGTCAAAACGAACCATCATTTCGTTCACGAAATAGCGGCCGGAGACCAGTTTGACTTGGACGTCTCCAAATTGATGGGAGACGACTTGCAGATTTTCAAAGAAGGCGTCGCTTTGCTTTTTGAAAGAAGCGTTACCTTTTTCCACTATGCGGGCGGTTTTATAGAGCACAAAAAAACTGTTCAGAAGCTTTTCTTCGCTTTTGCCGCCTAATATTCGAACTAATGATTCTTCAGTCGCTGTCTGCATTTTCTGCTCCGTACGTTACTTCCCGCCTCTTTTGCAATGCTCCTGTGGCCAGCGATTTGACGTTCATGCGCCAGCTTGAGGCCATGGCCAGCAGCGCTTTCTCCGCTTTTTCGCTTTGATTATGCACCAGCGCTTCCATGGCCGCCCGGCGTTGAGCATCCTGGGCTGAATTTCTGAATAAATTGAATCTCAACACCAGATTTGTCAGAAAGGTGACCGCTTTATCGCCGCCCAAAATCGAGTAGGCCTCCAACAGAAGTTTTTTATCGTCGAGTCCGAAGGACATAAACTTTTCTGAGCGGATGATGTCATCGATTACTTCGAAAGCTTCCGGGCTTTTATATGATATGATTGACCTGATCGACTTTTCTCTTACTTCGGCATCCGGATCCATGACGGATTTGACCAGGATTTCGAGCGCTTTCAGGTTAGTGCTGTCTTTGAGACTTTCAACTACCGCCAGGCGCACTCTTTTTTCATCATGATTGACGATTCTCAAAAGATAGCTTAGGGCTTTGTCGTCGCCGATTTTGGCTAAAATTACGGCGGAATTGCGCACCACGAACCAGCGCTTGTCGAAAATGCCGCGAGAGATCAAATCAACTTTGGTTTTGCCCTCGTCGCTCAAGTAATTGCAGATAGCGTCGCGGTGCTCCCGGTGCTGGACCTCGCCCAGTAAATCTGTCACGCCGCCCAGAGATTCCCAGCCGAGATTTCTCAAATAAACCGCAATTTTCTTTTGCTCAATTTCCGGCTGGTCGTTAAGCGCCTGGGCCAGTATCTGCAGGCGCTCGCGGCTGCCAGCGGTGATGGAGGCCTCTTTGAGGCGGTCGGACCACTGCGGCATGCTGGTGCGGATACGCTCTTCCAGTTCTTTGATAAAGCCCAGCAAATGGGCCGCATATTCCAGAGCGCCCGCTTTAATCAGGTCGGTCTGGGATTTTTCGCATATTGTAACTGACTCCGTAAATCCCGAATAATCGGTTTCCTGGTGCAGAATTTCTTTGAGGATTTCCACCGTTGATTCAAAAGGATCAAAGAGTGAGTCTTCTTCCAGCATTCTTTTGAACTCTTTTTCTTCTTCTTCCGACAGCTTGAATTCATCATTGAGAATCAAAGTCGTATTGGGAACGGTTTTGGCCGGCGCGATATCGGCAAAGCCCATAGCGCGTGAAGCGGCCATCGTATTCAGTTTATCTTCGCTTTTTAGAACTTCACCGGCGGCATCTTCATCAAGATTACGGTACACGTGAGAAAAGAAAACCGAACTTCCCTTGGGGATTTTGCCCGAATCTTCTCCGGCGGAACCAGGTTCGCCGGATTCCTCCAATTCCGCCGGCGACTGGCCGGCCGAAGAACCAAACAGCGCGTCATAGCCCAGGGAATCATCGGTGCCAAACAGAGCGTGCTCGCCTTTGTCTGCGGCCAGGGCGCCGCCCATCAGTTCTGTTTCGATCTTGCCGTCGTAGCCGGACAGGGCGATGTCTTCAACAGTGGAGAAGCGAAAATCACTGATACCTGCTTCCCAGATCAGACCGGCCAAATCACAGCTGTTTTTGGGGGCATTAAGGAATTCCTTGAAAACATCCAGCAATTTATAGATTTCTTCGACCGCCAACGATTCTTTGAATGTAAAACGAGTAATACCGGTATTGAAAAACAGTCCCGCCAGGCCTTCTTCTTTGGAACGGTCGTGATAAACCGGCTCATCTTTGTAAATCAGTTCTTCCTTGTCGACGACGATGTCAATCGGGCCGTGCTCCTGCGCCACCGCTTCCAGTTTTTCGGAAAACGACTGTTTCAGCGACTGCGGGAGAGGATTGTTTTCGGGGTACATGGAGACAACCTTAATGACCTTAAGGAAGTCTTTCAATATCAGCCGGATATCTTCCAGCTCTTTGCGTTGATGCTTTTCTGGGTTTTCCATAACTACAGCTTCCAGTAACCGTTAGGGAATAAATCGGCAGTTTGAGGGGTTGTTTTGAGTAGAAATTGTCTAAGATTCATCCAAGAAATCCGGGAGAATGCCTCCCGGCAAGGCAGAGAGAGAACGGCCGCAGTGGTTTACAGGAGTTCTATTTTTTGACGCCCTTTTTTGACATTTTTAGCGGCGTTTCGGGTATCAAAAACGGCCTGGGCGTTATCAACAATCCACTGGTAGTCGTATGAACTATGGTCAGTTACGATAACAGTTAAATCAGCTTCCTTGAGAACGGCTTCGGTCAGTTTTCGTGATCTTAGTTTGGCGCTGTTCCACTCAATTTCGGGTACAAAAGGATCGTTGTAACTGACTTTGGCTCCTTTGGTTTCCAGCAGTTTCATCACGTCCAAAGCCGGTGATTCCCTGACGTCTTTAATATCCCGTTTATAAGCAACGCCCAATATCAGGATACTCACTTGCGTAAAAGCTTTGGAAAGTTTGCGGTTTAAAAGGCTGCCGATTCGGTCGACCACATATTCCGGCATATGGCTGTTGATATCACCGGCCAGTTCAATGAACCGGGCCAGATAATTAACCGATTTCAATTTCCAGGACAAGTAATGCGGGTCAATCGGGATGCAGTGCCCGCCCAGTCCGGGGCCGGGGTAAAAAGGCATGAAACCGAATGGCTTAGTCGAAGCCGCATTAATTATTTCCCAAATATTCAAATTGAGTTTGTCGCACATCAGAGCATACTCATTGACCAGACCGATATTTACCGAACGGAAAGTATTTTCCAAAAGTTTAACCATTTCCGCCGCTTGGGTGGATGAAACGGGAATAACGCTGGAGATGCTTTGTTCATAAAATAATTTTGCGACCTCGCTGCAGGCCGCTGTTATGCCGCCGACTACCCGAGGGGTGTTTTTGGTGTTGTATTTAGCATTGCCCGGGTCGACCCGTTCCGGTGAAAAAGCCAGAAAAAAATCCTGACCGACTTTTCTTCCGTTCTCGCTCAACATGGGCAGGATTAAATCTTCGGTTGTCCCGGGATAAGTGGTCGACTCCAGCACCACCAGCGCCCCCTTTTTGAGATTATTTTGCACCCACTTGACCGCCGCCAGAATATAGCTGACATCGGGGTCTTTGGTCTTGGACAGTGGCGTGGGCACACAAATCATGACCACATCCATATCCTGAAGTTTGGCCGGGTCCGTAGTTGCTGTAAGTTTTCCGGAAGAAACTATTTTCGTTAAATCGGAGTCTTTGATATCATCGATGTCCGATTGGCCGGCGCTGATTAGCTTGATTTTATGTTCGGATATATCAAAACCGGTGACATTAAAATTGGCTTTGGCCAGTTCGACCGCCAGCGGCAGGCCGACATAACCCAGACCAATCACGCCCACCTTGGCCTGACGATTAATGATTTTCGAAATCAGTTCATCGGCCGTTCGGCGTTTCTCTTTTGACTTCTCCGCGGCCGCTGGTCTGACTCGAGCTGGTTCCTTACTCACCGTTACAGAATCTCCCTCCAATAATTCATCGTATCCAGCAAAGTCTCGTTAAGAGAATACTTTGGCTTAAAGCCGAGTTTTTTGCGCGCTTTCTGATTATCCCCTTTTAAACAGGGAATATCATTTTTTCTCAATCGTGAGTTATCGGTCTTAACTATAATTGTTTTATCAGACAATTTCAAAAGCATTTCTAATATTTGTTGGATCATAACGGTTTTGCCGGAACAAAACTGGTAGGCTGCCCCGTTTTGCCCTTTTTCCGCCAGCAGCCGGTAGCCGGTGACAATATCACGAACGTCGGAAAAATCTCGCCGGGCGGATAAATCACCGACATGGATAATCGGTTCCGCCCCTTTTTTTTCAATTTGAGCGATTTGTTTGGCAAAAGATGACACCACAAAGTTGTCGCTCTGGCGCGGCCCGGTGTGGTTAAAGGAGCGGGCGATGGTTACCGGAGCCCGGTAGCGGCTGACATAGTAATGGCACAGTAATTCTGCGGCGGTTTTGGAAACGGCATATGGCGAGATGGGATTGAAGGGCTGCTTTTCTGTCAGAGTTTTGTTAAAGGGTCTAAAAGTTCCATAACAATCGGCGGAACTGGTAAAAACCAGCCGGCTTAGATTTTTTAATTCCAGGGCGGCATTAAGGATGTTTAATGTTCCTTCAAAATTAACTTGGTAGGTCAAGGTTTCGTTTTTGAAGGACTCGCCCACCGATGAAAAGGCCGCCAGATGAAAAATATAATCAGGACTTATTTGTTTGATTCTTCTGACGCATTCGTGGGGTTTTTGAACGTCAAGTTTGACCAGACATATGACGTTTAGAATTTTTCTAATGTTCTTGGATGATTCGCGCCCCAAAATGGAGCCGCTGACTTTGTAGCCGTGCGCCAGGAGTTCTTCGGCCAGAAAAGAACCCGCAAATCCGGCGATGCCGGTAATAAAGGCGTGGGGTGACTTCATTTCCCCGATTTTTTGGAAAGCCGCGCCAGGTCGGCATCGACCATTATATTAACCAAATCTTCGAAAGATACTTCCGGCTCCCAGCCCAGTTTCTTTTTAGCGTAGGAATTATCGCCTTGCAAAATGTCAACTTCCGCCGGCCGCACAAAGCGCTGGTCGATAACCACGTGTTTTTTGAAATCAAGATTAAGACGTCCGAAAGCCAGTTTCACAAAATCTTCGACTGAATGTGTTCGACCCGTGGCAATTACAAAATTGTCAGGCTTTTTTTGCTGGAGCATCAGCCACATGGCTTTGACATAATCCCCGGCAAAGCCCCAGTCGCGGCGGGCGTCGAGATTGCCCAGCGCCAGTTTGTCCTGCAGGCCCAGCTTGATTCGGGCGGCGCCGTCAGAAATTTTGCGCGTCACAAATTCCAGCCCGCGTCGAGGCGATTCGTGATTGAACAGAATACCGGAACTGGCGTGAATGCCGTAACTTTCGCGATAATTCACCGTTATGCAGTGGCCATAAACTTTGGCGACACCGTAAGGCGAGCGGGGATAGAAAGGGGTAGTCTCTTTTTGAGGAGTCTCGTGCACTTTGCCGAACATCTCGGACGAAGAGGCCTGATAAAATTTAATTTTCTTATCTATAAAGCGAATCGCTTCCAGAACCCGGGTCACGCCCATGGCATCGAATTCGGCCGTCAGCACCGGCTGTCCCCAACTGGTCGGGACAAAGGACTGCGCCGCCAAATTATAAACTTCGTCCGGTTTGTGTTCTTCGATGATATTGATGAGCGACAGCTGATCGAGCAAGTCGCCCTGCGCCAGAGTCAGCTTGTCTTTGATGTGCTCAATCCGTTCGCTGCTTTCGGTCGATGACCGCCGGATCATGCCAATGACGGTGTATCCCTTTTTCAAAAGAAATTCCGCCAGATAGGAGCCGTCCTGGCCGGTGATGCCTGTGATTAATGCGCGCATTTAGTAATTTTCGTACAATTCTGCCATAAGTTGAGTTTCACATTTTTTTAATTAAGTTATGCCTGCTAAACAGGGCTGGAAATATAGGCAGACTAATTGAAGTCGTCAAATTGAAAGGGTGGACGAAAAGACACTAAATCCGTCGTTGCGAACCCTGATTCATATCAGGGTGAAGCAATCTCTCTTCCATCGTTTCCGATTAGGTGCTGTTGGGCAGTTGCCATGCTCATTTACGTCGTTGCGAGACTCGATTCCTATCGAGGCGAAGCAATCTCGTCTTTAAAGGTCATCATACAAATCCCGCCATTCAGGATTCAAGCCCTTAATTAAATCAATCTTTTGCTGACGGGAACCGCCTTTTATTCTTTTCTCCTCTGTGATAGCTTCAATTATACTCTCAAAGACCTGATAGTAAACCAACTTATTGACCTTGTATTTACTGGTGAATATTCCCCCTAAACCATTTTTATGTTGGTGTACCCTCTTTATTAAATCGCTGGTGACGCCTGTATAAAGGACCCTGTTGGATTTATTGGTGAGTATGTAAAGGAAACTTAGTTTGGTCATAACTGAAATTGAGATTGCTTCGACCCCGAAGTCGGGGTCTCGCAACGACGGTCTTTCATCGTATACTAAATCATCGTGTTATTCCCCAGAAAGTCAAGTTCGACGTTGCGAACCCCATCGGTCGCTATGAGTCTCGTAAGAAATGAGGCGCTGAAATTGGAGATTGCTTCGCCTCAATAGAACCGGGGCAAGCAAAACGACGACCTTCAAACATTTTTGTGAGTAGGTTAATGCAGTTTTCTTTATATTGTTTCATATGTCTGTTTCCAATAGGTCCTCCGGCGAGCTACTCAAAGAGGCCGATGCACTCTTCCAGGACAGAAACTACGATGAAGCCCTCCCTGTTTACGACCAGACTTATCAAAAGGCCCGGGAAGAGTTTAATCGGCCGGTGGAAGTCGAGGCGCTGTCGCAACTGGCCCGGCTTAATCTGATTGGCGGAAACATCGAAACCGGCTGGGACTGGCTGGAAAAAGCCCGCGAACGGATTTCAGAATCAGAGCCTTTGGGTTGGTCGAGATTTTTGGGCGTCGAAGGCCGCTTTGAGTGGAAAGCCGGCAATCTCAAAACCGCCCGTGATACATTTGAGCAGATGTTTGGCTACTGTGTTGAAAATTCCCTTTGGGGCAGAGCGGTCGATGCCGCCCATATGGTGGCCATAGTGGCGGAGGGGCTTGAGGACCAGATTCAATGGACGCATAAGGGAATCGAACTGGCCGAAGCCCACGGCTCCCATCAATGGTTGGGGCCGCTCTGGAATAATCTGGGCGGCGTTTATTATGACAATAAACAGTTTGATTCAAGCTTAAAGTGTTATCTCAAGGCGCGCGAGTATCACTGGCAGTATTCCGGCGAGACATCCAAACTATTCGCCGACTATCATGTGGGCATGACCTGTCGATTAACAGGCCAACTTGATGAAGCCGCCAAATGGCTGCGGCCGGTCTTGGCCTGGGCCGAGCGGCTGAAAAACCATTCCGCTATCGGACAAGCCTGCGAAGATTTGGGCGAGATTGAAATCGCCCGCGGTCACAAATCAGCCGGGCGGGAACTGTTAAAAAGAGCGCGCGAAGAATATCGAATCGAAAACTTTGAGAAAACTCTTCCTCACGTCTGGGAGAACATCAACAAGCGCATTCAACAGCTGGGTGGGTAAGGGGAACTTAAAAAGTCTTTTTGGCGTTTATTAGTGGTACACTGAAAGAAAATTGCGATTGCCGGCACTTTTAAATCAATCCCAAGAAGATAAATAAATGTCAGTAAAAGCTGAAACACGCATACGCACCAGAACCGAAAAGCTCCTGTTAGAGGCGGCCCGACGGTTTAATGCCACATTAGAATACGAAGAGCTGATTGAGCAGGTGCTCAAACTGGTGACATCGGCGGTCGAGGCCGAAGCCGCTTTGGTCTTCCGGGTTGACCACAGCCGCTCGGATATGAAAATGCGCTTTATGAAATGCCCCGAATGCAAAGTGCAAGTTTTCTTTCAGGAGTTCGGCAGCGGCGTAGTCGGCGCGGTGGCGGAATACAAAGAGCCGGTGCTGGTCAACGACCCCGATGAAGTCTCGCCGGTCGAAAAAGACATAGGCCGCAAAGCCGGAGTCGAAATTCAAAATCTCATCAGTGTTCCGTTAATCGGAAAAGGCCAGATGATCGGCGTCATTGAAGCCTTCAACAAAAAGGACAGCCCGTTCTCCGAGTCTGACCTAGATATTCTGGTCGGATTGACCAATCAGATTGCCGTGGCTATCGATAATGCGCATTTGTACCGCGCTGTCCGGCGGGAAGCGCTGGAAAAAAATCTCCTTTATGAAGTCGGCATGAAGCTTTCCAGCACTCTGGAGCTGGATGAGCTCCTAAAAGAAATAATGAACACGCTGAAAAAGATAATTGAATTCTCCGCCGGCGGAATTTTCCTGATCGACCTCGAAAAAAATGAAATCGGCTCAATTTACATCGTCGGCTACGGCGAAAGATTGCAGAAGGAACCGAACCTGAAAATCGGACAAGGCTTAATCGGCAGCGTCGCCAAATCGGGCGAGCCGGTAGTCGTAGCGGATGTATCTTTAGACCCGCGTTATTTCGAGGCCCACCCCGGAACCAAAAGCGAAGTGGTCGTGCCCATTAAACTGAACAACAAGACCATCGGCGTCTTGAATCTGGAGTCGGATCATCTGGGCGCCTTTGACCTGCACGCCGTGTCACTTTTGTCGGCCTTTGCCACGCAGGCCGCCATCAGCATAGAGCGGACGCGCTTACATCAGAAAATAGTGGCCGGCCGCAAAATTGACGAACAGTTAAACATCACCCGCGAAATTCAGCGGAGCTTTTTGCCTGATGCCAATCCGCAAATACACGGCTATGACGTTGCCGGCACTAATATTCCCTCGGAGCAGGTCGGCGGAGATTACTACGATTTTATAAATATTGTTGAGGGCCAGACGGGTATCGTCATCGGCGACGTGTCGGGCAAAGGCATTCCGGCGGCGCTGATTATGGCTGCGTTTCGGTCGTCGCTTCTGGCCGAAATCAGAAATAATTACTCGATCGCTACCATCTGCCGCAAAGTAAACTCGCTGGTTTTTGAATCGGTCAGAGCCGGAAATTTCGTGTCGGCCGTTTACGGCGTGCTGGATTCCAAAAATCATATTCTGACTTTCTCCAACTGCGGGCACAATCTCCCCTTGCATTTCAAAGCGAACGGACAGGTGGATTACTTAAAAGAGGGCGGACAGGTGATGGGCGTGTCGGCGGATGTTATTTATGAACAGCGGCCGGTAGTTATCAATGCCGGAGAAGTTATTGTATTCTATACCGACGGCGTCACCGAAGTCTTCGACGATGCCGGCCGGGAGTTCGGACTGGAGCGGCTGATGGGTGTCGTAATAGAGAATCAGAAACGGCCTTCGTTTGAGATTTTAGATAATATAGTGAAAAGTGTCCGCCATTTTGCCTCAAAAGACCACTTATTTGACGATTTAACGGCCATTGTGCTCAAACGCACGGCCTAAATTCCCCTTTCAAAATTGCTCCTTTTTGATTATATTAATTGGGCGATAACAGTACAAACTTTTTAGTTCCATTGGGAGAATTTTCAATGAAAAGGCTGATTTTTTTAGCGCTCGTGTTGGCGTTGGTAGTTTGGGCGGGCTGTTCCAAAAGCGGCGATGGCGGCCCGACCGGCCCGGGACCATCGGGGCCGCTCCGG
>Ga0247727_10020216_pt1 | contig 10207 bp, 9 predicted proteins | sample WisWelCaveWW1625_FD_202498 | JGI IMG/M metagenome (GOLD analysis project Ga0247727, IMG submission 202498) | Biofilm microbial communities from Wishing Well Cave, Virginia, United States - WW16-25 | ecosystem: Environmental > Aquatic > Deep subsurface > Groundwater > Cave microbial mat | place... | reverse complement strand
GCGCAGGCGGCAAGCAGTTCTTGATCGAGCTGATGATCGTGCGTGGTGATGACGATGATGAGCCGCTTGTGAAAGTTTATCTTATTTATCGCCTGCCGGCTGGATTCGCAGAAAATCCGGTCGGCTTCTGGAAAACGATCAACATTGGCGAACTCCGGTCGCTCGTCCACGATGGTGACGTGATCATCGAGTAATTTCATCTGCCGGCAGAGCGCGCGACCCACGTGTCCGCCGCCGAAGATAACGATATCCAGTTGCCTGCTCAGCGGCTCGATGAACACTTCCATGCTGCCGCCGCAGCACATGCCGAGATCGTGGGTCAGATGATAAATTCGGCGTTCCGATTTGCCGAGGCGGATCAACTCGAGCGCATCGTCGATAACTTTTTGCTCGATGGCCCCGCCGCCGATGGTGCCGGTGGTTTCGCCGGTGTCGCGAATTAAAATTTTGGCGCCGACTTTTTGCGGCGAAGAGCCGCTGGTCGCCACCACTGTGGCCAGCGCGGCGAGTTGTCCGCTCTGGCTGAGGCGGAGAAGTTCTTCGTAGATTTGGTTCATTGCATTTTCCTGCTACATTCGGCGCGTGATCTCAACCATTCAAAATCTTCGGGCAGAGCCCGTGATCATTTAGCTTCGGGATGCTTATCCACGACGTTGCTTACCGGCTTTACCGTGCGCAAGTAGGCATAAATGGAGGCCAAATCGCCTTCAGTTATCCCCGCATACATCGTCCACGGCATTACGGTTTGATCGTCGTTTTCTCCCACTGGAATGCGGCGCCCTTCCGGGGTTGCGTACTCTTTGAAGCGGCCGATGAAATCCTCTTTTGTCCATAGGCCAATACCAGTACTGTCATCGGGAGTGATGTTGGCGGTGCGAACCAGCCGGCCGTTTGGGAAGGGAAACTCCATGCCGCCGGCGAAATCCATTCCCGGTACTGGCTCGCCTTTAATCGCCGGCGTGTGGCAGAAATGGCAGCCGGAGACGGTTGAGAGATATTTGCCGTACGCCAAGGTATCCGAAGGCGATGGCCCCTCCTTCAGCTCCGCCGGCCGCGGGATTGTCCGAAAGATGAGATTCAATGGAAATTTTATTTCGCCTTTGCCGACTTCATTGGCGATGGGTGGCATAGTTCGCAGATAAGCCACGATGGCGTAAGCGTCTTCTTTTGAAAGCTCGCGATAAATTCCATACGGCATCATCGGCGCCAGCGCCTCGCCCTTGTTGTTGACGCCCGCCGTTATCGCGCGTATAATCTCGCCGTCGGTCCAACTGGCGAGCGCCGACGGGGTAATGTTGCTGACATAGATAAACCCCACCCCCGGCTCTTCAAATTTTTCTCCACCCTTGCCTTCGGTGCCCGGCACTATCGGCCCGGAAAAATATCTCAAGTCGTGCGTGGAGTGGCAATCGATGCAGACGCTGACGTGATTGGCAAGATAGCGTCCGCGCTCGAGGCGTTCCGGCGTCGGCTCGATCGTTACATTCGGCGCCGGGTCAGCTTTGGGAAAGGCGGTGGTTAAATAAATCAGTCCCCCGATTGCCACGATGGCAACCAACAAAACAATGATGCCGACAATTTTCAACACTTTTTTCATCTTATTCCTCCTCGTGAATTCAGGCTCAGCGCAACGTCCATCCCTGAGTGTTCTTACAAAAATTCAGCAATAAATCCCGCCACGCCGTTGATAAAACTCTCAGCGGTCCAATATTTTGAATGCGCCGCAGGGTTCCAGCCTTTAAGCACTCCGCTTACTTTTATTTCGATGTCCTCGGTCACTGACTTGTTATAGGAGGAGCTGACCGGTTTGAGCGGATAGGCGAGCACGTCATCGCGGTCATAGAAGTTCAACCATTTTGCTTTGGTAGCATATAAGCCGTCCAGGGTCTTTGGCGGAAATCGAATGGCGTCGATGGGATTGTAGGCAAAAGAGAACAGCGGCAAGTTGCAACCGAAGGTGATGATGCCGACCAGCGAATGCATCCTTTCGAAGTCATCTTTGCCGACGGCGCTCGAAGCGGATTTTTTATGGCGGCCTTTTGGCGTGTTTCGTTTCTGAACGTCCCAGAGGTAGTTGGACATGATTACCGCGCCCAGCGAATGCGCGATGATGATTAAGGGCTTGGCCGGGGAACTCAGCTTGACATAAAGTTTCTTCACCTTCGCTTCAACACGAGAATGTACTTTTTTGTAGGTTGCATTTTTTTGCCCTTGCACTTGCTGATAGGCCACAGCATCCCCCAGGGCTTTCACCGCAAACTTCCGCAATCTGTCCCAATCCAGATCGTTTTTATAGCCGGCGCGCTGCAAAAATGCGTTTTGGCGGTTCTCCAACACGTCCGCCCAATAGACCGACTCCCAGGCAACGTGTTTCGGATTTTTATGATGCTCCCTTTGCAAGCGTTCGTCGATTTTGAGGATCGTTCGGTCGGCAAAATCTCTTTTCTGCGAACCCATCCCATGAATAATGAGGATTCCTATTTTTTTCGGCATGATTGCGCTCCTGCGAGGTTAAAAACGGCCGTGATTCACTTTTCTTTTGAGTACTATGAAACCGTGCAAAACCTATCGACATATACTTGTCAAAGTTGATAACTGCAAGAACATTTTCACGGCAAACCGACCGGTCAGCGATCCTTCATGGCATGGACTCTATTTTCGTCCACTGCCCAACCCATTCCAACAATGTTTTGTACCACAGCTCGGAATTGAGCGGCTTCATCACCCAATGGCCTTCGTCGGGGAAATACAGAAACTTCGAGGGGATGCCTTTGAGCTGCGCCGCGGTAAAGGCTTGCAAGCCTTCGGAGAGATCGACGCGAAGATCGTTCTGGCCGTGCACCACCAACAGCGGCGTCTTCCAGTTTTTCACGAAGTTGGAGGGCGACCATTTCATGAAGCTCTCCGGTTTTTCCCAATACGGCCCGCCGAATTCCCAGTTGGTAAACCACAATTCTTCGGTGCTGCCGTACATGCTCTGGGCGTTGAACACGCCGTCGTGCGCGACGATGCATTTGAATTTGTCGGTGTGGCCCATCATCCAAAACATCATGTAGCCGCCGTAGCTGGCGCCGGCGGCCGCCGTGCGGCTTGCATCGATGAAGCCGTAGTTCTTTAGCGCGTATTCATAAGCGCCCATCAAGTCTTCGTAAACTTTGCCGCCCCAGTCGCCGGAAATTTCATCGGTGAATTTTTGGCCGTAACCGGTGGAGCCGCGTGGATTGGGCATGATCACAACGTAGCCCGGCGCGGCAAACATTTGCGCATTCCAGCGGAAGTGAAATAGATCGTCCCATGCGCTTTGTGGCCCGCCGTGCACCAAAAAGATCATCGGATACTTTTTCGTGGGATCAAACTTTGGGGGCTTGACCATCAGGCTGTGCACATTGACGCCGCCCGGACCATCACTCCAAAATTCGTCGACCGTATTCATCTCAAGCTGTGCCAGCAATGCCTCATTGGTATGAGTAAGCTGTCGCGCGTTTTTGCCATCGCTTCCCATCGCCCAGAGTTCATTGGGACGATTGATGGCTTGCCGCAAGCAGACCAGCGTTTTGCCGTCCGGTGAAACTTGCAAGGCCGAGTTGAATGTCTTGTCCGTCAACTTCTTCGCATCGCTGCCCCTGATGGACACGGTGTAAATGCTCGAACGACCCTCATCGTCGGCAATGAAGTATAAGCGATCACCAGTTGGCGCCCAGAGGATGCCGCCGGCTGAGCGGTCGAGATTGGCAGTCAGGCTTTTGGCCGTTCTGCTGGCGCGATCATAAAGCACGACTTCCTGGCGGTCGGCTTCAAATCCGGCGCGAGGCATCATCACATAAGCAATGTATTTCCCATCGGGCGAGTAAAGCGGATTGCTGTCGTTGCCTTTATTGCTCGTCGTCAAACACGTCTCGGCGCCGCCAGCCGCTGGAACGACAAATAAATCGTTGTTGGTGCTGGTGGCGACTACCTGATCGGTATTTTTCACAAAACAGATCTCCTTGCCATCGGGAGAAATGGCATAATCCGGTGCGCCGCCGAGTGCGATCGGCGGACTGTCAAAGTCGCCTGGCGTCACGTCGCGAAATGTGCCGTCATTGGCATTGGCAAGGAACACATGGCTGCGCGTTCCGTCCCACCAGGCGTCCCAATGACGATAGAGCAGGCGATCATACACGCGCCCCTTGACTTTCGAATTTTCCTGCGCTGCGCTCTTGCTTTTGTTGCAAGCATCATCGGCGCAATCGGAAAAAACATTCGATGAAAACAATAACCATTTTCCGTGCTTTGACCAGATCGGCGGACCATTCGCGCCGGTCGAAATGCTCGTCAGCTTGCTCGCTTCGCCGCCGTTGATCGAGATCAAATAAATCTGCGACGCGCCGTCACGGCTGGAGATGAACGCGAGGGTTTTTCCATCCGGGCTCCAGCGCGGCTGCGAATCGGCTTTAGGCGAATTGGTCAGTTGGCGAATCGTCTTGCCGTCTATCGATACCAGAAAGACGTCGCTGTTGCTCTTGTTCGCCGCTTTGTCAACTTTGGTAACGGTATAAGCAACCCATTGGCCGTCGGGAGAAATTTGCGGATCGCTCAAGCGCTGCACCGCCATCAGGTCATCAAACGCGATCGCGCGCTTTTCTTGCGCCAAAAGAGTGGCGTTGAAAAGCAGCATGATGCAAAAATAATTCATCCACGGTCTAAACATAGAGCCTCCTGTTTCAGAAAAGTTAGCCAGCTTAAGATAAGACTCCTCATTGTAAAGGCAAGCGGATTTTCTCGTTACTTGTCGAGCATCAAGCATCCGGAATTTCACACCCGCCGGATGCCGCTGGCTTTGATGATCACAAAAACGTTGGCGCCGATTTGCAAGCTCAAGCTCTCGACGGTCGTGGGCAAAACTTCGACGAGCATTCGTTCGCCTACGTCGACCTCGACGAGGACGAGATTTTCCATCGACTGCAGGCTCACGAGGCGTCCGGGGAAAATGTTGCGGGCACTGAGTCCCGCCTGCGCGGGATTGCCAGTTGCCAGCAGGATTTCCGAAGCCGGAATTTGCAAAAATATCTTGCTGCCAACCGCAAGAGGAAAGCCGGAAGCGTCTTTGAGCGCCGGCGTTTGCAAGCGCATCTCGCCAACGCGAACTTCCGAGTAGCCGGCGCCGTGTCGATCGACAATCGCCGCAAACGTATTTTCTACGATGGGATGCAAGTTGCCTTCGACAAAGCGCTGAAAGAGCTGCAAGGGATTGCCGCTGGCTTCGATGCAGCCGCCGCGCATGAGAATCATGTGCTCGGCAAAATTCAGCACCGTGCCGGGGTCGTGCGAAACGTACAACACGGGAAGCTGGTGGCGCTGCTGCATCTCGCGCAAGGCGGCAAGAATGCGCCAGCGCTCCGGCACATCCACCGCGGCCAACGGCTCGTCCATGAGCAAATAACCCGGCGAAGCCAGCAAGGCGCGGCCTAGCGCGATGCGTTGCTGCTCGCCCGCCGAACAGGTCAGCGGTTGCCGCGCCAGCAAATTTTTCAGTTGCAGCACTTCGATGATTTCCTCGAGAGAAAATTTATGCCGAAGCGCCGGATTGAATCCGAAAGCGAGATTTTTTTCAACCGAAAGATGGGGAAACAGCCGGCTTTCCTGAAACACGCAGCCCACTTCGCGGCGATGCGGCGGGAGATTTATCTTTTTCGCTGAAGAAAAGATCACGCTATCATCAAGACAAATTTCTCCTGTCGCCGGCGTGATCAATCCGGCGATTGCCAGCAGCGTCGTGGTTTTGCCTGAGCCTGAGGGGCCAAATAAGGCCACGAGACCATTGGGAATCTCCACTTCAACATCCAAGCTAAAACTCGTGAAATATTTTTTGAAATTAAGACGCAGCATGGCAGCGCTTCTTTTTTTTCAATCGCCGAAACTCGCCGTCGTTGTATTACTGATTCACGGTGAAAGATGTTTATTTTACAACGGTCTTGACGCAAAATTGATTTTGCGGTGAGTCTCGGCGATACGAACTTCGGTGAAATTCAGCGATGAAACAATAATCGGCGTTTCAACAAAAATCATTTTGTTGACTTTTGCCGCACCATCCACTCGCTCACCAGCACCGCGACAAAAGCCAAGGCCATGGAGGCAATGAGAAACGGCCACAGCCGTTGCTCGCCGCCGGGCTGGTTGATCAACGAAAAAATCTTTAGGGGAATGGTCTGCGTCGCCCCGGGAATGTTTCCCGCAAAAATGATCGTCGCCCCAAACTCGCCAAGCGCGCGGGCAAACGCCAAGAGCGCGCCGGCCACGAAGCCATGCCATGCCAGCGGCAGAGTGATGCGCCGGAAAACCTGCCATTCATTTTGCCGCAAGACACGGGCAGCGTCCTCGAATTTCACCTCCACGCCGGCGATGGCCACCTGCACGCTGCGCACGAACAGCGGCAGCGCAATCACCGCGCTGGCAATCGCCGCGGCTTTCCAAGTGAACGCCAGTGTGATGCCGAGCGTCGATTCCAGCCAGACGCCGGCGAAGCCGCGCCGCCCAAGAAACACCAAAAGAAAATATCCCGTAACGACGGGAGGAATGACCAGCGGCGCGGTTAAAACTGTGTTGACGAAACTTTTGCCGGGAAAATCTTTACGGGCGAGCAGCCAGCCGAGAATAACTGCCGTTGGCGCATCCAGCACGACGGCGACGGCGGCAACCTGAACCGAAAGCAAAATGATCGGAAGAAATTCACTCATGCGCTGGAGGCAAAAAATGAAAGCTCTGCAGGGTGAACTGTCCCTGCGGAGAGCTCAAGAATTGAACGAAGGCTTGCGCCTTTTTAGCATTTCGAGAATGCTTGATCACCGAAGCTGTGTATTGAATCTCCGGCTGCAGCGAATCGGCAAGCACGAAGGCAAGCTGCACGTGGGGATTATCCACCGCCTCGTTTTGATAAGCAATTCCAACCGGCGCTTCTCCACGCTCGACGGTGGCGACGGCGGCGTCTGCGTCCAACGCTGGAAGGAGATGCGGAGAAATCGTCTCCCACAGGCCGGCGCGGGTCAACGACTCTTTTGCATATTGGCCAAGCGGAACGTGTGAAGGATCGCCGGTAGCGATTGGCCAAAATTTTTCTTGCAATAAATCACGTAGTTGCAGCGGCAGTTGCAGGAGTTGCCGATCAGCGATGATCACCAGAAGATTTTGCGCAATGACGACAATCGCGGTCGAATCCACAAAACCGCGGCGCGCCAAATACGTCGTCCATTGCGGGCTGGCGCTGATGAAAACGTCCGCCGGGGCGTGCTCCTCGATTTGTCGCGCCAGAAAAGAAGAAGCCGCAAAGTTGAGCCGGGTGGTGCGGCCGGGATGAAGCGAATCGAATTGTGCGGCCATTTTCTGCACGGGCGCCACCAGGCTGGCGGCTGCAAAGATGGTAAGTGAATTAGGCGGCTGGCGCTGGCAGCCCGACGCAAAAGCGAGCAGGAAAAAGATCGACAGGCGTGGATTTTTCATTTTGAAGAACCATTCATGACAAGCATCAAATCACAAATACCAAATAAATCTCAAAAAGCAAATTTCCAAACTGCCGGTGCGTGATTGGAAATTGGAATTTATTTGGTATTTTGGATAGTGTAGTTTGGAATTTCATCATGTCGCGTTCGTTATAGGGGCGCATTAGAAGACGAGTAAACGCGCGGCAGCCGGATGCTCAGCTTGGTCATCACATCGTAGGAAACGGTTCCAATTAGTGCCGCGAGATCATGCACAAAAATTTCTTGATCGCCCTGCTTGCCCATTACCACGACTTCGTCCCAAATGCGCGCCTGCGGAATATCAGTAATATCCACCATCATCGCATCCATGGCATTGCCGCCGATGATCGGCGCGGGCTGGCCGTGAATGAGCACATGACCGGCATTGCGTACGCGCGGATAACCGTCGCCGTAGCCCATCGGCAGCACGGCAATGCGCCGCGGCGACTCGGCGCGATAACGCATGCCGTAGCCAACCGTGTCGCCGGCTTCAATATTTTTGATCGCGGCGATTTTGGTTTTCACCGACATGATCGGCGAGAGACCTTCGATGCGGCGGCAGACTTTCGAGGGATAAACTCCCAAGGGCAAAATTCCCATGCGCACCATGTCGAGATGCGCGTGTGGCAAATCGAGATAGCCGCCGGTGTTGCAGGTGTGAAGGATTTTTCCGGCCAGCTTCTCGCTTCTCGCCTCGCCGATAACTTCTTTGAAGCGCCGGAGCTGCTCATTGGCAAAAGTTTTATCCAGCTCATCGGACATCGCGAAGTGGGTCATCACGCCTTCGAGCTGAATCATGTCGCAGGAAAAAATGGCATCGAGCACCGGCCAGGCTTCGGTCCATCGCACGCCGTAGCGACTCATGCCGGTATCGATTTCGAGATGCACCATTGCTTTCTTCTCAAGTTGCCGGCCGAGCTGATCCACGTGATGAGCCTGTGCCGCATCGTTGACGAAAAATGTGAAGTCGCAGCGAATGCATTCTTCGATTTCCTGCGCAGACCGCTCGCCAAAAATCAAAATCGGCGCGCGGATTTTGGCCTCCTGCAGCTCAATGGCTTCTTCGAGCGTGGCAACAGCGAGATAACTTGCGCCGGCCAAAAGCGTCTCGCGTGCCATGGCCACCGCGCCGTGGCCGTAGGCGTTGTCTTTAATCACCGCGCACCAGCGCACAGGCGCATGATCCTGAGCATTATGTCGCTGCATGTCTTCGCTAATGATGGAGAGATTGTGGCGGAGTTGGATGAGGTTGATTTCGACCCAAGCGGGACGGTGGGGTAGAGGGTTGGCGAAGTCGGACTTGCGCATAAGGACTCAAGAATTATTGGAGATCTCTGCGCGCAAGTCCGACTTCACGTGCGGATTCGCGAAGAGGCCGCGCCGCGCCGCCTTCGGCCTCTACTTCATCGGCGAGCATATTGTCGATGGTGTCCTGCAAATATCGGGGAAGCGTCTCCCAATCCGCGTTTTTGGCGAGGACGCGGAGAAAAGTCTGGTAATCGGCATAGGCCAGAATGGTCCCGACAATTTCTCCGCTTTCATTATAGATCATTCGCGGCGGATAATTCAATTCAGGCGGAATTGCCATGCTGCTTGGATCACGGACTGCCATAAAGCTGCTCTATAGTCGATGAAAGATTGGAAAATTTTACGAGAAGATATACAGTTTTCTATGTAAAGTCAAGGATGGGCAATACGCAAAGTGAAGTCAAATTATACAAAGCTTTTCAAGAGTATTCTCTGCAAGCTTTTAATCTGGTTTGCACAAATCTTGGTCAGTTCGCTAATGTTGCCTGCAATCTTTGATGAGTGATTTCACTTCGTCGATTTCTTTGTAATATAATCCTGATCTTTCAAAGAAATCTAAGGCTTGTTGTGCAAAAACTATAGCAGATTGATAATGATGACGCGCATACTCTGTATAAGCCAATGTTAGTGAAACCATGGCAATTGCCTTCCGTTTTTTCATTTTTTTTGCTAACGCCAAAGCCTCACTTCCAATATTGAAAGCGGAGTTATAATGCCCAAGTTTACGGTTAACTTCCGCAAGATTTCCCAAGATACCAGTGAAGGCCAACTCATCCAGTTTTCGCATTATGGGTACAACTGATTCCAAACCATTCTTACCTCGATAAGATTGCCTTCAGAGGCAGCCAACTGGGACAATCCTTTTTTGCACATAGCAATGGTTAATTCGTCGTTTTGTGTCTTTGCAACCTCCATACTTTGCCTGTAACACTTTCTTGCGCTGTCAAAATCTCCATTAAGGTGGAGCGCTTTGCCTAGATTATACAACGCACGTCTAATGCCATGGTCGTCATGGAGATCTTCGTAAACTCGCAGGCCTTCTCGAATCAGGTTTTCTCCGATCTGCAAATCACCAGCAAATATTTCTCGGAAGCCGATACCGAAAACGAGCAACCACGCAAGGTCTTCCTGTTTTGCTATTTGTCGAGCTACTTCAATCGCTTTGCGACCGAATATTAAAGACTCATAATGATAGCCTCTTAAGCTCATGAAAAAAGTCACTGATTTCGTTAATCTCATTCCCGAAATGGCTTCTCTGTTTTCAAAGCACCAATTTATCAATTCAAAAATGTTATCCTTTTCTTCCTCGATTTCATCGTACCTTTCCCATATCCATTTATCGCCTCCGCATGATTTAGAAAATTCCTCAAAGAATTGAACAAGCCTTACTCTCGCCTGTCGTT
>Ga0247727_10020215_pt1 | contig 10208 bp, 6 predicted proteins | sample WisWelCaveWW1625_FD_202498 | JGI IMG/M metagenome (GOLD analysis project Ga0247727, IMG submission 202498) | Biofilm microbial communities from Wishing Well Cave, Virginia, United States - WW16-25 | ecosystem: Environmental > Aquatic > Deep subsurface > Groundwater > Cave microbial mat | place... | reverse complement strand
TGCCCGACGAAATCAACAATCTTCCGGAACCGGCCACCGAGCTGCAGCGCGCGTTGCTGCCGCCGATCTCCGAATCATCGCCCTGCGGCAAAAACGTGCGTGCCGCGGACGAATGGTTGGAGTTTTCCGAGCTGAAAGCCGAGATCGAGCAGCGCGGCGGCGTCGACTATGAAAAAGTCGTGGCCTTGAGCCGCACGATTTTGTCGCAGCAATCGAAAGATCTGTGGGTGGCGGGCTATCTCTGCTTTGGCCTGTTCAATCCGGATGGGCAATACAAGTCGGCGATCGAAGGCGCGAAGACGACACTGCGCAAGCTCAACGACGAGAAGCGGGAGTTGGAAAAAACCCGCACTCCTAAAAAAACCGAAAAAGATCGCCTGGAAAAGGTCCTCCCCGGTGAGATAAAAGCCGCGCAGGAGCAAATCGACAAATGCACCGAAGAATACAAACGGCATTTCCGCTTTGACGGTTTGGCCGACGGCTTACAGTTGACGCATGCTTATTTGCTGCGCTACGGCGACAACCTTTTTCCGCTCGATGCACCGGGCAAAGTCAAAGCTTTGAGTTGGCTCGTCAATAAATTGATAACGATGCCCGACATCTGCAAACCGCAGCCGGCGCAACGCGCGGATTTGCTCAAAGCCAAAGAAGCGACTTCGACATTGTATGAAGGGCTGAAAAACAAATTTCAAGACAACACGCCTGCATTTAAGCAAGTCATCGACCAGATCGAGAAATTTATCAAAGCCTTGCCGGCCCCGCCACCGGAAAAACCCGTCGTGCCGCCGCCAGAACCACAACCGGAGACTTCGAGACAAACCGTCCCGCTCACGGGACAAACGACGGCGCCGCCGCCACAGCGTCAATCTTCTCCAACTTTGACCGGCGAAGCGACCGATGGCAAAGGTGACGGAGCAAACTTCGTCATTAAAGACCTCAATCACGCTAAAGAAATAATCAGCAAAGCTTCCGCTTTTATTATCAACCAAGACACCAAAGATCCGCTGCCGTATCGCCTCCGCCGCATGCAGAGATGGGACGAGGCCCCGCCCATTCAACAAAGCTCCACAACGCCGCTGCTGCCGCCGGGCAATTACGCCGATTTTCGCAAAGAAATGGAAGAGAAACTCGGCAGCCAACAGTGGGAATGGGTCATCAATCGCAGTGAGTCGACATTTGGCCAAGGCACGGCGCACTTTTGGCTTGATTTGCAGCGTTATATCGACCTGGCGGCAAGCGCCAGCGGCCAAGAATTTAAAGCTGTGTCCGAGGCCATTCGTTGGGAAACCGGCGCTTTGTTAGCGCGCCTTCCCGGCGTGGAGAAGCTTTGTTTTAATGACGGAACGCCGTTCGCCGATGCGCAAACGCAAAGCTGGATGGCGCAATATGTGAATCGCGGCAGCCGCGGCGAAGCCGGGGCCAACGGCCTGCCGGCCAACCACGCGGCGGACGATAAAATTGCGAGCGAATTTACCGCGGCGCAAAAACTGCTGGCGGAAAAACAGAGTATCCATTTGGTTTTGGCGCCGCTGCAAGCCGGCATGGCCACGGACGCCTCCCGCAAAGGCAGCTTTCGCCGGCGCTTGTACATGGCGATGCTGTGCATCCAAAACGGCCAGCCGCGCGCGGCGCTGGCGATGTTAGAAGATATCGACAAAGAAATCGAAAAATATGCGCTGCACGAGTGGGAGCCGGAGTTATGTTTGACGGTGTGGACCCATTTGAAAAAATGTTATGAGCAACTCGCGCTGTTGTCGGAAAATCAAAATCACCGCGGCTATCAAGACGGCGCGACCCGCATCTTTGAAAAAATTTGCCGCGTCGACGTCCGCCAGGCCTTTGCGGTGTAACCGTAACGCCGGCCGCCGGTCTAATGTCACTAACCCCGCAAAGCGGGGCAAAGACAGAAAAATGGAGGGCAGAAAAATATTTAAGTCTATTCTTTGCCCAGATGAGCATTGTTTTGATGGCGCCAAGCTTTATTTTTCTGTCTCTCATTTTTCTGTCTTTGCCTTTGTTCAAGCTAACTTAACAGTGTCATACTTTAAAACTCGAGGAGGTTCGTTATGGCAGATGATTACACCGGTGAGCTGAACGAAAGCCGCATTTCCATAAAAATCATCAAAGACACGCAAGGCGCCAAAGAGAAGGTCGAGCTGCCTTTCAACGTGCTGGTGCCGATGGAGATTCCCGGCGAGCGGCCGAAAGAAGAAATCAGCCAGCGCCAGCGCGAGAAGATCGACAAGAACAACTTCAACGACGTGATGAAAAAATTCAAAGTCCGCGTCGACAACCTGGTGGTGAAAGACCGGCTCTCCGGCGACGGCGAGAGCGATCTCAAAGTCAATCTCAAATTCGACAGCATGAGATCGTTCGACCCCGAAGAGATCGTCAAGCAGGTGCCCGATCTCAAGCGCATTCTCGAGCTGCGCAGCATGCTCAACGATTTCAAAGCCCGCGTGTTGATCGACAAGGGCGCGATGACGAAATTGCAAACCGAGCTGCAGCGCATCGCGCAGCAAAAGCCCGAGTTTGAAAAGCTTGCCGGCGAAGTGGCCAAACAAAAAGAGGCGAAGAAGACGTAAGTTTTTAAACACGGAGCAACTGAGCACACGGAAAGACACGGAGTAAAAAACAAAAGCTTTTGAACACGGATTCAACGGATTTTCACGGTTTTTTTATTTTTGCTTTATCCGCGTAAATCCGTATCATCCGCGTAATCCGTGTTCAAAAAAACGGATAAATTTTAGTCAAATCGAGGAAAGGGATCACCATGCCTGATCAAGCACAACCAGAAGTCGGAAAAGCGGCCGCCACGACGGAACTAGAGGCGTCACCGCTCGACCGCATTTTGCAAAGCGTCAATGTCAGCGCGGACGAGGCGCCGGCGGTTTTGGAAATTCTGGACAGTTATATTCAGGAAATCGCCAAGGCCAAAGAGGGCGCGCTGCCGAAGCTCGACAAGGCGCTGTTCGAATCGCGCATCGCCTATTTGGATCAATTGCTCAGCCAGCAATTGGATGAAATCATTCACAGCGAGGAATTTCAAAAAGTCGAGTCGACCTGGCGCAGCTTGGAGTTTTTAGTAAACTCGCCGAATTGGCAGCAGAAAAATGTGAGCATTCAAGTTTTAAACGTTTCCAAAGACGAGCTCGCCACGGATTTCTCGAACAACGAGATTACGGAGACCGGATTGTACAAACATTTGTACCATCAAGAATATGATCAACTCGGCGGCGATCCGATTTCCGTGATGGTGTCGAATTTTGAATTCAATAATTCGGCGGATGATATCGAGCTGCTGGGCAATGTCGCCAAAGTCGCGGCCGCGGTGCATTGCCCCTTTATGGGCTCGGTCGGCGCGCAGTTCTTTGGCGTCGAAAAAATCGAAGACCTGGAAAAAATCCCGAACTTGGACGTGCTGTTCGAGCAAAGAAAGTACATGAAGTGGAACGGCCTGCGCGATCGCAACGAATCGCGTTTCGTGGGGTTGACGTTCCCGCGATTTTTGCTGCGCCCGCCGTATGAGCCCTCCAAAAAGCGCAGCTTCGTTTATCGGGAAGACGTCGCCGGGCCGGACGCCAAGAAATATTTGTGGGGCAACGCCTCGTTTCCGATCGTCACCAACATGATTCACGCCTTTCAGAAATACGGCTGGCCGCTGCAGATTCGCGGGCCGAAGGCCGGCGGCATGGTGGAAAATTTGGCGATTCACGTGAACGAAGAAACCGGCGAGGCAAAAATTCCCACCGAGATGCTGATTCCGGATCACAAGGAATTGAAATATTCCAATTTCGGCTTCATTCCTTTTCTGAATGAAAAAGGCAAAGACCGCGCGTGTTTTTATTCGGCCAATTCCATTCAGCGCGCGAAGATTTATGACGACGATGGGGCGACCGCCACGAGCAAAGCGATGACGCGCCTGCCGTACATGCTGCTCGCTTCGCGCATCTCGCATTGCCTGAAAGTGCAGCAGCGCGACAACATCGGCGCCAATAAGCCGCGCGCGGTGATTGAAGAAGAGCTCAACAAATGGATCAACACGTTGGTGTGCAAAATGGATAACCCCGATCCGGACACGATCGCCGAGCGCCCGCTGCGCGACGCGGCCGTGACGGTGGAGGCTATCGAAGACAGCCCCGGCTGGTTTGACGTGACCATGCAGATCGTGCCCCACTTCCAAATCGAAGGCTTGCGCGTCAACCTGGCGCTCATGGCGCAAATGCCGGGCGAGAAAAAGAAATAACACAAAAATTCCGTTTCAGTTTTTTAACCATCAACTTATTAGGAGGTTGTTATGCCATACCCAGCGTATATGTGGGTGAAAAACAGCGAGGGCAACGAAATCAAAGGGTCCGTTCCAATCGCTGGCAAAGAAGGCAGCATCGAAATTCAGGAATTCCGGCATGAATTGGCTCTGCCGATCGATCCGATCACCAGCAAACCGCAAGGCTTGCGCCGGCATAAGCCGATCACGATCATCAAAGAATTCGACGCCGCTTCACCGTATTTGTATAAGGCCTGCAAAGACGGAGAAACCCTGCAATCCATCGAGATCAAGTGGTATCAAATCAACAAAAACGGCAAGGAGACCGAGTATTTCAATCACCTGCTCGAAAGCTGCCGCGTCACCTCCGTCCGCGCTTTGATGCACAGCACCAAAGAGTCGGCGCGCAAAGACACCGGCCATTTGGAGGAGGTGGCCATCAGCTATGACAAGATCACCTGGACCTACGTCGACGGCGCCTTGAGCGCCACCGACGATTGGAAGGGCGAGCAGTAATAAGTGGCGCAACATTCATGTTGCGCGCCATGAGACTCCCGAACAGCTCACTTCTAAGCAATAGGCATTGACCGGTCGCTATCATTCCATCACTTTTCAGTGATTGGACAATTTAAGCGACCGGTCAATTGCTCGTAAAAAGAATCCCGCTATAGCCATCACGGAGCGTTCCAGTGGAAGTCGGTTTATTAGAAGGCCTCAAAGGTTTTTTTCTCGACGGCACGGAGGTTCGCACCGAAGAGGTGTCGACGCCGGAGAAACGCCTCAAGATGCTCGAGAAAAGCATCATCGATCATTTGAGCCTGCTCTTCAACGAGCGCAGCGGCTCGTTAAGCCACAACGCCGATCACGGCTTGCCGGACATGTCGGAGATTTTCGTGGTGACGCTCAAAAGAGCGCAGCGCAACGAAAAACTCCGCGCCGCGATCGAAGCCGCGGTCAAAAAATTCGAGCCGCGCTTGACCAACGTCCGCGTGGAAAACGAAGCGGTCACCGCGGCGGACAACAAGCTGACCTTTTTATTGTATGGAAAACTCGTGTCGCGCGACGAGATGAATTTCAAAACCACGTTTGCGCTCACGGAGCCGGCCCTCGTGGAAAAAAATAAAGCGAAAACCGCGGCATGAAAAAATCCTTTCTGAAATATTACGACGACGAATACGAATTTTTGGTGGAGGCCGGCAAGGAATTCAATAAGAATCAACCGAAGCGGGGGAAATATCTCGGGATTACGAACGAGGTTAAGGATCCGTACATCGAGCGGCTATTCGAAGGCTTCGCGTTTCTCACGGCGCGCTTGCGCCAGCGATTGGACGCCGAGCTGCCGGAATTCACCGAAGGCGTCATGGGCTTGTTGTGGCCGCATTACCTCCGGCCGATTCCGGCGTTGAGCATGCTCAAATTTACGCCGAAAGAAGGCAAGCTGCGCGAGCCGCTGCTCATCGAGCGCGGCGCCGAAGTGTTATCCAATCCGATCGGCGCGCAAGCCTACGTCTGCAAATTTCGCACGTGTTGGAACGTGCGGCTGTTGCCGTTAGCGCTCGATAAAGTCAGCCTCGAAACGAACCGTTACGGCCGGCACGAGATCAAATTTCGCTTTCGCCTGACGCCGGGCGCGAAATATGAAAACATTTTTCCTCTGTCCAAGAGCGGCGCCGGCGCCAATGCCGAAGAAAATCGGATTCGTCTCTTTTTAAATTCCGATCCGCCGATGACCGCCTCCCTGCTGTTGCTGTATCTCACGTATTACGCTGAGAAAGCGACGCTGCTCCCGGTGGCCGGCGAGGCGGAGCAGCGCGTGGCGATCGCGCCGGCGGGCTTTGCCGAAGAGGAAAATCTTTGGCCCGCGTCGCCGCAAACGCTGTCCGGTTATCGCTTGCTGCAGGAATATTTCGCGTTTCCGCAAAAGTTTAGTTTCATCGATATGATCGGCCTCAACCGCTGCCAGCTTCCGGCCGGAACCGGCGCGTTCGAGATTCAAGTTTTGCTCAAAAAGAATTTCCCGGAAGGCCACCGCTTCGGCGCGGAAAATTTCGATTTATTCTGCACGCCGATCATCAATCTGTACGCGGAAGATATCCGGCCCATTTCGCTGAATTTTCTCCGGCCGGAATATCCGGTGACCCCGCAGGCCGACCACGCGGAAGTTTATGCAATCGAGGAAGTGATCGGCTTCGAGAACAAAACGAGAAAAAAACATCCCTATCTGCCGTTCAACTCTTTTCGGCACGCGGCAGCGAACGGGCACGCCAACGGCGAGGCGCCCCGCTTTTACAAAGCCTCCTCGCGTTTCGATCCCAACGGCAAATGGGAAAGCGTTTTGAGTTTCGGCGGGCACGAGCTGCAAGACGGCCAATTGCCGCAGGAAACCGTCACGATCAGCGCGACGTGCATGAACGGCGCGGTTCCGAAAGAACTGCGGCAGCGCAGCATCTGCAACCGCTCGCAAAATTTCAAGCACGACGTGCCGTTTTACAATTTAAGCCAGCCGACGCCGCCGATTTATCCGCCGCCGGAAGACGGTTTGCAATGGCGATTGCTCTCGCACATGTCGCTGAATTTTTTGTCGCTCACCGACATCGGCGCTTTGAAAGAATTGCTTTCATTATATAATTGGAAACGCGATGAGTTCATGCAGCAAGTCAATCGCAGCCGCATCGACGGCATCCGCGAGATCAAGCCGGAGCCGGATCAGCACGCGATCAAAAACAATCTCATCCGCGGCACCGGCATCAAGATGACGCTGGATGAAACCAAATTCACCGATCGCGGCGATCTCTATCTTTTCGGCTGCATTCTCAAAGAACTGTTGGCGCATTTTGCGACGATCAACTCGTTCGTGCGCTTGTCGATCGTCACCGATCCCAACGGAGAAACGTTTACATGGCCGCCGAGCCTCGACAAGGGCGTTCCGATCATTTGATCGAGCTCATTCAGCGCGAGGGCTATCGCTTCAACTTTTTTCAAGCCGTCGCGCTGCTGGAAAAACTTTTTCCCGAAGCGCCCTCCCCCGGAGAAACTTCGGATTTGAAACGGGAGCGGTTGCGTTTTCGTCCGGCGCCCGGCTTCGGTTTCCCGGCCAATTCGGTGATTCATATCAAAGAGAGATCGCTGGTGCACCGCGAGCCGGAAGACGACGAGCCGCGCGTTCCCGACGACCGGAAAGTCATCGAAGTTCTGGTGTCCTTCATGGGCTTGTACGGCGTCGATTCGCCGCTGCCGAATTATTTTAGCGGCACGATTGCCAGCGAAGCGCCCGGCCATGAGGCGCTCCAGGATTTTTTGGATATTTTCAATCACCGGCTTTATGCGCTCTTTTATCAAACGTGGAAAAAATACCGCCACTATCTTTCATTCCGGCGTGACGCGAAAGATTTGCTGTCGCAGCATCTGCTCGGCCTCGGCGGCCTCGGGCTGCCGGCGCTGCAAGAACGTTTGCACGTTCCGCCGGCGCGCATGATCGCTTACGCCGGCCTGCTCGGTTCGCGCCACCGCAGCGCCGACGGGCTGGCGGCTCTCATCTCCGACTATCTGAACGGCGCGCCGGTGGCGGTGCGCCAATTCATGCCGCAATGGCTACCGGTGCCGCAGCGCCTCATTCTCGGCCAAGCTTTTGCGCTCGGCCGCAACACCGTGATCGGTGAAAAATTTTTGGATTGCTCCGGCAAAGTCCGCCTCGTGCTCGGCCCGCTCGACAGCGAGGTGTTCGATCGGCTGCGCCCCGGTCTGCCGGATCGCGAGGCCGTGCAGGAGTTGTTCCAACTTTACGTGCGCGACAGCCTGGTGTTCGATTTGGAATTTATTCTCAACGCCGAAACGATGGCGCGTTATCGCCTCGGCGGCGCCGGCTTCGAATTGGGTTGGAATATTTTTCTCGGCAAACCGAAAGAGCAATACGTGACGGTGACGGCGCGCTCGGATTCACGGAATGGCTATTGGCAGAAAATAAATACGGCCGCGCAAAAAAACGATGGCCGCCAAACGGCGCAAAAAAGAAGCCGCGCCGCCAAACCGAACGACGCTGATCTTGAGCTGATTCACGAAAGCGCTGTGCATGAAATACGCCAAACAAATTAATGAGTAAAAAAGCTTAGAACACGGATAATGCGGAAGACACGGATAAAAAATATCTTTCAATAAACTCAAACGGTAATTCGTGAAAATCTAGGTTCAACAGGAGCAAACTGAGCTAACGGAGAATTCTTTCTCTGTTCGCTCTGTTCACTCCTGTTCAACGAGGCAACCATCACGTAAAAAAACTTGCACCCGTTTTTTAATACGACCATGATCACCAAAGACCTCAAGCAGCTTCTGCAAAAACTCAATGAGCATGCCACCCGCGCGTTGGAATCGGCGGTCGGTTTCTGCTCGACGCGCGGGCATTACGAAGTCACCATCGAGCATTTGCTCGCTAAATTTTTGGAGGAAGGCGGCGGCGACGTCCCCCGCATCTTGGCGCACTTTAAAATCGAAACCGGCAAATTTTGGGAAGCGCTGCTCAAAACACTCGAAGGATTTCGCAGCGGCAACTCCGGCAAGCCGGCCTTCTCTCCGCTGCTGCTGCAGATGCTCGAGTCGGCGTGGCTCGTCGCTTCCGTACAGCACAATCAAAACAAAATCCGCTCCGGCGCGCTGCTCGAAGTTCTGCTCGAGATGGAGGGCTTGCGCACCGGCGAATATATGGATATGCTCGCCGACATCAACCGCGACGAGCTGCGCAAAAATTTTATCAACCTCGTCGCCGGCTCCGCGGAAGATCTGGCGGTCTCGAAACGCGGCGACCGGGCGGAAGCCGCGGTGCCGAAAAAAGAGGGCGAAACCGCGCTCGATTTATACACGAACAATTTCACCGAGCAAGCCCGCAATAATGAGCTCGATCCGGTGTTTGGCCGCGACAATGAAATCCGGCAGGCGATCGATATTTTGAGCCGCCGCCGCAAAAACAATCCGATTCTCGTCGGCGAGGCCGGCGTCGGCAAAACCGCGATCGTCGAAGGCTTGGCGCTGCGCATTGCCAAAGGCGACGTGCCGGACAGCTTGAAAGAAGTGGAAATTCACGGGCTCGATCTCGGCCTGCTGCAAGCCGGCGCCGGCGTGAAAGGCGAGTTTGAAAATCGCCTCAAATCCGTGATTGCGGAAGTGAAAGAATCGGCCAAACCCATCATTCTGTTTATCGATGAGGCGCACACGCTGATCGGCGCGGGCGGCGCGGCCGGCACCGGCGACGCGGCGAATTTGCTCAAGCCGGCGTTGGCGCGCGGCGAGCTGCGTACGGTGGCCGCGACGACGTGGTCCGAGTACAAAAAATATTTTGAGAAAGATCCGGCGTTGACGCGGCGCTTTCAATTGATCAAAATCGAAGAGCCTTCGGAAGAAAACGCTTGCGTGATGCTGCGCGGCACCAAAGCCAAATACGAGGCGCATCACGGCGTGCCGATTTCGGATGAAGCCGTGGAAACCGCGGTGGCCTTGTCTAAACGCTACATCGCCGGCCGCCAGCTTCCCGACAAAGCGGTGGATTTGCTAGATACGGCGTCGGCGCGCGTGAAAATGGCGCAATCGAGCAAACCGGCGCTGCTTGATGACGTGGAGCGCCGTTTGGAAAATCTGCAAATCGAAATCGCCGCGGTGCAGCGCGACGTGGATGCCGGCGTGCGCAAGGACGACGGCGCGCTGGCGGAGCTGGAGCAGAATAAAGCGAAGCTCGAAACTGAGCGCGAAACGATTACGCAGCGCTGGCAAAAGGAAAAAGATTTGGTGGCTCGCCTCGTCGCGGCGCGCAAAAAAATGGCGGAGCAAAAAGAGAAAAAGCGCCAATCTTCGGCGAGCTCCAAAGATGGTGAAATCACAAAGCTCGCGGCGGAGTTGGACGCGCTGCAAAACGAATTGAAAACACTGCAGGGCGAAGCGCCGCTGGTGTACGCCG
>Ga0247727_10020214_pt1 | contig 10208 bp, 6 predicted proteins | sample WisWelCaveWW1625_FD_202498 | JGI IMG/M metagenome (GOLD analysis project Ga0247727, IMG submission 202498) | Biofilm microbial communities from Wishing Well Cave, Virginia, United States - WW16-25 | ecosystem: Environmental > Aquatic > Deep subsurface > Groundwater > Cave microbial mat | place... | reverse complement strand
AGACGTCATGGCCGATGATCGTGCCCGCCTCCTGCGGGTCGAAATTGTCGCCGCCAGCGCCATCCGAGGTTCCGATCTCGATCCAGTCGTCGCCTTCGTTGCCGAACGTCGGCAAGTTCATTTGGGCGCCGAGGATGAAGTCGTTGCCCGTGCCGCCGAAGGTCTCCGAAACGTCCTCGCCGGTGACGATGAAGTCGCTGCCGGCGCCGCCGAGGAGCAGGTTGAAACCGTTGCCGCCGTGGATGACGTCGTTGCCGTCGTTGCCCTTCAGGACGTCGTCGCCGCCCGCATCGGTGATGATGTCGTCGCCGTCGCCGCCCTCGATGTTGTCGACGCCGTCGCCGCCCTCCAGCCGGTCGTCGCCGCCGTCGCCCCACAGGGTGTCGTCGCCGATGCTGGAGATGATGATGTCGTCGCCCTCGGTGCCGCCGAGCACGACGTGGTCCTCACCGGTGTACTGCAGGTAGTTCGTGTCCGGGCCCGCGGTCGCGGGGTTGTCGCGGATGACCAGCGGCGTGATCTCGGTGCCGCCGAGCGGGTCCTCATTGGGCGTGGCAATGTCGTCGGCGCCCTCGTTGACGAGGGGCGTCGAGGGGTCGTCGCCCAGGATGCCGTCTGCGCCGGGATCGTTGACCACGTTGGCGTTGAACTGCCTGGACGGGTCGACCTCGAGGATGTAGGCCGGCGTCGAGAAGATGTCCGCCGGCAGGTGCGTCGCGTCGGTGTGCAGCATCACCATCTTGGCGAACGAGTTGTTCTCCAGCTCGCTCAGGAAATGCATGCCGGCGGTGCGGGCCAAGTAGTAGAAGCGGTCGCCGTTCTGCAGCGCCTCCAACTGCGTCTCGAACACGAAGTTGAATGTCGAGCCCAGCAGGCCGCCGAACGGCATCTGCTTCTCGGCCAGGCCGCCGATCCACAAGTCGACGTCGTTGAGGCCGCCGAGGCTGCCGCCGGCGAATTCGCCGGTGGCGTTCAGGAAGTCGAGGCTGTTCGCAGGTGTGGCGAAGACAATTTCGTCCCCGTTGCCCGGGATGCCGTCGGGGTCGATCGTCTGGTCGACCCCGAAAACGATGGCCATGGCCGCCGCGCGCTTGCCCGCCAGCGTGGTCTGGCTGGTGATCGTGCCGTGCGTGCCGTAGGCGGCAATGAAGTTGACCAGCGATTCCGGGTGCCGCATGTGCTGCGAGAAGTCGACCCAGCTCACATAGGGCTTGAGCTGGCTGTCGGAGGTCATCTCGTAGAACTCGGCGCGCGCCGCGTTCAGAGACGGAATCCCGGTGTCGCGGCCGCGCGCCAGGTTGATGGCGGCGAGGTCGAGCGGCAGGCCCAGCAGGTTGTTGCGCAGCGCCTCGGTCTTGAACTCGTCGATCTCGTTGCCGACCTGGCGGGTGGTGCCGCGCACGATGGCGCCGGCCGCCTCCTCGGGGGTCAGCGTGCCGCCCGCGTTGAACGCCAGCGGGTTGAGGAAGGCCTCGATCAGGCCGATCGGGCTCGAGGCGAAGTTGGGATCGAGACGGTCGATCTCCTCCAGCAGCATCGAGTGGCCGAAGCGGTAGACCGCGTGCGCGAATTCGGCCACGATCGCCGGGTCGATGGTGGTGTCGAAGCCCTCCGGCGCCAGGAACACATCGACGTTCGGCTGCACCTTGCGCGCGAACTCCTCGAACACCAGGTGCTGGTATTGCATCTCGGTGCCGAAGCGCGCCGCCTGGAACACGCGCTCGCCGTCCCACTGCAGTGCGGCGATCTGAGCCGGTGTCACCGGTACGGAAGCGACGTCGACGACGAGCCATTCGTTGAGGAACGCAACGGCCTGCGCCTGCGTCGCCCCGCCCGCGAGCAACTGCGCGGCGTCGCTGAGCAGCACGCTCTTCGTATGGTCGACAAGGCGGTTGTGCTCGGCATGGAAGACGTGGTGGACCGCTGTCAGGCCGATGTTTTCGTTGACGCGGCCGTCGCCGGCCATGAAGTGCGCATCGAGGAGCTCGTCGTCGTAGGTCAGCGGGTTGCCATCGTCCACGCCAGCAATATTGTCGGCATCGACCTGGGTGAGCGGCGCACCGGTCTGGATGTTGAACGGGTTGGCGCTATGGGCAATGTCGGCCAGGAACATGTGCCCCGTGCGCAGCGCGCCCACCGCCGTCGGGCTGACCGGCGCATCCGGCGTGCCGACCGCAACAACGTCGTCCTCGGTGTTCAGGATGCCGTCGGCGCCGGCGCCGAGAATGACCTGGGCAAAGCCATTGGCAGCAGGAATGAAGTTGCCGTAGGCATCGGTGCGCAGCAGCGGCACGTTGACGGCGTCGTGGTCGGAAAGCTCGATGCCCAGCAGGTCGCGCGCCTGCGCCTTCACTACCGCCCACGTCGACATGCCGCCGAGATCTGCGCCGAGCGTGCCATCGGAATTAAGCGCATGATTGGTGATCAGCCTGCCGGTCGCGACCGGATCGCTGGCGGCGTTGAGCTGATACTCGCGCAAGAACACCTGGTGCGAGGCGTGCGAGGCGTAGGTCTGGTTCTGGTCGACGAACGGCGAGGTCTGGTTCAGGTGCTCGACCGTGTCGTCGGCGCCCTCGTCAATGCCGACCGTCGTGGGGTCGTCACCGACGATGCCGTCCGCCCCCGGCCCGGCAAAGGTGGTGGCCCGCGTCAGCACCATGAATTGCAGCTCGGGCGGCAAATCGTCGGCGGTACCGAAAGCGCCATCCGCACCGGCGATGAGCGGATCGTCCGGCTGCAGCGGAATGAACACCGTGCCGTTGCCGCCCTTCTGCAGCAGATCCAGGCCGTGGTCGAAGAACTGGCCGAAGAACACGAACCACAGGTTGAAGGGCGCCGACAGCCCCTCGTCCGGCGTGACGTTGTCGAATGAGAAGTGCACGATATCGTCGGCGGTATTGGCGAGCAGATCCTCGCCGACCTGTCTGCCGATGATCTCCACGCCGTCATTCAGCGCATCGTCCGCAGTGCCCCAAATGCCATCCGCGCCGGCGCTGCCCGCGACCGCCACCGCTGCCGGATTCCTGCTGGTCTGGTCGACGATCAGGTTGGAGATGATGCGCGGATCGGAATCGACAACGTTGCCGCTCTGGCTGAAGTCTGTGTTGGTGACGACCGGGGCCGGAGCAGGACCGAGCGGGAACGGCTGCTCGTCGCCCTCGTTGCGGAAGAACGGGTCCGTCAGCCGCGGGAACAACTCGTCCGCCGCGCCGAAATTCTCCTGGCCCGGGAACAGATTGTTGAAGGACCCGTCGACCGTGCGCAAGCCGAAGGGCACGAACGAGTTCGGCACCAGGCTCGTCAAGTCCGCTCCCGCAGCGTGCTGCTCGGCTATCAGAATCTGCTGCAGGATGAACTCGAGATCGGACTTGATATACGTGACCATGACTCCCCTCCAGGCGGCACTGTATCGTTGCACCCTGGTTGTATGCAGATGATCGGCTATCAATTCTCGGATAGGGGAGAGCTTCGCACTAGAGGGACTGAAGCCTCGCGCAACCAGACTGTGGTACGCGACTTTGGGGAAATTCCCTGACGGACCGGAATGTTACTGCAACCGCGCGAGCCCTCAGGTCGGCGCCTGACCATCCAACTCCAGTCTCATCTTCTGGGCCTCGAGAATCGCCTCGACGCGATTGCGAACCCGCATCTTCCGGAAGACCTGCGTCAGATAATGCTTGATGGTCCTGACATTCACGCCGAGGCTCCGGGCAATTTCCTGGTTGGTCAGTCCTTTCGCGAGGTAGCCGAGGATCTGCTTGTCACGCAGCGTAAGGCCGATATCCCCGGACTTTTGCGCCGATAAAGGTCTGCCCTTGTTCTGCATGAGCAGGCGGGAGGCCAGCGTCGGAGTGATATACGGTTCGCCTCGGTGAATGGCTTCCAACGCCTTCACGAGCTCAGGTCCGCTGACGTCCTTGAGAATGTATCCACGCGCTCCCATGCGAAGGGCGTCCGCCACGTCCCCGTCGTCGTCGGAGGCGGTCAGAATAACGATCTTCAGATTGGGCCGAATCCGTAGAATATCCTCGGCTGCGGCTATGCCGTCGCCTGGTACGCCGATATCCAGCAGCAGAATGTCGGGTTTGCCCGTCTGGACGGCGCGGTGCGTGTCATCGGCTCTCCCGCCCTCGGCGACCACCACCAGTTTCGATCCGGCGAAGGCGTTGGCAAGGCCTTGCCGATACAGCGGTTGGCCATCGACCACGGCAAGCTTGATGCGATCAGGCACAGGTGGACTCCACATCACCGATTCCGCAGCGCGCAGAGGTCGAGGGCGGCCCATGATGGGACACGTAAGGCGATTCGCCCGTCGCCGCTAACTCTGCAGAGCCGTCCGTGACCTTCTGCAACTTGCGCCCTGACGCGTGCGATGCGCCGCGCTGCAACAGGGGGGCCTGAGATCTCTCCGCCGGTCTCCCGTCAGCAGGTCCTCGCATCAATTGCATGCTTCGACGCTCCGCCAAGACATGACGCATGCAGACCCGAGGCAATCGTGAAAAAGTACTCGTGTCCATCGGGACAAGCTAGCCAGCTCTTCGAATGCTGAAAAGTACCACGAGGTCGGATTGTTCATGGACTAAAGGGCAAGGGTGCGAACATGGAACCGCGGTTTGCCCTCAGCAACCTGCGCAGGTTCGGAACGGGTTTTGCAACTTGGCGATGTTGTGATCCAGGCGCCATCATGGGCCCCGGGAGCCAGCGCAGCTGACATCGTCGCGGTGTCCCGAACGTAAGGCTATTGCATGGCGGACTGAAGCCGCAACTCAACCACCAGCGACAGGGGCCCACCTTCATGGTCGTCGCGCGCGATGGTCATTTCGACCAGGTTCGGCAAGGCGTCGGTACGGGTCCAGGCCGCGTGCCACGCCGGCTGAGCCCTCAGCTCGCCGCGCCCGAAGTAGCGGAATGTCACAGACTTCAGATTTCGCGCCAGCTCGTGCTGTCCCGAAGCCCATTCGGCACCGCTTTCGCTCTGCCTCGCCTGGTAGGAGGCAAGCTTGACGACGAGAATGCGGCGCGGCCGCTCCGTGGCGGCGCCGGGGGCAACTTCCAGCGCATACCGGTAGAGTCCGGCACCCGCCGGGCCGTTCGGCGCCGCCGCCACGAAGCTCAGGGTGTCGCCGGTGCCATGGAATGCCACACGCACGGTGCCCGCCGTGCGCGGCTCGTACAGCGGCATGGCCTCGCCGAGGCGCGCTCGAAGAAATCTCTCCGCCAAGTCGAAGCCGGCCTGTTCATCGAGCTTGGCCGCGGCGTCCCACGTGCCTCGCGCAAAACGCAGGCTCCCGGAAAGCAAGGCGAGAACGAGCGCCAGCAGTACGAGAGAAACAAGCACTTCGATAAGCGTAAAGCCGCCTTCACAGCTCTTGCGCCTGACGTGTTGCAAGCTCCGCGCGATCATGGACGGCCCGCGAGCCTGAGAGTCTTGAGCTGAAGCGACCGGGCCGGGTGCAGAACACCTCCGTCCCAGCTCACCGTGATCGTGACCCAGTATCCTGCAAGTCTTTCCGACCCGTCGACGCCCGGTCGATGGTAGTGTTGGGTCCGCATTGTCCAACTGTAGCCGTCGAGTGTCCGACCCGACTGCTCCCCCTCCTGCAATCGCGCTTCCACGCCGGCGGCAGCCAGGCGTGCCTGCGCCAGCCGCAGCGCCGCACTCTCCGTCCGCGCGACCTGCGCGCCGCGCCACCCGAGCGAAACGCTCTGATAGATGAGGAGATAGCCGGCTACAAAAATCACGAGCGCAACGAGGGTTTCGATAAGGGTGAAGCCGGATGTGCCGTCCCTCTCCCGCACGGGCTACGGCCTCAATTGTACGCGCACGTCGCCATTCAGCCAGTCGACAGATACAGCGGCGGCCGTCCTGCCATCCCTGAGAACGAATCTGGCTCCGCTGCTGCCTCCATCGGCAAAGAAGCGAACGCGGGCGCCGGTGGCTCCGATGCGCTCGCTCTCCGGCACCGCCAATTCCAGCCCGACGGTCTGCGGCAGCTGTCGCGGTGCAACGACGCCCTCGGCCCAATACTGCCGCCGTGCGAGGTCGATCACTAGCATGTGCTCCGCGTTCGCCGCTTGGGTAGCGGCACGTGCGGCTCTGAGATTTGTCGCCAGTTCGTACGCCGCGCTGTGCACCAAGATCCCCAAGCGGGCACGGTTCAACGAAGGCACCACAATCGTCAGGCTCAACGCAAGTATGACGAGAACCACAAGCAGCTCCAGCAGCGTGAACCCCTGCTGACGACTTCTGGCCGGCCTGCCGATCGCCCCGATCATCGCAATGCCAGCTCATTCATGCTGCCGATCGCTCCCATCACCGAGAGCAAGAGCCCGCCCACAAGCGCGCCGATAACGATGGTGAGAACCGGCGTCAGCAGGCTCGACACGCGCCCCAGCTGCTGCTGCAGTGCCAGTTCGTAGATGCTGCCGACACGCTCGAGCATCACGTCCAGCTGGCCGGTTTGCTCTCCCACCCCGGTCAGCCGCAGCGCCAGCTCCGGGAAAACGCCTGATCTGCTCAGGGCGCCCATCAGCGTGGTGCCCTCCTTGACCTCGCCAGCGCAGTTCCGCACCGCGACCGCCATGGCGCGGTTGCTGAGCACATCGCTGGCAATCTGCAGCGCCTGCAGCATGGGCACACCGTTGCGGATGAGCGTTCCCAGCGTTCGCGTCATGACGGCGGTCTGGCCGTTCTGGACCAGGCTGGAGATGATGGGGACCCGGAGCAGCTGACGATCGCGCCACACCCGCCAGCGCTCGTTGCGGGCAAGCGTCACCAGGCCGCTTGCGACCGCCACAACGGCCAACATTGCAGGCAGCCAGTGGGCGGCGATGGTCTCTTGCAGGTCGAGCAGGAACTTGATGATGAACGGCGGCTCCACGCCCGCGTCCCGGAACAGCGGCGCAATGGTCGGGATCAGCACGGTCATGATCACGAGAAGCGCACCAGCGGCAGCGATCATGAGCAGGGCAGGGTAAAGCAGCGCCGAGCCGATGCGTGCGCGGAACTCGGCTGCGCGCTCCAGGAAGCCGGCGAGCTCGTCCAGCGTTTGACCCAGGGCGCCGGCCGCCTCGCCCGCGCGGACGATGTGCACATAGTAGGCGGGGAAAGTCCCGCCCTGAGCGCCGAGCGCCTCCGACAGCGACGCGCCTTCGAGCACGCGGCTGAGCACCCCGGCGATTGCCCGCCGTGCGCGCGACGGCATGAGCGGCTGCAGGTGGGTGATCCGCAGCGCCTCGTCGACCGGCAGCTCCGCCTTGACGAGCGTCGCCAGCTCGCGCGTCAGCAGGGCGAGGCCGCCGCGTGCCAGGCCACGCGAGGTGAACAGCTCGCGCTCCCACCAGCGCAGCGCGGGCGCGCGGCTGCCTTCGACCAGCTCCAGCGGGTAGCGGCCTTGACGAAACAAAGACTCGATCGCTGCTTCGCGCGTCTCGGAATCGACAACACCGACGGCGCGCCCCCCGTTCTCGTCATAGGCCGTGTAGGAGAAGCGGGGCATCAGCCTATCCTCGTGACCCGCAGCACCTCGTCGATCGTGGTCTCTCCGCGCAGCGCCTTGGCAACCCCGTCGTCGAACATCGTGACCATTCCGCCTTCGATGGCCGCGGCCTCGATGGCGCTTTCGCTCCCCCTTTCGAACACCCTTCGGCGCAGCGCGTCGCTCACTACCAACAGCTCGCTGATAGTCGTTCGGCCCTGGTAGCCGGTATTGCGGCAGCTTTGGCAGCCGACCTTCCTGCGCAGGCCGCTCAGATCGCCGTGCGGCTCGCCGAGCCGCTCGAGCAGCGGAGGCAGGGCTTGCGCAGGGGCGGCGCACCCTGCGCACAGGCGACGCACGAGCCGCTGTGCCAATACACCCGTCAGCGTCGATGCCAGCAGATAGTCGTCGACACCCATATCCATGAGCCGCGTGAGTGATGCGGCGGCGCTGTTGGTGTGCAGGGTCGAGAGCACAAGATGGCCGGTCAGCGATGCCTGGATCGCCATCTGCGCCGTCTCCAGGTCGCGGATCTCGCCCACCATGATGATGTCCGGGTCCTGGCGCAGGATGGAGCGCAGTGCATGCGCGAACGTGAGGCCGATCTTCGGCTGCACCTGAATCTGGTTGATGCCGGCCAGCTGATATTCGATCGGGTCCTCGACGGTGAAGAGCTTGCTTTCGGCTTTGTTGAGGAGGTTGAGCGCCGTGTAGAGCGTTGTGGTTTTGCCGCTGCCCGTAGGCCCGGTCACCAGAATGATGCCGTTCGGCTGGGCCAGGAGCTTGATGAACGCTTCGAGCGCCGCGCCGTGGAAGCCCAAAGGGGCGAAATCGAGCTGCACGCTGGAGCGGTCGAGAATGCGCAGGACCACGCTCTCCCCCAGCATGGTCGGCATGGTGGAGACCCTGAGGTCGATGGGCTTGCCGCGCACCGTTGACCTGACGCGGCCGTCCTGCGGCAGCCGGCGCTCGGCGATGTTGAGGTTTGCCATGATCTTGATGCGCGAGGTCACGGCCGCGCGCACCGATAGCGGCAGGGTCTCGACCGTCGACATAACCCCGTCGATGCGATAGCGGACCCGCACGCTGTCGTCGCGAGGCTCAATGTGGATGTCGGAGGCCTGCGCCTCCACGGCGCGCGTGATCAGTTCGTGCACCAGGCGGATCACCGGCGCCTCGCTCGCCATGTCCTCCAGACGGCGAACGTCGTCCTCGCTTGCCTGCCCGGGCTCCGTCGCAGCCGTTTCCACCGCTATCGTCGCGCCGCGTCCGTAGAGCCGCTCCAATGCCCGCTCGATGTCGCCGGCGGCCATGACGCCGCAGTCGACTGGCCGGCCTAGCAGATAGCTCAAGGCAGCCGGCGGGTCCGTGTTGAAGGGATCGGCGATTGCGACCAGAAGGGTGTCCCCCCTGTCGGCGATCGGAATGATGCGATTGCTCTTGAGGAACTGCAATTGCAGGCGATCTGCCAGGAGCGGCACCTCCGGCAGCTGGCCGGGGTCCAACAGCGGCAGACCAAGGAAGTCGGCCAGCAGGCCGGCGAGGTCCGCTTCGGTGACCAACCCGAGCCGGGTCAACACGAGATCGAAGCGTTCTCCGGATTGGCGCTGGGCCCGAAGCGCTCGGTGCAGAGCCAATTCATCGAGTACCCCGCGCTTCGAGAGAAAGCCCGCGAGCCTCTCGACGAGTTCTGCGTCGGAGGGGTCAACCCCCCTGCCCGGCGCCGCGGAGCCATAGTCGATCATCGGTCCCTACGGTGGTAAGACATCGTGGTAAATCTTTGCAAACAAACTATAATTATATCAAGGATTGCTTACCAGCCCGGCGCTGCGAGCCATGGTGAATGCGCCGCGGAAGAGTCGGAGGAGTTCGGCGCTTTATGGAGAGCGGAGCACCGGCGCTGAAATCCGTCACGGACAGCGCGACAGGCTTTCTCACGTGGTGGCGCGACGAGCTGTGGGGATTGGTACCGGAGCGCGTCCGCCGTTTGTTCTCGGACGCCGACACGTGCGTCGTCCTTGCCCAGGTCGAAACCGGCTTTCAAATCGTCAACGAGGGTGAAACCCGAGTTGAGGCGGGAACAGGCGGAGCCCCTGCGGTGCTGTCGCGCGCACAGGCCCTTTCGGCACTGGCGGAGATGGCTGAATCGGGCAGGCAAGGCACTGTCGGCATAAGACTGCCTCTCAGCCACTGTTTTGAGCGCCGGATTGAACTGCCGAAAGCCGCCCGCAACGACGTGCGGAAGATGCTGAATTTCGATCTCGAACGCATGACGCCGTTCAGGCTCAGCGACGTTTATACGGCACATGTGATCGCAAACGAGGTCGGCACAAAGGGCAAGCGGCGGATTCGTCAACTGGTTGTCAAGCGCGAAGCAGTTGACCCGCTCATTGCCGACGTAAAAGCGGCCGGCCTAGAGCCGGCGTTCGTGGACTGCTGGTACAACACGCCGGCCTCCGGGCTGTCGGTCAATTTCCTAGAAGCGAGTGCCACTCCAGGTGCCGGTTTGGGCAGGTTTTTCACGTTTCCGAGGATGCTTGCTGTACTAGCTCTGCTCCTGGTCGGCTTGGCCTTCATGCTCTCGCTATCCAGGCACGAATCCGCGCTGGCAGAGGTCCAGGCTCAGACCGCAAAGGTGCGCGCACAGGCGGCTGCTGTGCGCGGCGCGCTTGAGCGTTCCGATGCGGCGGTTGCCGATCTTGCGCGCTTGCAGCAGATGAAGCTCAAGCA
>Ga0247727_10020213_pt1 | contig 10208 bp, 9 predicted proteins | sample WisWelCaveWW1625_FD_202498 | JGI IMG/M metagenome (GOLD analysis project Ga0247727, IMG submission 202498) | Biofilm microbial communities from Wishing Well Cave, Virginia, United States - WW16-25 | ecosystem: Environmental > Aquatic > Deep subsurface > Groundwater > Cave microbial mat | place... | reverse complement strand
CTGGAGTTGGCTCAGCGTGTCAAAAAAGGGGAAAAAGCCGCCCGCGAGGAGATGATCCGTTCGAATTTGCGGCTGGTCATCAGCATCGCCAAGAAATACCTCAACCTGGGGATCCCTTTAAACGACCTGATTGAAGAAGGCAACATCGGGCTCATGCGTGCCGTCGACAAATTCGAGCCGGATAAAGGGTTTCGTTTCTCCACTTACGCGGCCTGGTGGATTAAGCAAAGTATTTCCCGGTCGATCATCGATCAAGGTAAGATGATCCGTATCCCGGTTTACATGAACGAAGAAATTTTGAAATACAAAAAGGCCGTGGAGGGACTTTCACACAAGCTTAAGCGCAAACCCCGCGTCAGCGAAATCGCCCGCAAGATGCAGTTGCCAGCCGAAAAAGTGCGCGAGATTAACAAGTGGATCGCCAAGATGTCGAGTTTGGACGCCCCCATCGGCGAGGACGGCGAAGGACAGGTGAAGGATATTATTGAAGATGAAAGCCTCATCGGCCCGGACGAGGAATTAGAAACGTTTTTTAATAAAGAGCGGACGGTGGACCTCTTAAACATGATGCCCAAGCGCGAACGGTTTATCTTAGATTTGCGTTTCGGCATTACCGATGGCAATACCCATACCTTAGCCGACATCGCCCAAAAAATGGGGGTCTCCCGCGAACGGGTCCGCCAGATTGAGGTGGCGGCGTTAAAGAAATTGCGTAAAATTTTAAAGCAACAGGAAAAGGCCAAAGGGATTGAGGAATAAATTGTGTGTCGTGCTTCGTCGGTAGTACATCGTACCTCGGTCACCTAAATCGATGTACGAGGTACGAATGACGATATGCGATTTAACGTAATTGTTTGAGAGAGAATATGACCCAACGAACGCACCAGGCTTTTGCGCTGATCATTCCGCGCTTCGAAGATTTTTTCCATTCGTATTACGCCGAGGAAATCATCAAGGGCGTCAGCCAGGCCGCCAGCCGCTTAAAGGTCGATATTTTGATGCACATCACCGACAAGTTTGACCACCAGGACTGGCTGGACTCCTCTTTTTTAAGTGAAGATTACATCGACGGGATCATTTTTGCCGATATTAACAGCGATATTGAGACCCTGCAGGAAGTCATTGTCAAGGGGATGCCTTATATTGTCTTGAACAATGAATTTACCGCGCCCATTAATAGTATTTACATTGATAATAAAAGGGCCGCCGTTGACGTTGTGGAACAGTTGATTCATCTGGGCCATAAAAAAATCGCGACCATTGCCGGGGACCTTTACACCCAGGCCGGACGTATGCGCCTCGAAGGGTATAAGGAGGCGATGTCGCGCCAAGGCTTGGCGGTTCGCCAAGAGTATATGCCGGCCGGTAATTTTTTGCGCACGCCGGCCAGAAAGGCGGCGCAGGATTTATTAAAGTTAAGCGACCGGCCCACAGCCGTTTTTGCGGCTTCGGATGTTATGGCCCTGGAGCTCATCGATGAGGCCAAACATCACAATATCCGTATCCCTGAGGATTTATCGGTGGTTGGTTTTGACGATAACCCCATTATCGAATACAGCCCCGTGAAATTGACGACCGTTTCCCAACCTTTAGTCGAGATGGGCCGGCTGGGCGCGGAACATCTTTATCAAATTTGTCAGCGGACAGCCAGGATTCCGGTGAAGGTTGTGTTAAAGACAGAATTTGTTTTGCGTGAATCCGTGAGGGCGGTGTAGCAGATTTGGTTAATGGTAAATAGTTAATGGTTAATGGGGCTGATTTGACCATTCACTATTCACCATCCACCATTAACTGATCTCAGAAAGCGAGAGTCCTATGAAAAAAACTGATTTAAAAAAATTTATCCGTGACATCCCTGATTTCCCCAAGCCGGGGATTATTTTTAAAGACATCACCCCACTTTTGAACAATCCCGAAGCTTTCAAGAAAACGATCAACGGTATTGTGGCTAAATTCCGCAAAACTGGTGTCGAGCATGTGGTGGCCGTGGAATCACGGGGTTTTATTTTTGGTAGCGCCATCGCGTATAAGTTGAACGCGGGCTTTATCCCCATCCGCAAAAAAGGGAAGCTTCCCTATAAGACACGCAGCGTCACGTACAATTTGGAATACGGTACCGACACCTTGGAAATTCACGAAGACCTGATCAAACCCAACGCCAAGGTGCTGATTGTGGACGATGTCTTGGCCACAGGGGGGACGGTGCGGGCGGTCGTGGACCTTTTGAAAGATTTACAGGCGAATGTTATTGGGATTGCTTTCCTGATTGAACTGCGTTTCCTTAAAGGGAGAGAGAAAATTAAGGAATACCCGTTTTATTCAATTATAAAATATTAGTTATCTGATAGGGCTGAAAGGGGAGAATGGGAATATGGAAATTAAGGTAAGATTAGAAAAAGACGAGAATGGGATATGGGTGGCAACATGTCCTTCTTTGCCAGGATGCATTTCTCAAGGTAAATCTCAAGAAGAGGCTCTGAGAAATATAGGGAGTGCCATTAGACTCCATTTGCGGTGTCTCGCTCAAGATGGTCTCGCCATCTCTAAACCTAAAGGGGTCAAGGAAACGTTGATAGAAGTCCATGTATGAGTAAGCTCCCGGTAGTTTCTGGTCAATTAGTTGTCAAAGCGTTAGAGAGAATTGGATATTATGTAAGAGGCAGAGAGAGCAGCCACGTCCATTTAAGGCATCCAACCAGAAAACCCCTCACCATCCCCGATCATAAAGAGATTGCCAGAGGTACGTTAAGGGCGATTATACGAGAATCTGAGTTGACGATAGAAGAGTTTAGGCAGTTACTTGACTGAGTGAATCTTGCGCCTGTCCTGCGCTGGCTCAGGACTAGCGCCTGTTTTCTAAAATCACATGCGCCTGTAGCTCAATTGGATAGAGCGAGGCTCTCCTAAGGCCTAGGTTGACCGTTCAATTCGGTCCAGGCGCATTAGGGATTTAAAAGTCCCCTTTTAAATTTCCGGAAAAAATGATTGACATTCGTAAGCCACTATGGAAAAATGGCGACACTTTCAAACCAGCGATGATTTCAATGGGAGACAAAAAGGAGGTGAGGAAAACCAAAGTCTGAAATCATCAGCAGTCTGGGTATACCAATGAAATAGTCCGGGAAATTCAAAAATCCCGGATCATATATATTCGTAGAGGCAATTCATGAATCGCCTCTATCAAATCATTCGTGGCAAACTTAAGTAAGGGCAATCCTTCGATTTTACTCAGGATGCTGAGCGAAGTCGAAGTATCTTCAAATTGCCCCTACATTTAAGGAGGAAATAAATGTTTAAACGTCTATTAATGGCTTTAATTGCCGTCGCTTTTCTTTGCGTGCCGGCTTTCGCGGCCGTTCAAAACGTAAAAGTCAGTGGAAATATCGAATCCACTTGGCTTGTCCGAGATCAATTTGATTTCGGTGATGTTACTGCGGCAACCGGGGATTTTTACCAAAATCTCCTCATCACCCAGGCTATTCTCCGGGTGGATGCCGATCTTACCGACAATGTTCAGACCGTCCTCTCTTTAATCAATGAAAGAGACTGGGGTTCTGAGGCTGAAACATCTGATTTGACAACCGATGTGGCCGTTAATCTGGCTTACGTTGCTTTAAAGGAGTTTTTGTATTCTCCTTTAACCTTGATTATCGGTCGTCAGCATCTCAACTACGGTAATGCCTTTATTGTTGGTAAGGGTGGACCTAATAACTCGGCCGATGGTCGTTTGGGTAGTGTGGCCAATGACCTTACCAAAAGAACGGCTATGGATGCTGTCAAAGCCATCTTGAATTATGATCCACTTACTATCGATATCTTCGCCGCCAAAGTGGATGAAAATATTGTTGCTGGTGCTAATAACAAAGATCATGATGACACCGATCTCTATGGGTTCAATGCTAATTACAAGCTTGGCGATTCCAGAAATACCGAAATCGAAAGTTATTTCTTTGCCAAGATTGATAAAAGCACAGTAGCCACAGGGACGGCCGGCGAAAAGACCGATACGGTCTATACGCCTGGTTTGAGAGTGGCCACTAACCCTATTGAGGGTCTGTGGACCTCTGCTGAGGTAGCCTGGCAGGGAGGTAATAAGACTAATGCGACCGGTTCCTCAGGTGCTGATAACCTCCGCAGAGAGGCTATGGGAGCCCAAGTTATTAGTAGCTACCAAGTACCCTTCATGAAAGAATACAATCCAGTCCTGAGCAATAGTTACACCTATACATCTGGTGATTCCAACCCGACCGATGTCAGAGCTGGGGATAATATGGCATCTGACGATAAATGGACCGGCTGGGATCAAATGTATGAAGATCAAGCAGCTGGAACTATTTACAATACACTTGCTGATCTTACAAATACCCATATTTATAATGCGGCACTTCAAGTCACTCCAATCGAAGATGTGACTGCGAAGCTCAGCTGGTGGGGATTATGGTGGGATAAAGAAGCTGATAGAGCGGCTTCAACGACAAGCACGACCATTAAACAACCAGATGGAACCACTGTTAGCTTAACGAATGAACTGGATAAAAGGCATATCGGTAATGAATTCGATGCGGAGCTTCTTTATAACTATACCGAAGATGTCCAAATCGGGTTTATTGCATCTTGGTTCTTCGCTGGCAATTATTGGCATAGTGACAATGATGATGTTGCCAAGCAATTCTTAACTAAGGTGAGTGCTAATTTCTAATTTATCAACAAATAAATTTGTTGATAAATTAGTCCGAGCGTAAGCGAGGACTTACAACATTAGCATAAGCTACGGTTTATTCAAAAGCCCCTGTCGTCGTAAGACGGCAGGGGCTTTTGTTACCTCGGCAGACGTGATTAAATCTCTTCGAGATTTAATCAGCCGACCCTTCAGGCAGATTTTGCTCCCCTTATGGGAACAAAATCCGGGTAAAAAAAACAAAAATATTGTTTTAAAAAAAATATTCGTTTGTTAAGATAGGGTTGCTTTAAAAATGAAGCCACAACATATTGTGGCCTAAAAAATCCCACCTACAACATCACAGGAAGCGACATGGCTCAGCAGCAAATAACGCAAGAAGAAATTTACGACCATCTGGCCAAAGTTTATCTTGATAAAAAGCAGAAGCAAAACACGCCGCCGCCGCCGCCGAAAAAAAAGTTTCCCTTTCAAAAGACCATTCAGGTTTTTGGTCTTTTGAGTTTGTTGGCCATCGTTTTTTATGGCTTCAGCGCTTTTTTGTCCAAGAAAGTGACGACGGCGCAATCCGTTATTTTTGCCTTGAACCACAATCCCATCCGGATTAAATACAATTTGAACCCGCCTTTCCCGGCCATCGAAATTTTTTCCATGAACGTCCCGCTCATCGACGCCTCAAAGTACCGGTATATTAATTTTATGGTCAGGGGCTTAGAGGAAGGCTATCCGGGGGTCATCAAGGTGACGGTCAGGAATAAACGCAACGAGGTCTCGTCTTATTTGATCCAGGACATAAAGTTGAAATGGAAAAAGGTCAGCATCCCGGTGGCAGAATTTAAAGAGATATCCGACTGGTCGAATTTGCAGGATATTTCTTTCGTTTTAGAGGCCTGGAATGCCGAGAAGAAAAAAGGTATCGTTTTGATTGATGATATTAGTTTTTCGAGCTAACGAAAGGGGGAGAGCACATGAGGGTCATATCGGTAGCCAATCAAAAGGGAGGGTGCGGAAAAACCACCACTGCTATCAATCTGGCCTCCGCTTTGGCATTAAATGGTAAAAAAGTTCTGCTCATTGACTTAGACGCGCAGGCCCACGCCACCGCCGGTTTAAACATCGAATCAAAGGGGAGCCTTTATAACGTTATTTCCCGCCTGACCCCGCGCCGGATGAAGCTCGACGACATTATCGTGAAAGTCGAGGGCCACTTTGACATTGTCCCTTCCAATATCCTGGTGGGAACCTTAGAGCAGGAATTGGCCGACGAGATCGGCCGCGAGCAGAAATTGACTGAATTAGTCGGGCCCTTATCCGACCGTTATGAATATGTCCTCATCGACTGCCCGCCCAGTTTGGGGTTTTTGACGGTCAACGCCCTGCGGGCGAGCCAGGAAGTGGTCGTCCCCGTTGAGACCAGCAAATTTTCTTTGCATGGCGTCGAGCGGCTCATGGACATCGTGGACCTGATTAAAGACCGTTTGAACCACCTCGTGGAGTGCCGTGTTTTGATCACCATGTTTGATTCGCGCTTGCGTCATTCTTTTGCCATGCTTGATAAAATCAAGGATCAGTTTACCGATGCGCTGTTCGACACCATTATTCATCTTAACGTTAAATTAAAAGAATCGGTCGTCGTGGGAGAGACGGTCGCCAAATACGACAAATATTGCCGGGGGACGAAGGATTATTTTTCTTTAGCCCGAGAAATCATTACCCGTCTTGAGGGAGCCGAGCCGACTAAGGAAGTTTCGGCCAGCCGGCAATTTTCTCCTAAAATGCAAGAGGTTATTAAGGAGAAGACCCGGGAACTGTTGGACGTGGCCTTTTCCTTGAAGGCCCCGGAAGCGAATTCCGTCTATGTGACCGGGACCTTTAATGATTGGTCGATAGATGAGTCGTTTAAACTGCACCGGGAGAACGGGCAGTGGACTATTCGCCTTCCTTTAAGCCCGGGATTGTACAGCTATCGCTTTGTGGTGGACGGTATATGGCAGGAGGATCCGGTCAATCCGGTCAAAGAAGTCAATACCTTCGGCGATCATAATTCGCTTATAGAGGTCAAATGACCTCGCGGTCGTTGATTCATGGCCTTCTTTCGCAAATTATTGTCGGCCGTTAAAGGCGTTTTTTGGGGCCGACGGAAGAAACGTAAACCATCCCGGAAGAAGCTGAAACCGCGAAAACCGCAGAATAATAAACCCACATCCCAGCGGTCTTCTCCAAAACCAAAAATCACCCCGGTCATAGCAAAGGAAGTTTTCATCGGTCATATAACGCATTATTTTTCCCGGATCAAAGTCGGCGTCGTCAAAATCCTACAAGGTGATTTAGAGGAAGGCGAGATGATTCACGTTAAGGGAGCGAAGACAGACTTCCGGCAGAAGGTGAAATCCATGCAGGTGGAAAGCGTCAATGTTAAAAAAGCGAGAAAAGGGCAATTGATCGGTTTAAAAGTGATTGAAAAAGCCAATGTCGGCGATAAAGTTTATAAAGTGAAATCATGACCACGTCCTTATCAGAGCGATACTATGGTTTATTGTCGGGCGCCGCCAGCAAAAAATCCGGCTGGAATTTAGGTGGGCAGGCTCCAGGAGCGGAACAGGAGGGGCTCTCCACAAAAATTGTTGACCTGATTCTTGAACAGGCCGTGATCGAGGGCGCCAGTGATATCCATATCGAGCCGATGGAAGAGGGACAAAAAGTACGGGTCCGCTACCGGATTGACGGCGTTCTCTATGAAAAGTTGGCGATCGAAAATCAGCCCCATCTTTCGATCATCCCGCGTGTCAAAATTATGGCCAGCCTGGAGACAGACGCTCGTCTTATCCGTAAACCACAGGATGGGCGGTTTTCCTTGCAGATCGGTAACGACACGGTCGATTTTCGTATTTCCACCTTCCCGACTGTTTTGGGGGAAAAAGTCGCGGTGCGTATCCTTTATAAGGATACGGGACTTTTCAAACTGGATAGGATTGGTTTGGACGCCTTTGATCTGAGCCGCCTGATCCGGCTTCTGCAATACCGTTACGGGTTGTTTTTGATCTCAGGTCCGACGGGCAGCGGCAAGACCACCACCCTTTACGCGATTCTCAATCAGTTGAATTCTCCGGGACATAATATTTTGACGCTAGAAGACCCGGTTGAATACCAGGTCAACGGGATGAACCAATGCGATATCCGCAAGAAAATGGATTTCAACTTCGCCGATGGCCTTAAGGCCGCTTTGCGGCAGGACCCGGACGTCATCTTAGTCGGAGAAATCCGCGACACGGAGACCGCTGAGATCACTCTTCGCGCGTCGTTGACGGGACATCTGGTGTTTAGCACCGTACATACGGGCAGTGCCATCGGGACGATTATACGCTTGGTCAATATGGGCTTGGAGCCGTACCTGGTTTCTTACGCGCTGATTGCGGCCATTTCCCAGCGTTTGGTGCGTAAGATTTGTGACCATTGCAAGGAATCCTACACGATGACCCAGGAAGAGTTGAACCGCGTTAAAATGCATTATAAAATCCAGGCTCAGTTGCAGAAGACCAAGGAAGAGAACTTGTATAATCTGGACCAGGCGGCCAAGATGACGTTTTATCGCGGGAAGGGCTGCGCGCAGTGCAACAACACCGGTTTTAAAGGGCGAATTGGATTATTTGAAGTTGTCTCTTTTAATGATGAACTGCGGGATGCTATTATTAAAGGGGTCCCTTCTTCGACTTTGCGTGAAATCACTGTCAAGGCCGGGACGAAACTGTTGATCATGGACGGCCTGGAAAAAGCGAAAAACGGCGTCACCACGCTTGATGAGGTGTTTAGCGTTGCGTTCGAAAGATAAATGAAGCCCAGATTTACGTTGCTCAGGAAAGACATCCTATAAAGAGTCAAGTTGAAAAAAAGGTTGTCAAAGAGCAGTAACGATCTTTCTTAAGCAGGCATAAAAACGCGAGCCGGATTATAAGACTCTCCGGACTTGAGCATACTCAAGCAAAGATGGGCTAATTTTTTAGCGACGTAAACGAGGGCTTGTTTGGGATCTTTGCCTTGAGAGAGTTTGCGGTCATAAAGGGCTTTGAGTTCTGGGTTATGTTTTAAACAAGCGACAGCGGCCATGTAAAGGGCCCAGCGTAAATATTTAGGGCCGCGGTTGGATATTTCGTTATCGCGTTTGGTTTCGCCGGACTCATAAATTTTGGGGAAGAATCCGACATAGCCGATGAGATGTTTGCCGTCAGGGAAAGATTGGCCGTTGGAACCGACGGCGGAGAGAACAGCGGCCAAAGTTTTAGGACCGATGCCTGGGATAGATAAAAGATTGGCTCCCGGGAAAGAATTAGCGTCGTTAGGATTAGTGGGCGAGAGAATGTCTTGGGTCCTGGTCTCGAGTTGGGCAAGGGAGTTTTGAAGAGTTTGGATTTGAGCGAGCAGGATGTTTAGGTTTAAGCCGCGGGCATCTTTGGCACGGCCGGAGTAAATAGATTTCTGGGCGGTGTCGATGAGGGATTGAATATCCTGGATGTTGAAGTTGATGCCTTGGATGGAACGGACGATCTTTTCAATGTTTTTGACTTTGGCCTCGGCGAGATGTTTAGCCGTTGGGTAAGCTTTAAGAATTGCCATCGAGGCGACGGCAAAAGGATTTTTGACAGCGGTCTGAGGATATTCTGGGAATATAAGGCCTAAGAGAGCGCAGGCCTGGCGTTCGTAGTCTTGACGATCTTTGAGAAGTTGGAATCTGAGCTTGGTGATTTCGCGAAGGACTTGAATGGATTCCTCGGGGATAAAACTTGAGGAATATTCGCCAGAGCGTAAAAGGCCGGCGATGACATAGGCATCGATGTCGTCGGTTTTAGCTTTGATGCGGAGAGCTTCGCGGAATTTATTGGTCTGGTGGGGGTTCAGAACAATGACTTTAAATTTATTTTCGGTCAGGTAAGAGTAAAGATTTTCCCACCAGATACCGGTGGCTTCGATGCCGATGAGTAAGTTCTCCTGCGACAGGTTGAGTTCTTTGAGACGTTCAAGCAGTTTGCTGAAGTCTTGTTGATGATTTTGCAGGGTGAAGGGTTTGGTGAGTCTCTCGCCGTCGTTGTCTAAGAATACATAGCGAGAACTTGATTTGCAAACATCAATGCCGAGATAGTTCATAGTTTTGTCCTTTGTTTGATTGTTCTTTGTTTGGTGTAGGGAGGATATTCCTGCTAAGTATCTAACCAAATATATCCTGGGATATGAATGGTAGGCCGATGTCAACCGGTCTCCATAGCATCCTGAATGAATATTCCCAGTTAGATATGCAGGAAGCAACAATCTTTCTTGCAAATGGTCGGCCTGAACCGCCATATGGAGTTATGCCAGCTGTCTCCCTACAAAAATTTTGTTGTAGTTTAACATTAATTTTTCTCACTGTCTTATATCAGGTGAGAATAATACCAGGAGTTTTCGGATGAGGAAAATATTCCGTGGTCAAACAATTTTTGAGTATATTATTTTCCTAACCGCCGTCATCGTGGTCGGTTTAATATTTCTGGGGCCACAG
>Ga0247727_10020212_pt1 | contig 10208 bp, 8 predicted proteins | sample WisWelCaveWW1625_FD_202498 | JGI IMG/M metagenome (GOLD analysis project Ga0247727, IMG submission 202498) | Biofilm microbial communities from Wishing Well Cave, Virginia, United States - WW16-25 | ecosystem: Environmental > Aquatic > Deep subsurface > Groundwater > Cave microbial mat | place... | reverse complement strand
CCGATGAGTTTTTTCGCCGCCTCGAGGAGATCGAAAAAGATTTGGGCGACGACGTCGTTCTGAGCATCGGATGGGACACCACGCAATACATTCGCAAATCCATCTCCGAAGTGCAGGAAACCATCCTCACCGCTTTCGGCCTCGTGGTGCTCATCATCTTTCTCTTTTTGCGCGATTGGCGCACGACGATCATTCCCGTGTTCGCCATTCCGATCTCGCTCATCGGCGCGTTCTTCATCATGTATCTCGCGGGTTTCACCATCAACGTGCTGACGCTGCTGGGATTGGTGCTGGCGATCGGCATGGTCGTGGACGACGCCATCGTGGTGCTGGAAAATATTTTTGCGAAAATCGAAGACGGCATGAATCCGATCGAGGCTGCACTCAAAGGCTCCAAAGAAGTTTATTTTGCCGTCATCTCGACCACGATCGCGCTCATCGCCGTGTTCATGCCGATCGTCTTTTTGCAAGGCCTCACCGGCCGGCTCTTCAAAGAGTTCGGCATCGTCATCGGCGGCTCGGTGGCGATCTCGGCTTTGATCGCGCTCACGCTCACGCCGATGTTGAGCAGCCGTATCATCAAAGCCCACGCGCAGCACAGTTGGTTTTATCGCAAGACCGAGCCGTTTTTTGTAAAACTGATCAGCGGTTACGAAAACTCTCTCGCCTCGTTCATGCGCGTGCGCTGGCTTGGTTTCGTCGCCATCCTGTTTTCCGCGGGATTGATGTGGCTCTTTCTTGCCGTGCTGCCGCAAGAACTCGCGCCCATGGAAGACCGCAGCCGCTTTCGCTTGATCTCCACCGGACCCGAAGGCACGTCGTTCGAGCGCATGGATCAATACATGGACAGCATCATCGACCTCGTGAGAAAAGAAGTTCCGGAAGCGGAAAGCGTGACCGCCAACACTTCCGGATTTGCCGGCGGGGCCAATGCCGGCAATACCACGGTTGTTTTGGTTCCGCCGGAACAGCGCGACCGCACGCAGCAGGAAATTGCCGAGGCCATGTCGCGCTCGGTGAGAAGCTTGAACGACGCGCGCACCATCGTCAACCAGGAGCAAACCATCAGCGTCGGCGGCGGCAGCTCGCGTTTCGGCTTGCCGGTGCAATACGTCATTCAAGCGCCGAACTTCGAAAGACTCAAAGAAGTGTTGCCGCAGTTTATGGAAGAAGCGAGCATTCATCCGGTTTTCAGCGCGGCGGATTTGAATTTGAAATTCAACAAACCGGAATTGGTGATTCAGATCGACCGCGAGCGCGCCCGCTCCCTTGGCGTTTCGGTGAGCGACATCGCGCAGACTTTGCAACTAACTTTGAGCGGCTCGCGCTATGGCTATTTCATCAAAGACGGCAAGCAATATCAAGTTCTCGGCCAGCTCACGCGCGCAAATCGCGACGAGCCGTTGGATCTCACTTCGATCTTCGTGCGCAATCGCAGCGGCGAATTGATTCAGCTCGACAACGTCATCAAAACTTCCGAGCAATCCAATCCCCCGCAGCTTTATCGTTTCAATCGTTATATTGCGGCGACGGTTTCCGCCGGACTCGCGCCCGGTTATACTTTGGGCGACGGCATCAAAGCCATGGATGAAATCGCGGCAAAAGTTTTGGATGAATCTTTCAGCACCACGCTTTCCGGCGCGGCGCGCGATTTCGCCGAGAGCTCCTCGAGCTTGATTTTCGTTTTCATTTTGGCGTTGGCGCTCACCTATTTGATTCTCGCCGCGCAATTCGAAAGCTTTCGCGATCCATTGATCATCATGTTCACGGTGCCGCTCGCGGTCGCCGGCGCGTTCTTGTCGTTGTGGTATTTCAATCAAACTATCAACATCTTCAGCCAGATCGGCATGATCATGCTCATCGGCCTGGTGACGAAGAACGGCATCTTGATCGTGGAGTTTGCCAATCAGCGTAAAGAGACCGGACTCTCGGTGATGGAAGCCGTGAGCAGCGCTGCTGCCGCGCGTTTCCGGCCGATTCTCATGACGAGCTTGTCAACAATCCTCGGCATTCTCCCCATCGCTTTGGGTTTGGGCACCGGCGCGGAAAGCCGCGTGTCCATGGGTATCGCGGTCGTGGGCGGAATGATTTTCGCCAGCGGCTTGACATTGTATGTGATTCCGGCGATTTATTCGTACTTCTCGAAAGAGTTTCATAAACCGCGCGTCGTCATCGCGAGCGAGCGAAGAGCGCTCGAAGAAGTAGAAGCGTAATGCCGCAGAACGAGGATCAAGCGATTTGGTTCGCCAGCCTAAACCGCCAACCTAAATCTGCAAAAGCGCAGCAACGACTGTAAGTAATCGTGTACGGAAAATTGGCTCTTGCCTGTTAAACGGTTTTATCGATGCCGAAATTGCTACAGAATAAAATTTCAGACGACATTGCGGCTTTGCTCGACGCTCCCGTGCAATTGCCGGGAGAGAATGATTCGCATGAAACGGCCGAGCCGCGGCACGTCCAACTGCCCGAAGCCGTTGGCAATTCGCTCCTACAATATCTCGAAGAAGAGCAACCACACCGGTTTGAAAATTTGAACGGGCACAATGCCGAAAGCTTGGAGCAAGTTGCAAATGCTTACCAGCGCATGGCGGTCGTTTATGACGCTATGCAGGCTGCAATGAATTCGGTTGAATCTGCGCTTGTGAATAACAACAAAGCCTTGCAGCGACGCATCGAGGGAACCGACGCTACCGTGCATGAATTGCGGCAACGCCTGCACGAAGAGCAAAAAGCTTTTCAAGGCGCCATACAAAAAGCCTTGCTCACGCAATTGAGCAAGATGCAAAAGCAAATTGATGGAAGTATGAAAGAATTGACTGCGGGGCTGGAAAGCTATCTTGCGCAAAAAGAAAACGCTTCCAAACAAACGATGCGCTATTTATGGGTGGGAATCATCGTCTCGTTTTTGTTGGGCGGCATTTCCGCCGTAACGCTGCTGCTCGCAATGCTTGGGCAGTGAGCAGCAGATCGGCTACCGGGAGACATTCGAAACCTCGGCCAAGCCCAGTTTGGAGCATTGAACCAATCATCACGGCGGCGCGAGCGCAACCTCATAACACGCTGCTTCGCGATCGTTGCGCACGAGCAAATACGGCGCTGCGAACGCGGGATTATTCCACGTTTTGCCTTCGAGCGCGCGGAAGCCGCCCAACTCGAGGTGTTCGCGCGGATTCGCCTCCACTAAAAATACCTCTCCGTTTTCCGCCTGAATGAGCAAAAGCTCGCCGATCAACATGAGCTGGCCGTGCCCATAGCGCCCGCGTTTCCATTGACGCCGGCCGGTGTCGAGATCGAGACAAACAAGAATGCCGTCATCCAGCCCATAAACATACCCCTCGCTCTCCACCACGTTGGTGAATTTCGCTTTGAGATCGATGCTCTCCCATACCAACGTGCTGCGCCAAACCTTTTGCTCGTCGCGAGAGATTTGAAACAGCTTGCAGCCGATGCCATAACCGCTCGTCACAAAAACGCGGTCACCAGCCAGCGGAACAGGTTGCGCGACGCACTCCGTTTCATTGGGCCAGGGTTGTTGCCAAAGAATTTCTCCCGTGGCTGTCGCGTGCGCCACAACATTCGCGCGATTGAAGATGAGAAGCTGCGGCGTGCCGGCAATCATGGCGAGCAACGGCGAACTATAACCTGCGCGGTCATTCCCGGCGCTCCAAATGCGCGCACCCGTTTCTGCGTGATAGGCAACGAGCGATTTGCCCGGCGTGCCTCCCGCGCTCACAATCACCAAACTATCCAGCACCAACGGCGATCCGCTCATGCCCCAGAAATTTAATTGCGCCTCGTTATCGCCAATGAGATCTTTCGACCAAACCCGTTCGCCGGATTCCAACGCCAAGCAATTGAGCACACCGGTTCCGCCCGCCGTGTAGACACGATTCCCAACAATCGCCGGCGTTGCGCGCGGGCCAATGCCTGCAACCGGAGATTGATACTTTGTGCTATCGCTGTGCCGCCATTTTATTTCGCCGGTTTTGAGGCCGTAACACACCACCATTTCTTGCGCGCCGTGTTGCTCTTGCGTGATCGCACTGTTTTCGACGACGGCAAACGAAGACCACGCTGCGCCCACAGGATTGCGCCATAGAAGTTTCGGCGGTTGTGTTTTCCAATCGCGCGCGAGTTTTATTCCAGCCACTTTGCCGTTGCGTTGCGGACCGAGGAATTGCGGATAGCTCAAATGAGCCGAGTGCGAGGGCGCTTCATGCTTGGGCGGCGCGACATCGGGAGCAGAAAGTTTGAGCGCCGTTGTTTCGGATAATGCCGAAACGTTTTTTTCTTTTGGAGAAGGAGGAAGCGACCGTGCCGTGCCAGTTATCGGAGCAGGAGTACGCATCTCCAGGATTGGAATCAAATCGCCGCTGAAGCCGCGAATGCGGAGAAACATTGCCGCCATGCCGGAGATGGTGAGCAATAAAATGAACGTCCAGCCTCGCACGCGCCGCGGCAGCCGTGAAAAAGACAGCAGCCAAACCACGGTGAGAATCAGCGCGAGGCCGAGCACACTCATGGTTTGCATCACCTGTTCTTGGCGGTGTGGCGTGTCGGGCATCCAAATAAAGAGCAGTGCAAAGCCGCTGCCTGCGAGAATGATAATGAACGGCCACCAGCGAAGGCGAGAAGGATTCGGTGTCACAATCGGGCTTTCATGTCCGTTGATGCATTAAAAGAGAAATCGTTTATTCTGTCAAACTGAAGTTTGACACTCCACTAGTTTGGGAGGATAAGGTTGTCGAAATCCGCCTCAATGCACGCGAGCCCGCGCTTCGGCGAAAACGAATTTGGGAGATTGTTTGGGAGTGTGGCAACGCAGGCAGGTGGTGTCGGTGATCTTCACAAAATTCGAAATGCGGCCGTTCATACGCACGTGAAAGCCGCCGCGGCCGTGGCAGGATTCACAGCCCACCTGCACGAGGTGGGCTGTGGCTGCCGTTGCGGCATAGCCGGTTTCTTCACGATAGCCGGTGGTGTGGCATTCCAAGCACTCGGTGTTTTTGCTTTCATTCTTCGCAACGAGAGTAGCGAAAGCGTGCGCGTGCCCGGTCTTTTCCCATTTTTCAAAAATTTCTTTGTGGCATTGTTGACAAGCGATGCTGCCGATGAAAGGATTCAAGCTGCCGTTGCTCGCGCCCGAAGATTTATTCGGAGCCGCGGGCGTGGCCGCAGGCGGGCGGTTGCCGGCTTTGCGAAAACTTTCAATGAACGGAAGCGCTTTGGGTGAATCCAAAATACGATCGGTGAGAATGAGCTGATGAAAGCTGCTCGAAACGCGCGAGCCGTTTCTTTCTTTTTCAATGGTGATGAAGCCGACCTCGCGGCCGCGATCGCCCGCGCTCACGATCGGCGCGTTGGTCATCGTGGTCTCAATCAAACTGAGGGGGCGATGGTTTCCGTTCGATTGCAACCAGAGATCAATTTCCGGAAATTTTTTCGACAACGCCAGCAACTCGTGCGGCAAACCCAAATAAACGACGGCTTGAAAATCGACTTTCTGCTGCGCGAGTTTAGTGCTCTCCTCGCGCAAAAAAACCTCAACGTCGTACGTGGCGCCGGTGCCGCCGCTGCGTGAGACGAGACTGATGACGCCGAGCTTGAACCCCGGGCGCGATATGATTTTGCCGGACGCAAGGTTCATTTGTGTTACGCTCGAAGGCAGGCTGCTGAATAAAAGATCTTGCGCACGCCATTTGGCGACAGAGTCCGCGAACCCCGGCGTGAGGTCGCGCAACCCGAGCGACACGGCATCATAGTTGAGCTTGTGCATCGTTTTGAGAAACTCGCCAGATTTCCATGCCGAGGAGCCGGCTTGCGCCTCGCCGAAATTGCCGCCGTCAATCAAAACCAAATCAGCGTGCCGCGCTTTGAGACTGTCTAAAATCGTTACGCGCTTGGCTAGACCGCCACGCCTGCTGCCGCTTCAGCCACACGCGTCGATGTAGCCGTTGCTATCGCTGGTATAAGCCAGACGTAATGTGATTTTTTCGCCCGCCCGGGCCGCTTCGTACGCGCCGAAAAGAAAGAGCACTAGCGCGCACGCCATTCCGGCCCAAGATGATTGCTTGATTTGCATGAGTGACCTCCAAAAAATGAGACCGCTACTCCGGTTGGATTGAATCGCAAAGGGGCCGCCAGATTTTTGCTTGCTTCTCTTTGACCCTTGCTCTATATTCGCATTCCAATTTTTAAAGCTACGGTTACGACATCGCATTTTTTCTTTCCCCGCGAGGCTCGTCTTTTTCTCAGCGTTATTTTTTTATCCGACAATATAAACGATTAGCTATGCGACGATTCTTTTATGTTTTAATTTGGGCCGCAGGCTTTACGGCCTGCGGCAGCGATGAATACGACAAAGCGCACGATTTATATTCCGGCTCGCGCACCAATGTTCCTTCAGAGCAACAAGGTTATTCCGAGCCGCTCAGCCAGGCGACCGTATTGCTGGAAGCGTTTCTTTCGCACAATCACGAAGACCCGGCCGCGATGCTGCTGTTGTGGCGTTGTTATTTGCGCACCGGCAACCCCCGCGTGGTCGCCATGCACGAGAGCATGATTCGCAACGCTGAAAAGATGCGCAAGGTTCTTCCCGACGAGATCGCAGAGGAAGATGATGCTTACATGCGCGAGCGCATGGTTGATTTGTTCGGTGAGCTTGCCACCACCGCAGAAGTCGAAGATTTGATCGTGATTCTGCAAGATGACTCCCATCCCGCGGTGCAAGAAGCTGCGGCGCACATCTTGGCGCGCTTGCAAGACGACCGCGCTGTCGAGCCTTTGCTGGACAAGCTCAAAGCGCCGGAAGAAAACATTCGCGCGTTTGCCTGCCGCGCGCTCGCGGCTTTTCCGCAGCCTCTTGTCATCAACAAGCTCTTCGAAGTGCTCGTCAATACCGATGAGGCCGAGGAAGTGCGCGCAAATGCCGGTTTTTCTCTTGCGGACATTGCAGCGTTGCGAGGCGATTTGAAAAACGCCATCACGGAGAAGCTGCAAGTTTTTCTTGCGACTCCAGGCGCTCCGCTCACCACACAAATTTTAGCGGCGATGGTTCTGGCGAAATTGGGCTCGAGCTCCGGCTATCAACTTGCCGTTGCGCAAGCCAACTCCGACAACGTCTTTGTGCGCGGCACTGCGATAACAGTTTTGGGCCATATCGGTTCCGAAGAAGCGGTCCCGCTCATCGCGACGGCTAGCGCACATGAAAACGCCAAGCTGCGTTTGCTAACCGCGGAAGCGTTCGGCAACTTGGGCGACGCGAAAGGCCTGCCGAGCTTGTATCAAGCGATGAATGATCCCGTGGAATCCGTGCGCCAAGCAGCCCAAAAAGCCATCGAGAAAATCCGCCGCAGAACCTCCCCGCGTTAGCCTTTACACTGCCTTCAAAATAAGTTTCTAACCCGCGAGATGCAACGGATTTTCCCGCGCCGTGCAAACCCGGCGAAATTTTAGGCGATTACACCATGATTGCGCCAGCGCGTATTCTGCTTCTCGAAGATGATCCAAATCTCGGCATCATTTTGCAAGAGAACCTCGAGCTGCAAGGCTATTTCGTCGAGCGCTGCGCCGACGGTGAGGCCGGATTGCTGGCTTTTCTGCAACGGAAATTCGATCTGTGCTTGATCGACGTGATGCTGCCGAAGAAAGACGGTTTCAGCTTAGCGCGCGATATTCGCAAAACTTCACAGGAGCTTCCAATTATCTTTCTCACGGCAAAGTCGTTGAAGGAAGATCGCATCGAAGGTTTTAAAATCGGCGGGGATGATTACATCACGAAGCCGTTCAGCATGGAAGAGCTGGCGCTGCGCATTCAAGCCGTGATGCGGCGCAGCAAGGCCTTGCCGCAAGAGCGGGCCGCGGCGGACGTTTTTCAAATTGGGAGCTATACTTTCGATGCCGAATAGCAGACTTTGCAGCGCGGTAGTGAAACACAAAAGCTCACACTCAAAGAAGCCGAGCTGCTGCGCTTGCTGTGTTTGCACATGAATGAAGTATTGGAGCGCGAGGTGGCTTTGAAGCTGATTTGGGGCGAAGACAATTACTTCAACGCGCGCAGCATGGACGTGTTCGTGTCAAAACTGCGGAAGTATTTGTCTGCTGATGAACGCGTCGAGATTCGCAACGTACATGGGAAGGGGTTTCGCTTAATAGCCAAAAATTGATTAGTTGCGAAAGGCAGGTAATAAGATGAGTCCCCGCCTCTACGGCTCATTCCAACTCATAAAACGCTCTTTTTTTGGATGATAATGATCATTACTCATGTGCCTCACCGCTTGCTGCGCTTTTTGCGCGGCTTGCTCGGCCGCTCGAAATTCACGCGCACGATGCGCTTGCCTTCGATCATCTCTTCCGTATAGAGCGTATCGCTCGCCTCGTGTTTTTGACTGAAGACAACGTAATAGCCTTCGGCAAGATTCTCCGCTTTCAAATACTCCGCCAATTGCCGCTTGCCTTGTTCAAAATAACTCCGATCAGTGTAGACCTTGGTTTCGATCACGTATTTTTTACCGCGCAAAAGAATTAAAATATCCGTTCGCCCCCGGCCGGAAGGAATCTCGATGAAAGTTTGCCCGCCCAAGCGCTCGATGAAAAAATTGATGAACCCATCCAAAGAATAATGCCACGCCGACTCGCGCAGGTTCTTGTCATCGAACGCGCGGAAACCGCGTTTGGCCACGTATTCCACGTAGCACTGCAAGATCGCTTTGAGATTCAAGCCCTCCGGCGCGACGTAGGCGCTGAGGTCATCGTGCGCCGAAACGTAGTAGCCGCTTTCGCCGTTGATCGTGGGGCGAAAGGCGGTGATCAACCTTTTCTTGTACAACGGCACGGCAACGTCAACCACGCCGTGCGCAAAGAGATAGGCAATATCAGGGTCGTCAACCGTGAAGGGAATGGGATTATTCGAGAACAGCAGGCGCAGCATGAAAGCTTTTTTCTCCCTGGCCTTTTGCACGATGTTGAGAATGTTCTTGTCGAAACGCTCCGTGAGAAAGTGCCGCAATGTGCGATAATAAGCTGCAATCGACACCGGCGTGCTCTTATCTGTCACGACCGTTTCAACCAGATATTCGCACAACGCGCACACCAAGCCCGGCTGGCCGTTGGTGTCATTACAAAGCGCACGAATGACTTCTTCTTCGAAACGCTGGCTGCTCTCGGCAACGTATTGGCCGATCAAGGTCTCCACTTCCTCGCGCGTGAAATAGGGCACGACCAATTGATCGACAATGTTGAACGGCGAGGCGGAAGAGACCACCAACTCGGCGAGCGTGCTGACGCCCACCAGCAGCAATGATTGCAAGCCGTGCAAGTGCTTTTTGTGATACATGCTGCGGAAAGTATGCATCAACTCGCTCACGACGGAAGTGGGTATGCCTTCAAACTCGTCGATCACGAGGACTGCCGGCTTTGCCTTGAAATTTTCAAAAAACCGCTCAAAGGACAACTGATTTTCTATCTTGAAGGAAAGCCCGATTCCGGCGACGGACAATTCTTGATGAATTTTATAATCCACCGCTTCATAAAATTCCTTGCGGGTGAGTGTTTTCATGTTCTCGAAGCTGATCCAAATCGGCATGTAGCCGGCTTCGCGTTTGAGCGCTTCGAGCAGAAGCTGAAAGAACGTGGTCTTGCCCGCTTGCCGCGGGGCGAAGAGGGTGAAATATCTTCCGGCGTGGACTTTCGCAAGCCCCTGCGCCATGAGGCCGGGCCGCAATACCGTGTAATGCTCTTCGGGATTGCAAGGGCCAAAGGTGTTGAATCTTCGCATCGATCTAAATTCCTTTGTCAAACTACTTCGGACAAATTCCCTTGACCTTTACTTTAAAGCCGGACAACAACACTGAGGCGGCGGTCTCACCCACTTCATATTTTCCCAGCAACTCATAAGCACGTCGCTTGAGTGTATACACTTCGATCGTGCGCGCTTCGGGATCGATGACCCAATATTCCCGCACTCCGGCTTTAGCATAAACCTTAAACTTCTTCTTACGATCGGCGATCCAATTCCACGGCGAGAGCACTTCGGCAACGAGATCGGGCGCGCCTTCCACTCTCTCGTCTTTGACGATGCGCAGGCGTTTCTTGGTTATAAAAATCACATCCGGTTGAACCGGATCGGCAAGTCCGGGCAAGATGACATCGATAGGCGAAACATAGGCCTTGCCGGCGTTTCGTTGTCTACCATAAAGACGCAATTCGGC
>Ga0247727_10020211_pt1 | contig 10209 bp, 7 predicted proteins | sample WisWelCaveWW1625_FD_202498 | JGI IMG/M metagenome (GOLD analysis project Ga0247727, IMG submission 202498) | Biofilm microbial communities from Wishing Well Cave, Virginia, United States - WW16-25 | ecosystem: Environmental > Aquatic > Deep subsurface > Groundwater > Cave microbial mat | place... | reverse complement strand
CGTGTGCCACCCGCAAACGGGCGGCTGTGTTCAATGCCTCGACGATCCGGCCACGCAGTGCGATGCGGGCGCTCCCGTGTGCGATGTCGCTCGAGGAGAGTGCCGTGGCGTTGTCCCAGTGGCGACCCGTGTCTGCGCTCCGTGCAACGATTTGGCGGACTGCGGAGGGCCGCCTGGCGGGATGCGTTGCGCGTTGCGATCAACCGTGTTCGAGCGCGTGTGCCTGCCTGTGTGTGACGGCGGGGAAGTGTGCCCGCGAGCCACGGGGTGTGATCCCATCAGTGGCTTGTGCATTCCGATCTCCGCGTCCTGCACAGAGGTTCGCGCCACCATCGAAGCGCGAGCGTGTGCCGTGGATGCCGATTGCGTGCCTCTCGGAGAGGCTCCACGGAGCGGCGCGTGTGGTCCGGCGGGCGTGTGCTCCCTATCGTGTGCATGGGATACCGATTGTCCTGATGCGTTCGCCTGCACCGCGAATCGCTGCGCTTCGGAGTCCTAAGGGCCCGCAACAGAACAAGTCGATCGAATATGGGCGTCGAGGCGCCCGGTCGGCCAGGCGCGAACGAGGAGGATACTTGCCGTATCTGACGAGTTCGCAACGCCGCCGGCCGGGATGGATCGGCGCCCAGAACGAACGACTTGTTTTGTTGCGGGCCCTAACGTGAAACCAGGAACTGGAGGCGCAGCCCGTCGAGCTGCCTCAGCTCGGCAGTGAGGCGATTGCCCGACCGGCTCGCGGCTTGATTCTGCCATCGTGTTTGGACGCCGCCCATTTCGAGGGCGCGCTGCTCTTCGGCGACGACCTCTACGGCAACCGCGAGATCGCGCTCGGTGAATCCATCCGGAATAGACGTGAATGGGATCGACACGATGAATCGTCCGTCCGGACCTGCCACAAGCGACGGCTGGACGACGAGCATCGGCCCAATCGTCCGCTGGTTTTCGTTCTGATCGAACGCTCGTGTCCGCGCACCGAGCGCAAACACCACCGAGGTGGATTGATCAAGGGCGCCCTCCGAAATCTCGAGCCGTGCACCGTTGCTCAGCTCGAGCGTGCCGCCCGCGCTGCCGACATTGACCGACGCGCTTTCGCTGCCGCGGGCGTGCGCAGGGCCCGATGGCTCTTCTGGCGCGATCGGGTAGACAGGCGGCGGCTCGGACGTTCCACCGCCCCCGCAGGCGAGCAACATCCAGGAAAGAGGAGGGAACACCCTGTAGCAAGACGCTGTCATGACTGGACCGCTGCCTCGTTAACAGGAATGCTACCGATCCTCTGCCGGTTATGCCAAACGACCTGATGACACGGTTCGCTACGAGGGTCGCACCGGTATCTCACGCCGTGCGCCGGGCCCTCGATTTATGGCCTCTTACCCCGCTCGGGCTCTTGGTCCTCTGCGCGGCAGGGGGGTCTCTCAAGTACTTTGGGTTCCTCGAGCTCGACGTAGTTCTGTTGGTCGTCGGATACGTGGGGCTCGGGTTGATCGCGGCAGCCACGGTTAGTGTGGGGGTCGGAGCCCTCGTGCTCCTTCTGCGCCTCAGGCCAACTGCCCGCGAGAATCCGCTCGTCCTCGAGACGGGGCGCCTCTTGCCAACGGGTTGGCAAACCTCGTCGCTCCCATGGCTTCCCTGGATTCAGGTCCGCTGGGAGTGGGAGCCCGTGGTTCCGAAAGGCGCGTCCCCGAGGTTCTTCCCGGTCGTTGCAGTGGATCCAGAGCGTCGCTTCGGTGTCCTCAAAGAGCGCGTTGTCGTGCGGGATCGCGCGTGGGTCACCGGGTTCCGTCGCCGCGTGATTGTGCAGGACGCTTTTGGTTTGTCACGGGTGGCGATTCGTAAATCGGATCCGTTGGAAGTCGAGGTCGTGCCGCACTCGGGCGCGCTCGGGCGACTGCCGACCTTGATCGCGATGGCGGGCGGCGACGAGCTCCCGTTTCCGATGGGCCTCGACGACGGGGATCGGATGGATCTCCGACGCTACGCGCCGGGAGATCCGGCCCGTTTCATTCATTGGAAGGTGTTTGCGCGTTCGCGTGAGCTCATGGTCCGCGTGCCCGAGCGTGCGTTGAGCAAGGCGCGGCGGACGCTCGCGTACCTGGTGGCCGGCTCGCATGACGACGCGACGGCCGCGGCGGCCCGCGTGTCTGTTGAAACAGGAGCCCTTGGCAATGACTGGGTCTTCGGTGCTGATGGGTGCGCAGAAGATGCCACCGATGCGGCGACCGCGAGAACTTTGGTCGTTCGATCCGTCGAAGGTCGACTCTTTGGCGCGGCGGCACTCAGGAGTTTTGTCGACCGCGGCGAGCGAGCAGGACCTGCAAGTCTCGTCATCTTCGCGCCGCCTGAGACCGGTCCATGGCTCGACCGTGTCACCGCCGTTGTTCGGACGCGTCGAGGGCGCGCCCGCGTGGTGATCGGTGTCGATGGGCTCGCGCCTGCACCGCCTCGCAGGTGGCTCTCTAAGCTCACACTGAGGGGCGTGCTGAGCAAGGGGCCTTCATTGCAAGGCCTTGCCGCAATTCAAAGGGCCGTTGCGATTGCGGGCGCGCAGGTTGTGGTTGTCGACCGAGTGACCGGTCGTGTTGTTGCCGGGGGCGAAACGCGCGGACAGTCCGCTCCGAAGGCGGCCGCGTGACGAAGCCGGGAGCCGAAGGACGGCTTGCGGGGAAGGAGCCGTGGCTCTCGACGCTGCTTCGCATCGCGGTGTATGCGACCACAGCGGTCGTGTTTGCATTCCCGCTCGCGACGCTTGTGGGCACCGCGGCGGCCGGCTGTGGCGCCGCAATTGGCGCGTTTGCGGGTCGGTGGCTTCACCAGTCGAAGCTTCGGATCGTGGCGGGTCTTGGTCTGTGTTGCGCCGTTTTTTTGCTTGGCTGGGCGCTCGCTCACCTCACGGTCGATTTCCGCTTCGTGTCTTCCACATTCGGGCCCGAGCGTGCGCTGGCGCTCGGCGACGTCGTGGCATTCGGCTTGGGCGGCGCCTCTCTCGGGGCTGCGTTGCGGATGCTCTCGTCGCGCGTTCGGGTGCTGACTCTTCTCGAAGTCGGTGCGATTGCGCTCGCGTTTGCGCAGCTCGTCGTGGCCCATCGTCACGGAGCGATCAATCGTCCTTTCGAGATCGCCGATCCGATTCTGTCTCGCGGCAGCGATCCGACGATTACGTTCTTGGCGCTCGGTGTGCTTGCGGCCGTTGTGATCGCAGCGGTTCTCTTGAGCGAGCGCAGTATTGTTCGCGCGGGGCTCACGTTCTGCGCGGCGCTGCTCCTCTTGGTTGGGATTGCCGTGGGAGTCAGGGTCGTCGGCACGCCCCCTCCGCCGCTCACCGGCGGCGGCCTTGGGCTGCGGGACGAGCCCCAAGAGGAGGATGGTCAGGGTGATGGGCGTCGTGGCCGTCGCGATAACGAGCAGCTCGATTTCCAGGACAACTACAACAGCTCTTCGAACCAGGTGCCGGTCGCTGTGGTGCTGCTCCACGATGACTATTCGCCTCCGACAGGCGTGTACTACTTTCGTCAGGGTGCGTTCAGTCAGTTCAATGGTCGTAGGCTCGTGGGCGCGAGCCGGGGTGACGTCGATCGAGACATCGCGCAAGGTTTTTTTTCAGAGCCTACGGACATTCCGGAAAGGCCGCCCGAAGGTCCCGATCGGGTGGAGCTCGAGACCACCGTCGCCCTCCTCGCAGATCACACTCGTCCGTTCGGCCTCGAGGCCCCCGAACGCTTCGAGCCGCGTCCGAATCCCGACACCGGCCGTTTTCGTCGGCTCTATCGCGTGACATCGAGCGCCCTCGAGACCCCGATGGATGCCCTCATCGGCCGGCCGGCCGGCGCGCCTTCATGGACTGCCGAACAGCACGCACACTACACGGCCGGCCCACCCGACCCGCGCTATGCTGCGCTCGCGACGCAGATCGTGGAAGAAGAGCTCCCGCCGGATCTGCGCACCGATCCGATGGCGCAAGCCTTTGCGATCACGAGCTGGCTTGGCCGCCATGGGTCTTACAGTTTGCGCAGTCATCACGCCAACGCTCCGGATCCGACGGCTGATTTTCTCTTCGGCGACAAGGTCGGGTATTGCGTCCACTTCGCGCATGCAGCGACGTACTTGATGCGCGCGCGCGGGTTGCCCACCCGGGTCGCGACCGGGTATGCGGTCGACGAGTCGTTTCGTCAGGGAGGCTCGACGATTCTGCTTTCGGGGCAGACATCCCACGCCTGGCCCGAGATCTATGTCGACGGGGTGGGATGGATCATCACAGACGTTGTGCCCGAAACCGTGCTCGATCCGCCTCCGCCTCCGCCCGATCCGGAGCTCCAACGCTTGCTCGGCGAGCTTGCTCGTGGTGAGGCGCTTCTGCCCCTCGACGGCCAATCGCGCGAGCCCATCGAGGTCGTAGCGACTCGGGCTGCATCGTGGTTTGGTCTCTTTGGCCTCTTCTCGTTGTCGTCGTTGGTTGCGTTGCTCTGGGTCGTGAAGGTCTGGAGGCAGCTTGTTCCCTCGTTTGCGCGTGCGGAACACCTTCCTCGCCTCCTGTATCGCGCGGAGCTCGATCGGCTCTCCGATGTCGGAGTCTCGAGGCGGCTTGGCGAGACGCGCGAAGCGTTCGCTGCCCGTATCGCTCCATTGGTTCCGTCGTTCTCCGCTTTGACCGCAGCGCATCTGTCGGCTTCCTTTGGTCGATCTGCAACGGCGGCCGTTGCGCTTGCGCGGCAAGCGTCGAAGCGCCTATGGAATGAACGTGACCGGAAGTTTTCGTGGTGGCGTCGTTGGCTCGGCATGGCAGCGCCATGGACATGGCTTCAATCCCGATAACCATTGAAAGTGATTCAACCCATGAACCCTGCATTGAATACGATGGAACCACATGTTTCGGGCTCGGCCGCTCCGAATGAGCTTTCCACCGCGCATGGCGTTGCAACGAAGCTTGGTGATCGCTTGCGGGCGGCCATCCTCGGACGAGACGACGTGATCGAGCTCGTGCTCATCGCGCTCCTCTCGGACGGTCATGTGCTTCTCGAGGACTACCCAGGCTCGGGCAAGACGACCCTAGCGCGCGCACTCGGCGAGGCGATCGCGGATCCTGGCAACTCCAGCGCGCAGTCATCGATCGCAAGCTTTCGGCGCATCCAGTTCACGCCGGATTTGCTGCCGAGCGACATCACGGGCACGAATGTCTTCGACGTCGGGACGAGCCAGTTCGTGTTTCGCCGGGGTCCGATTTTTGCTCACATCGTGCTTGCCGACGAGATCAATCGAACCTCGCCTAAGGTGCAAGCCGCGATGCTCGAGGCCATGGCCGAGAAGCAAGTGACCGTCGACAACGCGACGTATCCTCTCGACTCGCTCTTCTTCGTGATTGCCACACAGAATCCACTCGATTTGGCAGGAACGTATCCCTTGTCGACGCCTCAGCTCGACCGTTTCCTGTTCAAGATCCGAATGAAGCATATCGAGCGGCAGGCCGAGCTCAATGTGCTAGACGGCTATCCGAAACCGCGTCTCGAGGCAGCGGCGGAGCGGTCTGGAGTCACCCGCGCAGAAGTGGTTCTCGCGCGCGGCGTGGTTCGATCTCAAGTATTTGTCGCCCCGGCAATCAAGGAGGCGCTCGTCGACTTGGCTCGGGCGTTGCGAGCAGATGGACGCGTGCTCCAAGGGGCTTCGACCCGTTCGCTGCTCCTGATGCTTCCAGCCTTGCAATCCCGTGCCATACTTCATGGGCGCGACTACGTGGGACCTGAAGACGTCGAGGCGCTCAGCCGATACGTATTCGAGCACCGTATTGAATGCGCTCCGGGCATCGACGATGCAGCGGCGGTAATTCGAGAGTGTTCGGTGCCGATCTTGGAACGCCTCGCGCGGCACAGCATGAAGCGCCTTCCATGAACGCCAGAGTTGCAGTTTTGACAGCGACGGTCGTCGTGGGTCTCGTGCTCTCGGTCGCTGCGCAGGATGTTCCTGGTGTTGACACCCCTCCGAACGACACGCTCGCGGCGAGTCGCGAGGAATGGGAGGCTTTTCGACTGGCCGAGACGGGTCACCCGATTCGGGCTCGCGAGCTTGCCGAGCGCATCGTGGCCAGCAACCGGCGTTCGTACGTCGGCCACCTCGTGCTCGGCCTGGTTCAGCACCGCGCCGAGGCAAACTTTCCTCGCGCCCTGTATCAGGAAGAGCTCGCGCTCCGATTGTTCATGGAACGCCACGGCCGGGATGGAATGGGCGGAGATTCTCACGCGACCGGGCAGCGTCGAAGCTTCTCGCCCGATGAAGGGACGCCTTGGCGCTGGCACATGATCCTGCTCCGAGAGCTCGCGATGACGCACGGCGATCTCGAGCACTACGAAGAGCGGCTGCAATGCATCGGGGAGTACAACGAGCTCTACGATCCCGATATGGTCTCGGAACAGGCCTGGCCCTTCATGAAGCTCGGGCGCTATGCCGACGCGCGTCGTGCAGCTCGACTGGGCCTCGCCACGGGAGACGATTGGCAGGCCGAACAAGCGCTCAATGCGCTCTGCGCGATCGAGTTTGAAGCGGGTAACGATGGCACAAGCTACGAAGCGTGCGGTCGCGCGCTGGAATTCGGCAGAGGCCTACCCGAGGGTCCCGACGCGGTCGATTTCACGAACCACGCGGAGGCTGCGCGCAGTCTGTTTCGGCTCGATGAGTCGGAGCGCCTCCTTCAGGAAGCAACGAGCCTGGCGCCGACTTGGTACGGTAATCCATGGTCTGAGCTCGCCGCTCTCTACACGCGTGAGGCGCGGTTCGCGGAAGCCCTGAGCGCCCTTAAAAAGGTCCCTGCCTATCGGGCACAGCGGCCTCCATTCGTGAGAGAAAGCGATCGCAGCGAGTCCCGGCGCAACCTCTCGGAGTTCTTCGTGGTGGTGGGCCGCGCCGAAGATGCCATCCGGCTCACCGAAAAAGCGTTGCTTGCTCCGGACCGTCGCGGCCATCAGAGTCGTGACCCCGAGCAGGATTTGGCGATTGCCGCGTTGCTCGATCGTCGCGCGCGCCTCGTGCAGGCCGAGACGATCGTCGAGCGGGCGTCGGCGCAGCCGTGGTACCGATGCTTCGATGACTGGGCCGAGGCGAGTTGGCTTCGCTTTCAGGCCTGGATGAGCGAGCGACAAGCGGTTCGCAGGCTGAGTGACGATGCACGCCTCGTCGGAACGTTTCGGATCGGCACAAGTCGGAGCGCGATTGTGCCGCCGTGGATCGCGAGCGAGCTTGCCCAGGTCCTCGGCACCGGTGTCATGGAGGAAGCGATCGACCAGGCGGCGAGGCAGGACCGGCGTGACGGTGCCCGAGACTACTACGACGCATTCCGAGCGGAGATCGCTCTGCACTCTGGTGATCACGAGCGAGCGCGGACGCTGGCCGACAACGCCCTCGCCGGCCTCGGGATTGCGGAAGCGCTCTTACGAGCCCGCATGGAGGCCGTGAGAGCACAGGCTTTGTTAGAAGCTGGGCAGGAGCGGACGGCCGCCGCCGCGTTCGAGAACGTGCTCGAGCATGATCCAGGCGCTATTCGTCGCATGGAGCTCAGCGTGCCCATCCGCATTGAAGGTGAACGAGGGGAAGTCGCAGAGCGCATCGCCGACGCGCTGCGCGATTCGCCCCGCTTCGACGAGAGCGACGTAGGTTTGACGGTCCAGATCGTGCGTGCGGACCAAGCGAGCGGCAAAGTCTGCTTGCTTGGACGAAGCCGTTCTGTCCTCGCTTGCGGCGAAGCGAGCGCCCAAATCGATGACGACGTCGACGCGCTCACGGCGCGCATCGTCGACGACTTCCATGACAAAGTCTTCGCGCCTCGCATCGACTTGTCCCAATCTGACGCCAACTCCCTCGACGGAAGCAACCGCCAGAGCCGCAACCCCGTAGACACCATGCTCGAGCCCTGAACCATCAACGGGCGGGCGCGCAGCCGATCAGGTGCACCAAACCGCTCCGGTCGGCGACCACGAGTTGATCGGTTCGGACGTCGGTTCGGATCGAGACGGGATCGGCCAAATCCATTCGCCCTTGCTCGCTGACGGTCGTTCGATCCCAAAGTCGCACGCTACCCTCCTCGCCCAGCGTTACGAAGAAGCGATCGCCGGGCGTAAGCGCCACGGACCGCGCTTGGTGATCCACCATCTGAATGACCCGGTGCTCGCTCGTAGCGAGCGTTTCGACGTCGAGAACGGCGACGAATCCACCGACTGCCACGACGGTCGATCCGTCCCGAGTTACGGCGATATCGGTGACCCCAACGTCGAGGGGGGGGAGTCGGGGAGCCCACACAGCCTCGACTTCCGTGGGTCGGTTCAGGTCATGGAGCTCGATGACCGGTGATGAGTAGACGTGGCCCGCGGCGAGCAGGCGCCCCCCGCCGGGCAGAGGACGTAGTGCCCAGATGTTCCAGAGCGCGGTATGCATGGGATCGCTCACCGCACCCGTCTCGGGCGTCCACGTTCGGAGGCGCGCGACTACGCCGGCCGGGTCTTGATCGCCGACCATGACCGTCGATCCGTCTGCGCTGACGGCAACGGCATCGATCCGATTCACCGGGCCATCCAGCGTCGCGCTCGTCGTGCGTCCGTCTACGTCCCACACCGCAAGGCGCCCAACCTCGTCCCCCGTCGCCAGATGAATTCCGTCCGGAAAGTATTCGACCGCGCGCATTGCGTGACCGCCCATCCCAAACGGTTGCCCATACGTGACGTGGCTGCCGCTCGTGAGCTCTTCACTGTCGCGGCCATCGATCGTCCAAAGCTTCACGGCGCCATCCGCGGTGGCGACGGCGATCCGACTGGCCACAGAAAGCGCAATTGTAGAGATCGCTCCATGGTCGACGACCTCGCTGTTGTCGATCACGTCGAGCTCCTGCAGCTGACCGCCTGCAGCGAAGCAAGCCTCGAGTCCCATCGCTACTTTTGGCGGCGCGTCGGGGCCGCCATCGGCCGCACGATCGGCCCCACCATCCGTGCCCGTCCCAGCCGGCCCACCGGCCGATCCCTCACAGCCCGCGAACGCTAGGACAAGCCCACACAAGGATCGCTTCGTCGGTGATCTCATGCACCCAACATGACCCCGCAAGGGCCCATCGAAAAGGGTCCCTTTGCCTATCGCAGCGATAGCCAGAGGCTATGGATAGCGTCATGTCGCTTCGAGCAGACCCCGGAGTTGTTCGGGTGCGACGCGATACTCGTTGCGGCAATAGTCGCAAGCGATTTCGAGCGCACGCGGGTCGCTCAGGAGCTCCTCGAGGTCGGGTTTGGTAAGAGTGGCAAGGCTCGCCAGCACGCGCACCTGGCTGCATTGGCACTGGAATCGGAGCTCGGACTCCTCGAGCTGGGTGAACTCCATGCCGTAGAGGAGCTCCTGCATTAGCGCAGCGGGTTTGAATGATTCCCCGTTCAAGAGGGGTTCCATGGCGACGAAGTCTTTGAGGCGTTCAGTCATCACCATGAGTGGGCCTTCTGTGAGCTCCGGCAAGAGCTGCACGATATAGCCTCCCGCCGAGATCACGTTGCCGTCTTCGACCAAACATCCCACCGAGAGCATGGAGGTGACCTGCTCGGACTCCTGCATATACGCCATGATCGCCTCGGAGATGCCGCCGTTGCCACTCAATGCGACGACCCCTTTGTGCACGTGGCCGCTCGGCAGTGTTCGCATCATTTGCAGAACGGCACCGGTTCCGAGCGAAACATCTCTAGCTCCTGCCCTCCGTCGAACCAGACCGCGAGCGCTTCCATCGGGATGGGAGTCGGCGACCACGTTGCCTCCCGCCGCGCCTTGCACGATTCCCTGGACCCGGTGCATGGGTGCCATGGTTTCGCGAACCAGAATCGTTCCGGTCAGGAGATTTGCGAGCAAGCGAGCCGTCTCACCGGACACGTCTTGGGCGGCGATAGCGCCACGCACGGTGTCGGTCGTGCGGGTCGTGATCACCCGAAACGCGCCGTCATTCGTCATGGCGCGAAGAACCGTGTCCACTCACCGGAGTATAGCTGTTTCTCATAGGTGATCACTTAAGCGGACCGACCTCCGCCGATGTTGCTGAAATCCCGTTTCGAGTCAGAATCGGCTTCCGATTCCGACCCCGCTGCTGAGGCCGCAAAACTCCTTAAGATCCTACCTATGAGCTGTTTCTAGCGAGGAGGCGTGGGTCGCGGCGCTGGGCGTGGTGCGGGGCCACGCAAGGCATCGATCTGTCCACGAACGCGCGCCGCC
>Ga0247727_10020210_pt1 | contig 10209 bp, 3 predicted proteins | sample WisWelCaveWW1625_FD_202498 | JGI IMG/M metagenome (GOLD analysis project Ga0247727, IMG submission 202498) | Biofilm microbial communities from Wishing Well Cave, Virginia, United States - WW16-25 | ecosystem: Environmental > Aquatic > Deep subsurface > Groundwater > Cave microbial mat | place... | reverse complement strand
TTACGTCCGTCCGGCGTGATGTCGAAGCCCTTCACAAAGGAGCCGGATTTCAGATTGGTGAGCTGCCGGCGCCGGCCCGTACCCAGGTCCAGCAACCAGAAGTTCTGGCTCCTGAAACCGCCGAGCAGCACGACGGCCTGCCCGCCGCCCGGGAGGAATCGATACCGGTCGCCGCCGCCGCGGGTGAGCAATTCCGGGAGAGCGACAGGCTCGCCGCCGGGCGTCACGGCGCGTATGGTGCGCATTGGGCTTCGGATATCCTGCGCTTCCTCGTACAGAATCACTTTCCCGTCCGGAGACCAGAGGGGGTTGTGGGCCACTTTGTCCAGCAATACCTGCGGAGCGCCGCGGCCCGCCGCGCGAATCTTGAAGATCCGCGCGCCGGCGCCCATGTCTCCGGCGGTGACGATCCAGTTTCCATCCGGGGACCAGGAGGCGGAGCCGGCGGCATTGAGTGCCGGCGCTAATGGATCGAGATTGGTTCCGTCGGAGGCCATCACGAACAGTTCGCTGCGCCCATTTCGGCGATAGGAAAAGCAGATCCGCCGGCCGTCGGGGGAAATGGCGGCCGCTTCCTCCACCACTCCCTGGCCTCCTTTCCACAGTTCCGTGAGCGCGCCGTCTTTGAGTTTCCAAAGGCCGTCGGCGCCGCCCTGGTTGGAAAGATACAACAGGAAGGAAGGGCCGAGCCGCGGCGCAATGGCGCGCACGGTTGGCGTGGGATATCGGCGGACGGAAGTCTCCTCGACCACGGTCTCGGAGATCGGTACGATCCACAGATTCCCGCTCGAATTCGCAACGGTGGCCGCCAGCCGGCGTCCTTCGCCGCTGACGGACACCGACACGTATTGTTCGACCCCCAGGCTTAACCGGTGCGGCGTCCGACGCTCGACGTCCATCCCATACAGCCACGATCCGGTCCCCTCCTCGTCGCGCGCCACGTAGAGCAATGTTCGCTGATCGAGCGGCGCCGGGCGGCCAATCCTCGAATGGCGGGTCATGAGCTCCGGCACGCCCCCACCGGCCGCGATCCGAACAATCTCGGTCGAGGGCAGGCCCACGCTCGCGTAGATGTGCTTCCCATCCGTGGACCAGGCCGGCGAATGAGTGTGGCCACCCGTTTTCGGGTCGAGAACCAACCTCGGGTGCAAGCCGCTGGCATCGGCCAGCCAGATCGGCTCCCCGTTGGCCGCGTCGGATTGAACATACGCCATCGATCCGCCGTCCGGCGACCAGGACGGGTGGAAGCCGTTGCCGAGCAACGGCCGTGGAGACCCGCCCATGATTGGCACGGTCCAGGTTGTGCTCGACGGGGACTTCTCTCCGGGTTGACGGCTGGCGACCCGCAACCACACCCGCGCGCCGTCGCCGGCGAATCCGACAGCCGGGATGTCCTCGTGGAATAACTCGGGGAACTGACCGCGGGTCAGATTACGGAACACACCGCTGCCGATCTGGGTCACCCAGGCATCGAACGGCCCGTCGCGATCGGAAAGAAACACGACGTGCTTGCCGTCGGCCGAGATCGCGGCATCGGTTTCGGTTCCCTCCCAGTCGGTAAGCCGGACGATGCGCGCGTCGGCCAGCGGATTCACCCACTGCATGCGGCCACGCGCAACCCATGCCGCCACGCCGGCGGCCAGAGCGAACCCCAACGCCGCCGCCGCCATCCACCAGGGGAGCTTTCTCCTGCGCACCAGGCCGGCGGGCTCCTCGGAGGGCTTCCGGCGCATGAGCCGCCGCAGATCGACGGCCACCTCTCGCATCGACTGAAACCGGTCGGCCGGATCCTTCTCGAGCGACTTCTCGATCAGGTTCCATAACTCGTTCGGCGCTTCCGGGCGGAGCTCGCCGATCGGGCGCGGCGGCTCGTTGAGGATCGACTGCATCAGGTCCGCTCCGGTCTTGCCCCGAAACGGTCGTTGCCCGGCGACTATCTCGTAGAGCACCACGCCAAACGACCAAATATCGGCGGGCGGGCCGACCGGGCTGCCGGCCAGCTGCTCCGGTGAAAGGTAGGGCACGGTGCCCAGCACCGTGCCGGGCGTGGTCGGCGTCACGGTAACGGTCTTGGCGCTGGCCGAAAAACCCCGATCCATCATCTTGGCCAGGCCGAAGTCCGCCAGCTTGGCGAAACCGTTTTGTGAAACCAGGATGTTCTCCGGCTTCACGTCGCGGTGGACGATCCCGCTCTGGTGAGCGCAGCCGAGGGCGTCGGCGATGCCGGTCAGTAATTCGAGAACCTCGCGCAATTTCGGACGTCTCAGCTTCGCCCATTCCCGGAGGGTGAACCCGTCGATGTATTCGGTGACGAGGTACTGCTGGCCCTGAAAGGTGCCGGCTTCGTGGACCGAGAGGATGTGGGGGTGATTCAGCGCTGACGCGATCTGCGCCTCGCGCTGAAAACGCCGGCGACACTCTTCATCGGCGATGTCATTGGAGAGGAACTTGACGGCCACGCTCCTGCCGAGCTGGAGGTCGTGGGCGCGGTAGACGACTCCCATTCCGCCTTTGCCGATTCTCTCCTCGACGCGGTAGTGCGAAATGGTCTGGCCGATCATGGCCCCGCGGGCGACCCGCCCGTCACCTTATCTTACGCTGATCCGCGCGGCGTTGGATGTTCGGCCCTCGACCGTCAGCAGGACGTCGACCTCGCCCCGCCCCCGCAACGCACGGGGCAGCAGCACGTTCACCTGGTCGAGGCCGGTGAATACTCCCTGCGGCCCGGCGTACAGGACTTCGGCCGGCGGACCGCCGATGCGCACGCTGACGCCGCTCAAACCGGTGTGGTTTCGCACGCCGGTCGCGAACAGAATCAGAAACACCTGGTCGGTGGCGACGTCAATGGGAGCGGTGACCGGCTCGACCGACCGCGTGCCATCCTCCCGGACGCGAAGCACGATCGCCGCCGCCAGCCGTTGGGCGTTCAACTGGAACAACGCCGGCGCCACGTTGCTCACCGCTACGGCCGCCGCCGCCGGCGTGCCGTCGGCCGTGGTGATGGTGACGGTGGCCGTCCCGGGAGTCGTGCCCGGCGGCATCAGGTAATTCACTTGGCCGGGGGAGGCGAAATACAATCCGGCGTCTCGCTCGACGCCGCCCGAATCTCGCACCTTGACGGCGGTTGTCCCGAGCCGCACGGGCAGAGTGAACGAATCGGCTACGAGGAGACCGGCCGCCAGCCTGGTTCCGAAGGCGGACACGATCGACTCCGGCGCGACCGGTCCGGCCAGAAAGCTGGCCGCCGAAACATGGGCCGGCACGCCGGTGCGCGGTGAGTTATTCATCAATACCGTCACCCCGCCCAGGTTCGACGACGGAGAGTTGAGAACCACCAGGTCCGGAACGCGATCGGCGTTGAGGTCCTGGGCCGCCAGCGCCGACACATCCGCGCCGCCGATGAAGCGTTCATACGGCGGAAAGGTCCCGTCACCGTTGCCGGCCAGGAAGGTCATGTCGGCGGCGCCGCAACAATGCGCGACGATCAAGTCCGGCCTCAGGTCGCCATTGAAGTCGCCGGCGACAATGCCGCTGGGGCCGGCCGCGGTTGGAAAAAACTGCGCCGGTTTGAACGTGCCGTCGCCGTTGCCTGTCAGCAGGGCGATCCGCGGCGGGCCGCCGGTGGTCACCGCCAGGTCCGGCAGGCGGTCTCCATTAAAGTCTGCCACCGCGAGGAAGCGTGGGTTCACGCCGACCGGATAGTCGACGGGAGGCTGGAAGGTCCCGTTGCCGTTGCCCAGCAGCATCTGAACCGAGCCCGGATCCGTCATCGACGTGAACGCGCCGTGGGACACCACCACCAGGTCCTGCTTGCCGTCCCGGTTGAAATCGGCTGTGGCCACCGCCGTGAACCGCGCCATGGCGCGTAAGACCACCGGGCTTTCGAGCGTCGAGTCGAGCTTGCCGGCGAACAGCGTCAGGTGACCGTTGAACGGCGGCGAGAACTGTCCCTCGTTGGTGACGACGACATCGATCGCTCCGTCGCTGTTGAAATCACCGGTGAGCAGCGCGGCCCCGAGGTTCAGCGAATTCGTCGGAGTTGCCAGCCCGTAGGTGGCCGGAGCGCGGAAGGTATTGTCGCCATTGCCCTGGAACACCGCCAGCGTGTTTTGGACAGCGTCGAAAACCACCAGGTCCGTCCGGCCGTCCCGTTGAAAGTCCGTGGTCAACAGAGCGGCCGGAACGGCCGCCTCCCCGCCGGGGAAGCGCACGTTGAGAGCGGGCGCCGGTTGCAAACGGTCCCCCCCCGTTCCGTTGAAGATCGCAACGTTCGGCGACGTCCGGCTGGCCACCGCCAGGTCCGGCCTTTGGTCGCCATTAAAATCGCCGACGGTCAGCGCTCCCGGCGCCTGGGCCACGATGTAATTCGGCGCTCCATGGAAAGTGCCGTCGCCTTTCCCGTACAGGATCACCGCCGAGTCGGCGCTGTCGCCGTAGACCAGGGCGCCCGGCGCTCCGGTCGCCGCGACCACGTCGGAATTCCCGTCCCGGTCCAGGTCGAGGATCTGAAGAAAGTCCGGCCGGAATCCAACCGAATACCGGGAAACGGACTGGAAACCAAGCGTCCCGTTGCCGAGATACACGGTCATCGTCTGCGTCTGCCGGTCCGACACCGCCAGGTCGGCCTTCCCGTCCTTGTTGAAATCGCCGGCCGCGGCCGATTCCGGCATCCCATCCACGGCGAATGACACGGCGAGGCGGAACGTGCCGTCTCCGTTTCCCGCCAGGATGGCCACCAGTCCGGGAGGTCCCTGGCTCACGGCGGCGACGTCGACGCGCCCGTCCCCGTTGAAGTCGGCGATCGTCACAGCGTTGGAAGCCCGTCCCGTCGGATAGTTCACCGGCGCGCGAAAGGTTCCGTCGCCGTCGCCCAGCAGGATTGACACGTTGTCGGAAAAAAAGTTCGCGACCGCCAGGTCGGCTCTGCCGTCGCCGTTGAAGTCGGCCGCGGCCGCGTGCCGCGGCGTGTCTCCCGCCGGATAATTCACCGGACCCTGGAACGTGCCGGGATTATCGCTGCGCGCCAGCAAGACCGAAACATTGCCTCGGTTGGCCGCCCCATCGCCGGTGTTGACGGCCACCAGCTCCCGCCGGCCGTCGCCGTTCAGATCCACGGCCACCACCGCGCGCGGCGAAACCCCGGCCGGGTAATTCGCCATCGCCCGGAACGTCAGCGTGACGCTGTCGGCCAGAATCACCGAGACCATGTTTCGCGCGAACGCGATTGAGGCGATCAGCCCGGTGCCGTCGTTCAGGAAATCCGGTATCACGACATGCCGCGACGCCGCCGCCAGTTGCGGGCTGGCGATCGCCGGCGCCGGCCTCGTGTCGGTCGACGCCGGCAGGCAGCGGCGAAACCGTTCCAGGTAGTTCGGAATGGTCTCCAGCAATCGGAACGGCGCGGTTTTCGATATGCGCAAGCCGGTATAGGAACTGTCGGATTCGCGCAGCACCGCCGTGATCTCGTTCGAGCTGTCGAGGATGGCCTGACGCGCCGTCAGGAAGTCAATCGCCGGGCAAGGCTGGCCGGACAAAGCCGGCGCCAGCAGTCCGGCGATCGAGAACCGGGAGAGGAACCGCGCAAACTTCATGAGAGGATGCAGCCGCGAATTCAAGCGAATAGACGAGAATCAGAAAATAAAGCTCAGCCCGCCTCGAACGGCGCGCGGAGAGGAAATCAGCAACAGGCGGCGTTTATCGCTGGTCGTCAACGGCACGTAGCCTTGCGCCAGCAGATTGCGCAACTCGGCGGTGGCCTCCAGCCGCGCCGAGAAAACATTCAGCGCCGGAATCGGCTGCCGCAGATGCACATTCCAGCCCAGCTCCGGAGTGGTTCGCTGCGTCAGGTACAGGTGGGGCCGGCTGATGACGCGGTAGTCGGTCCATTGGTAGCTGGTCGAGAATCTCGTCCCTGACTTGGGCGCCGTGCCATGGAATCGGGCCGCCAGCCAATGGCGGTTCGCCCGGTGGAGCGAAGAGCGCAGTTCATCCGGGTTGGAAGTCGCCAGCTCCGGCCGGGTGGCCTCCAGCGTCCCGCCAAATCCGTAGGCCATCGTGAGATTGAGACTCTCGCCCACCGACTGCGTCACCGACGCGGTCAGACCCGACCGGCGAAACCTGCCCGCGTTGAACACGGTGCTGCTCGACGCCAGGTCCGGCAGTAAATCCGCAGCCGGATAGTATCCGGCCGGCGCCGCCATCGTCAGCGCCGCGTTGGACACCGACTCACGATACAGGCTGAACCCGATCGCCCGGCTCCCGGCCTGGCGGCGATAGCCGATCTCGAAGTTCTCCGTTCGCTGGATGCGCGCATCCCCGCCTCGCAAAGACACGCGCGGAAACAGCGACAGCGCCGCCACGTGCTGCAGTAGCTCCGCTTCCGCGTCGGAGCGTTCGTATAACATCTCCGCCGACGGCACTCCGGAGCTGTAGGCCGCCTGAATGCTGCCCAGGTCTTGAAAATCCCACGTCAGCCGCGCGAACGGGCTCATGTAATTCAGCCGGTGTACGAATGACACCGATTCGAGCGAGGCGCCGTACTCCAGATCGAGATGATCTCCCAGCGCGTAGCGGTCCATCATGCTGACCGACATCGTCCGCAGCACCGGCGCTCCTTCGCCGCCGCCGAGCAGAGCCAGACCCACGCGCGCCGGAAGGAAGACCTGCCGCATCGTCAGGTTCACTTCGGGGTGGATCGCGCCTCCGGTCTGACGGCTGAAGCCGGTGCGGAAGCCCGCCGTCGGAATCCCGGCGTCGGAGCCATACCCCAGGTTGCCGCTGAATTGCAGGTGATTGGAACCGAACACCGAGGTGGCCAACGCGAACGCCGTGCCGAGATCCGGCTGGTTCTCCAGCGCCGAGACCGAGCCGCCGTCGCCGGCCGACACCCGCAACAGGCCTCGCGTATCGGAAAACATCGCCGCCGGGGCACGCCGCCTGGCCGCCGGATCCGTTATGTCGATGCCGGGCAGCATCCGCAGCACGGGCCGCGTCGACGTCGCGCTTCGCAGCACCCACTTCCAGTCGTCGTTCATCACCGCCGCCTGCCCCGGGGCCATGTAAACCAACTCCACCGAGCTCAACACGCTGGTAAGGTTGATGGCAAGAAAACTGCGCATCCCCGGCTGCACGGCGATGTTGCGCTTCATTGCCGGCACGAAACTGCTGAGGGTGACCCGAAGCGAGTACACATCCGGCGCCAGCGATTCGAACGCGAACGCCCCTCGCTCGCTGGTGAAGGCGCGCTCGACCAACCGCTCGAAACGGTTGTACAACGCCACCGTCGCGCCCATCTGCGGCACTCCCACCGAGTCCGCCACGCGCCCGATCAGACTGCCCGTAAACCGGGCCGGCTCGACGGCCTGAACCGGCACGCCCGAAGCGGCCAGCAGGGCGCCGAAGGCAATGTAAGCGCGTCCGCGATGAGGCTTCACAATCCTCTTGGGCCGGGACGACCCCGGCCGTTACTAGATTACCTTGAACCGGGCCGACGGCGTCAGTGTCTGATTGCTGTTCCGGTCGACCACTTTCATCTTCAGAGTGTACTCTCCCGGCGCCAGGCTCGCCAGCGGCAGCACTTTCTCGACCGTCACCTGCTGCGCCGAGGCGCCTTCCATCTTGCCGACCTCTTCGGAGAACTCGAAGATCTTCTCGTTGGTTCCGCTCCGGAGAACTTCGTACTCGACCAGCCCGTTCGGCTTCTGCGTCTTCTCGTCCGGCGTGAAATTGTAGAACTGGATGTAAATTCCCATCCGCTCGCCCTGGCGGAACGCCTCGTCCAGCCGCGGCCGCACCTTGGTGGTGCCGATGACGAACTGCCCGGTGCCGATGCTCTTGGTCGGAACCTTCTCGATCAGATCGGCTAGAATCACGCTGCTCATGCCCATCTTTTCCTCTTCGAAACGGGGAACATGCAGCGCCATTTCGTGGTTGGTCATATTGCCGCCCACGATGTCCTTCACCACCAGGTTCAGCCGGTACGTGCCCGGCGCCAGCGGCACCGACTTCTGATAGATGGACGAGCCCTTGATCGCGTCTCCCAGCATTTCCGCCGGCACTTCGACGGTCACCACGTCTTCAAAGACGTTCACCGGCCGGCGCGACATCGACGTCACCCGGCCGTAGATATTCACAATGGCCTTCGAGATCCCGTCCTTCTGCTGGAACTGGAGATCCTTCTTTTCGAGCTGCGCCGTGATGCTGGTCAGTATGGTCGAGTTGGTGAGCCGCACGTAGTCGGCCCGGACTCTAAGCGGCAGCAGGTTGTACCGGATCGTCGAGCTGATGGCCGCCTCCAGATCCTTGAACTTCACCGACGGCGGTTTCTGCAACAGCGCGAACTGCTGCAACCGCTCGAACTGGTTCATCCGCGCCGGCAGCGGCATGTTGCCCGTGCCCAGCCGCGTTCCATCCGTGCGGCTGAAGCGGTCCGCCTTCGAGGTAATGCCCATCTGCTCGTAGAGGGTCAGCCCGGCGTTGGGAACATGCAGCAGCGCGTCCTTTTCCGACGGGTCCATCGTCATCCGGTATTCGCCGGTCATTGTCGGATCGACGAACTCGACGATTACGTCCGTGCCGATTCCCTCGATCCAGCGATAGCGCCACTTCTCGAACGGGTAGGTCGACGTGGTGCCGCCGCCTTCCTCAAATGGCCGCTCGTAGCTTCCGCCCGACGGATGCGACTCAACCTCGTCGGCCGGCCCGAAGGTGATGTAGATCCGGCCGCGGTCGGCCTTCCAGCCCGGAATCCCGCTGGCGAACCGCTCGTTGGCGTACGCGATGCGGCGGTAGTGCTCTTCCTTGAACTCGTTCTCGGAGCTGTCCGCCGACGGGTCGCGCCGCAGCCAGAACTGCTCGATGAACTGCTCGCGCTCCTCGTCGGTCCCCAGCCGCTTCCACGCCGTCCGCTCCTCGTCGGTGATGATGTAGGTGACGTCTTCGTTCAGCCACTTGCGGAACGGCGTCTCGAGCTCCTTGCGCAGCCGCTCCTCGCGCTTACGGCGCTCCTTGTCGCTGAGCGGCTTGGCCACCGTCTCGCGCGGCCCCGCTTTGTCGGCCTTCTTGTCGGCGGCCGCCATCCAGAGGGCGATGGCCAGAAATACAAACAAACGCCTTGCGTACATACAATTCACCCGTGTCGAACGGATTCGATTGCTATTCCAATTCTAGGTCCGTCAGGGGCTTAGGTCAAGTGAGTCGGCGTCCCCCGTCGAGACGTCGTCCCCTGAATGCCTCGGCAGTTTGACGCGGCGGCCGCCGATCCGGTTACCGCGGCTCCGCGTCAAAAATTGAAGCGCGCCCCCACCACGACGATCCGATTCCCGCCCGCCCCGGTGATCCGGCCAAAGTTCGTCGAATTGATATCCAGGTTGGGATTATCGAACTGCGGTGTGTTGGTGGCGTTGATGGCGTCGGCGCGCAGATGCAGCTCCTTGCCCTCGCGGATGCGGACGCGCTTGATCAGGTTCAGGTCCAGGCGGAACGATCCCGGACCCTGGAGAAAACGCTGTCCCAGAGTCCCGAGCTGGCCGGCCTCCGGATTCACCAGCAGCGGCCGGCCGGATTCGTCGGCAATCGCGAGCAAGGTGCTGCGGCCCTGAAGTCCCCCGGCGGTGGTGATCCGCGCGATCGATGGATCCGGTATCTGCCTCAGGCCGGTGAAATACACGACTCCGTTATTGGTTCGCAGGACCGAGCCGAGGTCCTTCGCGAGGTCCGCCAGCGCCACCGGAGTATTTCCGCCGAACGTGTTGAACGCCCCGACGGCGCCCAGACTGATCGGCTGCCCCGAGAAGATGTTGAAGATCGAGCCGACCTGCCAGCCTTCCACCAGCCGCGCCACGACCCCCTGGCTGTGGTGGAACAGCTTCCGGCCGGGTCCGAACGGCAGCTCGTAGAGTCCGTTCGTACGCCAGACGTGGGCGCGGTGGAACGACAGCAGCCGCTTGTCGATGCGGCGATTGCGCTGCGTGCGATAGTTGCCGCCTAGCGAGGCGTCATCGCCCTCCTCCTCGCCGAGCGTTTTGCTCCAGGTATAGCTGCCCTGGAACGTCCAGCCCGAGCCGAACCGCCGGATCAGCTCGACTTGCAGCGAGTGATACGAGGAGCTCGCCAGGTTGCTCGTCAGACTGGCGCTGCCGAATTGCGGGTTGGGCACGACGAAATTCTCCGGGAGGCCGACGCCGGCGCGACTTAGCAGCCCGCCGCGCA
>Ga0247727_10020209_pt1 | contig 10210 bp, 6 predicted proteins | sample WisWelCaveWW1625_FD_202498 | JGI IMG/M metagenome (GOLD analysis project Ga0247727, IMG submission 202498) | Biofilm microbial communities from Wishing Well Cave, Virginia, United States - WW16-25 | ecosystem: Environmental > Aquatic > Deep subsurface > Groundwater > Cave microbial mat | place... | reverse complement strand
CACGATTGATCCAGTCCGCAACGGAAATCGCCTGTATTTGTGGCTGGGGCAATCGCGCCAAACTTGCGTAGGCGCTCATGAAATGAGACAACGCTTCGGCTCTGGTTGCAATGATTGAAAGGCCCTGATTCATATCCTGTTGCCAGTCGGACGGTCTCGGTTCTTTTTGTAAGACGTTTTGCAGACTACCGGAAATCGACTTGATCGGAGCGAGTGAATTATTGAGCTCATGTCCGATGACACGGATGAGTCGCTGCCAGACCTGACGTTCTTCATCACGCAGAGCTTTGCTGAGATCGGACAGAACCAGGAGCTGATGGGGTAATCCGCCCTGGCGAAAAACGCTTCGTCGCATATCCCAGCGGCCGACGCTTCCGGGAAAAGCAAAATCCAGAACGCGTTTTGATTCGCCCTGCAGACACACTGCCAGATTCAGCTCGATCGCTGTGTGGCCCAGCAGTCGTTCCGATGGATGTCCAAGAAGACGCTCGCCGGCACGATTTACCAGACGCAATATTTGTTCATCATCAAAAGCAAAGATGGCGACGTCGATTTCCTCCATCACTTTTCGCAACAAAGCGGTGGCTTCCAGCGCTCCGAGCCGTTGTTCACGAAGCGTCGCTCCGAGTTGATTCACCTCGATCATAACATCGTCAAGCGCATCACCGGGCTTGCTTCGCTTGGCGCGCATCGAATAGTCACCCTCATGCAACGCCGCAAGCATGTTGGATAACGTTTGTAGCGGTCGAATCATTTTTTCGCGCGCAGAAAATCCAAAGCCAAGCCAGAACAAAAGCACAAACAATGTGAAGGTCCACTGTACTTTGACCGTGTAAGCGCCAAACCAGAGAAGCAGCAACGAAAGGGCAGTTCCGGAAAGTCCGGAAAGCAAAATCAAAAAGAGGATGCGCCGTTCGTAACTCAGGCGCTTTCGCTTTGTCATAAACCGTAACGTTGCAGCCGCCGATAAAGGGCGCTGCGACTCAGGCCGAGTGCTTTTGCGGCGTGACTCACGTTTCCGGAACAGCGATCCAGGGACTTTTTGATCAGGAACGATTCGACTTCTTCCAGACTCATCTCCTCAATGCTTCCGGCAGTTGCAGATGCGTTCTGCAAACCGAGATCTTCCGCATGAACACGGTCGGATCGAGCCAGCAGCACAGCGCGCTCAATCGTATGATCCAGTTCGCGAACATTTCCTGGCCACGAATAGTTTAGTAGGATTTGCATCGTAGCGGGATCGAATCCCTGAAGGGTTTTGCGATATCTCGTATTGTGCTGCAGAAGGAAGTGTGTTGCGAGAATCGGAATGTCTTCCCGGCGCTCCCTTAAAGCAGGAATGCGGATCTCGATCGTATTCAATCGAAAGAGGAGATCCTGCCGGAAGCGTCCGATCTGTACTTCGTTGCGGATGTCGGCATTGGTTGCAGAAAGGATGCGGACGTTCACCTGACGCGTTCGTGAAGAGCCGACCGGTTCAAAATGCCCGGTTTCAATGACCCGAAGGAGCTTGCTCTGTTGTGATGCAGTCACATTGGCTATTTCATCCAGGAAGAGTGTTCCGCTGTCCGCCAGCTCAAACCGTCCCACACGATCCGTTTTGGCATCGGTGTAAGCACCTCGAACGTGTCCGAACAGTTCACTTTCGAAGACACCTTCAGACAAACCTCCTGCGTTTACGGTCACCAGAGGCTGTGATGCGCGATCCGAGCAATCATGGAGGGCCTGAGCTACAAGACTCTTTCCGGTGCCGTTCTCGCCCAGAATGAGAATGTTCGCATCAGAGGGTCCCACGCGCCGTATGATTTCCACGATGTCCAGCATGACTCGCGACTCGGCAACAAACTTCGGCATTTGTTGATCGCGAAGTATGCGATTCTCCGCTTCCAAACGTCTTTGACTGCGAAGAGCCTGTCCGAGCTCGATTTGAGTGCGAACAGTTGTGACCAGTCGTGCGTTTTCCCAGGGCTTTTGGACAAAATCGCGGGCACCTCGCCGCATCGCTTCTACAGCCAGGTCCACGCTCCCCCAGGCAGTCATCACAATAACCGGCAGTGTGGGGTCAAGCCCCTGGATGCGATGCAACAAATCGAGTCCTTCCTTGCCGGACGTCGTATCGCGAGTGTAATTCAGGTCCATCAATAGTACGTCGTAGTCTTCGCGTTCCAACGCCCGGACTACTACAGATGGGGAAGACACCGTCTCCGAATGGAAGCCTTCTGTTTTAAACAAAAGACGTAATGCTTCGCGCACATCCTGTTGATCATCTGCAATCAGTATTCGTGGGGGTAGAGCCAGCATATCAAAGATTGTACTACTAACGTAGATTTCAGATTTCAGATTGAAATTGGGGGATTGAAGATCAAAAGCCCTTCCAGAACGATGGGAAAGTCAATTACTCGGTCCTCCAATCTGAAATCTGCAATCGCCCTACATCATCCAGCCGTCCAACAGATTGATGATACGGCTTCCGTACTCTGCATTTTTTTCAGAATGTGTCACCTGGACGATCGTCGTGCCTTCATGATTCAACTTCTTGAAGAGTTCCATGATCTCCACGGCTTGTGCCGAATGCAGATTGCCCGTTGGTTCATCAGCCAGAATCAGTTTCGGATTGCCGACAACTGCGCGAGCAACGGCCACGAGTTGCTGCTGTCCTCCGGAGAGTTGATTGGGAAACAAATCCTTTTTGCCTACGATCCGGAAGCGATCCAGAGCGTCTGCCACAAGGCTTTCGCGTTCCTGTTTCTTCACGTTCCGGTAAGTCAGTGGAAGCTCCAGGTTTTCGTATACGGTAAGGCTATCCAGCAGGTGATAACTTTGAAACACGAAACCGATATATCGCTTGTTCAACTCGGATCGCGCTTTCTGATTCAACTTATGGACGGACTCCTCATACAGAAAATACTCTCCATTCCAGGAGGCATCCAGCATTCCAAGTATTCCGAGCAATGTACTCTTACCTGCTCCGGAAGGTCCCATAATTGTGAGAAAGTCGCCCTCATGAATTTCCAGATTGATCCGGCGAAGCACATAAGTGCGGCAGGCGCCGGATGGATAAAACTTTTCAATCTCATTCAACTTAATCATCGAGCTATTTCCTTCTACATTATTCATAGCGTATGGTACTCAACGGATCCAGTTTTGATGCTCGATATGCCGGCAGGTAGCATGCAAGAAGCGCCACAGCGCTCAACAAGGTCACAACGGTCAGCAAGGCGTACGGATCGACTGAAGAGACTTCATAAAGAAGGCTGCGAAGGAAACGGGCTACAGCAAAGAAAGCGACGATGCCAAGTATGGAGCCGGTTGCAGCTATAGTTGCGCCTTCTTTGAGGACCAGTTTTACTACATCGCCTTTCTGTGCGCCCAGGGCCATCCGTATTCCGATTTCCTCTTTTTGCTGGACAACACGAAATGAGAGAACTCCATAGGTGCCCAGACCGGCAAGAAACAACCCGAGCACTGCAAAAGACGAAAGCAGCAGCATCGTGAATTTTCGTTGACTGAGCGCTCCACTGACAATATCTTCCATCGATTTCACGTTCGATAGCGGCAAATCGGAGTCCATTTTACGCAATTCCTGCCGGATAATCGGATATAGACTTTCGGTGTTACCCGAAGTCCGGACAACCACCATCATGCTGTTCAATGGTTGCTGCGTATGCGGAATGTAGAGGTCCGGCTGCGGTGGAATTTCAAAACCTTCGAATCGGACATCTTTGACGATGCCGACAATTGTTCTCGGTTTCGAAACTCTCTCCACCAGGCCCACATGAATCCTGAGTTGCCGGCCGATCGCGTTTTCACCGGGCCAGTAGGTTTTTGCTGCAGCTTCACTGACAATCACGACATCCCCTGATTCATTTGTGTCGCGTTCATTGAAGGAACGTCCTGCTTTTAGTGGAATGCGCATTGCTTCAAGGTAATGAGGCGTGATGACTCGCAATCCAGCAACAGGCTCGTTGTCTGTCTCCGGTTTCCCGATTACGTTGAAGCTGGTGGCGGCGGCAAAGCCTCGTGACAGAGGAAGTCCAAAAACTGCTGCCGAAGTTTTAACACCCGGAACGATTCGTAATCGGTTGTTCAACTCTGCGAAAAAGGAACTGCTCTGATGCAGTTCGGAATATCTGGCATCCGGAAGGGACACTTCAAAAGCCAGTACTCCGCCTGAACGAAATCCAGGATCGATCTGCATCAAACGTGAAAAACTTTTGATCAGCAACACGGCGCCGGTCAGCAGAATGATTGCCAGGGCGATTTCCATTACGGCCAGAGCTTTACGCAGTCTGTTTCGAGAAGTAATACGCATCCCTGCGCGGGTTGTCACGTTGATGCTCCTGTCCTGCCACACCGGAATGCTGCCGATAACAACTCCACAACCGATAGAAATGAGCGCCGAATAAGCCACAATGCGCAGATTCAAGTGCAGGTCCGCCAGAGATGGAATCGCAACGGAACCAAACCTTGATAGGAGGTCCGTTGCCCACATGCCGATGAGAAGGCCTGCAGCTCCAGCCAGAGAAGCGAGCACAATGCTTTCGATCAGGAATTGCCGCATCAACCGGAGTCGACCGGCTCCGAGGGCGGAGCGGATGGCGATTTCATTTGACCTTCCGGCTGCCTGGGACAAAACCAGATTCGTGACGTTCACGCAGGAAATCAGCAAAACGAATCCCACTGCGCCCCATAACACAAGCAACGCCGGCCTGGTCTTCCGTACAAGAAAACTATGAAGCGGTTGCAGGGTTGCGCCGACTTTAGAGTTTGGTTCAGGATACAATCGCTGAAGCTCTTTCGCGCGAACAGAAACTCTTTCCAGCGCTTGATCCATGGAAATGCCGGGTGAAACGCGACCAATCGTGCGAAGCCATCGAGCGCCTCTTTGCGAGGGATCGAGTTCATCCGCGGAAAAGACCAGCGGTTTCCATATTTCCACTCCGGCAGGATATGTGAATTCGCGTGGAGCGATTCCAATAACCTGGCGTTTTTTCCCGTCAAGCAGGACGGTCGAACCAGCCACGGCCGGGTCGCCTGCAAAACGTCTTTGCCAGAGGCCGTATCCAAGAACCACTACATCTCCGGCATTCAACGCTCCTTCGTCCTTATTAAACGACCGCCCGACGGTTGTTTGTACACCCAGAACTCTGAAGAAGTTCCACGAAACCGCAGCCGCTGATATCCTTTCCGGCTCTCCTTTACCGGTCAAATCAAGAGTGAATGTGTCCATGGCAGCGGTCTGCTCGAATACTCCACTTGAGGATATGTCCTGAAAATCGAGTGGCGACATCGTCATCAGTGAGCCATCCTCTCTTGTATTGAATAGGACAACCAGGCTGTCCGGATTTTTGTAAGGAAGCGGTTTAAACAGCACTTCATAGACAGCGCTAAAGATCGCAGAATTGGCGCCGATTCCAAGGGCAAGCGTCAAAACGGAAACAATCGTAAACAGCGGGTTACGGATCAGGAGTCTGATCGCATATCGAAGATCCTGTAGCAATGAGCTCACAAATTTACTCCTCTACCTTATTCGTAACGCAATGCGCGTAACGGATTCATCATAGAAGCCTTTCGTGCCGGCAGGATGCACGAAGCCAGTGAAACCAGGACAAGAAACAACGGCACCAGAGCAAACGCGATTGGATCTGTCGGACTGACTCCGCTCAACAAAGCAGATAGAAGTCTGGTCAGAGCCAGCGACACCAGGATTCCGGCTCCTATGCCGATGAGACTCAAACGAAGCCCGTGGCGCACAAACATACCGAGAATCTCAAGCTGTGTGGCCCCGACGGCCATCCGTATTCCAACTTCACGAATTCGTTGAGTCGCATGAAATGAAACGGCCGCATAAATACCGATAGACGCAAGCAACAGGCCGAGTAACCCGAATGCAGTGAGAAACGACCCACCCAGCTTTGAAGGCAACAGCGAGAAGGCGAGGTGCTCCTTCATCGTACGCGCAAAAAAGGCATGAATGCCCGGATCGATTTTCTCCATCTCGTCACGAACGAGTTTTATTGCGGCGCCCGGATTTGTGGTGGCGCGCAACAAAAGTGTCATTCCCGGTTCGTAAAACTGCTGATAAGAAAGATACATGTGCGCGGTGCTTTCCTCACCGGGTGTTCTGTATTTGGAATCCCTAGCAACGCCAATGACCGTAACCCGCTTCTGGTCCTTTCCAACCGTAAAAGATTTTCCAACCGGATACTGACCACGCCAGAATCGTTGAGCAAACGTTTCGTTTACGATGACTACAGTTGGCGTTGTGTCATGATCCTGATACGTGAACTCGCGACCTCTCAACAACGGGATACCTGTCGTGCGAAAATAATTCGCTGCGATCCGGTTACTTGAAATGAGAAGCGGCCCGGATTCCGGTGGGGGTTGATGCCCGTCAATGCCCGCCTCCTCTCTTGAAGTTGCAATATCAACTGGCGCCAGATCCGAAAGTGTAACGGACTCTATCCCGGGCAGACCGGCTACACGTTCTTGAAGGTGCGCGTAATAACGCAATCCTTGTTCATTCGAAAAACCTCTGGATTTCAAATCGATATCCATGGCAGCCATATTCTCCGGATTGAACCCTGGATTTCCGGACTGCGCAAAATGCCAGCTTCGAATAAACAACGCTGCGCAAATCAGCACCACCACGGACAAACAGATCTGCAAAGCAACAAGAGCATTTTTCAGTCTGGTTTTGCGCAAACTGGAGGTGGCGGCATCTTCTTTTAAAGCGGAAACAACATCAGTATTGCGACTCTGCAGGACAGGAGCGATCCCCAGCAAGACGCCCGTGAGCAAAGTGGTGAAGAAAACAAACAACAGTACATTGCCATCAAGTGTGAAGTCAAAATGAACCGGGACACTGGGAATCGGCCAGAATGAAATGATCAGGCCTCCACTCCAAATCGACAAAAAAAGTCCGGCGATACCACCCAGCGTAGACATCAAAAGGCTTTCCGTCAGGAGTTGATAAACGAGGTGTTTTCGGTCAGCTCCAAGCGACAGACGGATTGCGATCTCGCGTTTTCGCTGGAGCGCTTTTGTGATCAAAAGGCCGGCAAGGTTTGAACACGTTATCAGCAAGGTCAGTCCCATCAGAGCCATAAAAGCAGTAAAAAAGATGGATGCTCCTTTGCGGAGGTTTCCGTGCAAGAGGGTTGCTGAAACAAGCTGAATCCTCTTGCCGCGATTGGTATCCGGGTATGACTGTGCCAGACGATTGGCAATCGTATTCAATTCGGCCTGAGCCTGCTCCGGCGAAGCCTTGATGATTCTACCGACTACATGCACAGCCGGAATTGCACGATCTGTGTTCCAATTCATTCCGAGCATTCGAGAAGAAGCATTCAGCGTAACCCAGCAGTCTATGCGAGCGCCTGCGTAAGTGCCGTTAAAATCGCTCTGCATAACACCGGCAATCCGATAGTGACGGCCGTTCAATTTCATCGTTTTTTGGAGAGCAGAATTGTCTCCGTTGAAGTTTTTCAGCCACAACCGGTGACTGATGACCGCAACGGGATCAGAGCCGGGGTCGTCGTCGGCTGCAAGAATGCCGCGACCTGGAGTCACAGAAATGCCAAGGACTTCAAAATAATTCCCTGTGACAGCCTCTCCAAGAATCTCCTCTGTCCCGCTTTCCGTTTCTATCCGGAACGGCATCAGAGCAACTCCTGCGATTCCGGAAAAAGAAGACGCTGAATCCCTGTAATCGCGATAATCGGGATAGGACAATCGCTGTCTGGAGGTTCCCTGTGGAGACAATTCGTAAATCCGGACAAGTTGATCTGGCTTCGCCACTGGAAGTGGTTTCAAAAGGATCGCGTTTACAAGTGTAAAAACGGTGGTATTCGCGCCGATCCCCAGCGCAAGCATGACTACGGAAAATATGGTGAATGAGGGTCTGCGTAAAAGAATCCGCCATGCATATCGAAGGTTGTGCCGGAAGATTCCCATAGATCAGATCGCAGCTTCTTCGACGCTTTCTTCCACAACGCGTCCGTCAAACAGATGGATGGTGCGTTCGGCGTAGCGTGCAAAGCGCGGATCGTGGGTGACCATGCAGATGGTTGCGCCTTCGCGATGCAGATCGCGCAACAGATTCATCACGGCCTGTCCGTTTTTCGAATCCAGGTTTCCCGTCGGTTCATCAGCGAGCAGAATCGAAGGACGTCCGGCAAGCGCGCGGGCCACCGCAACTCTCTGCTGCTGACCGCCGGAAAGTTGAGAAGGATAATGTCTGGTTCTGTGCGACATCCCGACTTTTTCGAGAGCTTCGTGAACCATTCTGCGGCGCTCTGAGGAAGGGAGTCCGCGATACGTTAAAGGCAATTCAACATTTTCATAAACCGTCAGATCACCGATCAAATTGAAGGCTTGAAAAATGAAGCCGATTTCGCGATTCCGAACGCGAGCTCGCTCTGCAAGTGACAGTGATTCCACAGGCTTGCTGTTCAACACGTACTTTCCTTCGGTTGGAGTATCGAGTAATCCGAGAATCGAAAGAAGCGTGGACTTTCCGCAGCCGGATGGCCCGGCAATGGAAAGATATTCGCCGGAATTGATTTGCAAATGGATGCCGGAAAGCGCGTGAGTTTCGACTTCATCCGTCAAGAATACTTTGGTAACGCCTTCCAGGTTGATCAGTGACTGAGCAGTCATAACTTCTCCTAAACGATCTAAATCGGGAGACAAGGTAGCAGATAAGAGATCATTGATCTCCCTATCTTTTTCTCATCTCATGATCTCCAATTAATTCAATCTAATATGATCGAAGGTATCCCACTGGGACATGTCCGAAAGAATCACTTTTTCTTTTTCAGACAACCCGTCAAGAATTTCAATCGAATTCACGGAACTACGGCCCAACTTAACTTTCACACGATGCGCATTTACTCCGTCCGGAGCAATTCTAAATAACGTTACCGTGCTGTCTTCCTGTCCGGAAGCAGGTCGACCCACGTAAAGAACTTGATTGAGGCGTTCCAGCTCGATGGTTCCATCGATGGTCAGATCGGGTCGGGCGCCTTTCGGCAAAGGGCCATCCAGAGCAACATCCACCATTACGGTTCCGTTTTGAACGGCCGGATCGATCCGAATCACGTGACCTGGAATCTCGCCGTTACGCGTATCAATCATTGCAGTTTGTCCGATCAAAATATCTTTGGCTTGAGTTTCAGCGATCTTCAGCTCCGCCTTGAGCTTTTCGGGTTGCGCCACTTTTGCAAGTGTGGCGCCAGGCGTTACGCGCTGCCCGACCTGAACCGGCAATTGCTGTAATACTCCTTCAATACCAGGCGTCACGCGAAGGCCATTCAACTGGTCACGGCGTAACCGGTACAGAGCTCCCGACTGGTCCACTCTCGTTTGTTGAACATTCAGCTGCGCCTTCATTGCATCTTCATTTACCAGCAAACGCTTTTTCTCGATTTCGTATCGAACGGCAAGTTCTTCTGCTTTGGCTTTTGAAATCTTAAGTGTTATTTCCGGAACGAGTCCATCCTTCGCCAGGGATTCGTCAGCTTCCGCCCGCAATTTCGCTTCCAGATAATCAGACTTCACTCTTGCTGCATCAGTTTGCTGGTCCATTTTTTTGCTTTCCAGCCCTGCGCGGATGTTTTCGTATTCCGCTTCGGCAGCCTTTAGCAGCAGCTCCGCATCCCGCGCCTGCAACTCAAGCTCGGGATTGCTCAGCTCAAGCAACACCGTATCGGCCTGCACGCGACTTCCCGGCAAAACCAGTATTCGCTCCACACGTCCCTCGGAAGCCGCAGGAATCCACTGAATCAGCTCAGGAACCAGCGTACCGGTCCCCCGAACCTGGCGAAGCATCAATCCACGTTTTACAGTGTCTACCCAGACGGTAGCTTTTTCCACGGTCGGCGCCGCGGGCTTCAAGCGCGAAAGGCCAAGTGTGATCGCAGCAAGAATGACGATGGATACAACTCCAATGATCATTCGCCGTAATTTGCGATTGGGTCCCTGCCTCGGTATATCCAAAATATTTCTCCAAATCAGCCTATTGCAACGGTTATGCCAGACTCTCCCCCTCGCGATCAGTGCCGGCCCGGTTCAATTTTGGGAAAGAACGTCCCAAAACCGAACAGTTGTGCGGAGAGTTTTATGCTGAATGTCCAGTCCTCCTTACTTTGACCGGGCGGTTAAGACCGGTCAAAGTAGTAGTTAACAACAAACCAAGGAGGACAAGATG
>Ga0247727_10020208_pt1 | contig 10210 bp, 8 predicted proteins | sample WisWelCaveWW1625_FD_202498 | JGI IMG/M metagenome (GOLD analysis project Ga0247727, IMG submission 202498) | Biofilm microbial communities from Wishing Well Cave, Virginia, United States - WW16-25 | ecosystem: Environmental > Aquatic > Deep subsurface > Groundwater > Cave microbial mat | place... | reverse complement strand
AATGGTTCGCAGATTGGCAAAATTATGACTTTTCAGACGCTTTCTAAGCATTTCTACAGGTGTTGACGGGCTTACATATTTCCGAAAAACTCGATTAAGTTGTACACGCATCCAACCATCGGGAGTTTCCCCAATTTGCCGCAGAAGTCTTTCAGATGACTCAGAAGTTTTTAGAAGTTGCCCAAACATCACAAGAACGGGTTTGTATAGTTCACGGGCGGAAGGCAAAATATCAGGGTAATATTCACCAGTTGCAAGAGTAATCCACTTTGCGCCGTCGGCTTTGTAGTCAGCGAAGGTTTTTTTCATTCATTCATCCTATAATGCTCTTTTGTCATTTTGTTGTTGCATTATAATCTATCCATGTGTGCGTCTTGTTGAAACAAAAAAACCAGCTAACAAAGTGTGCGACAAGAAGCTGGGGATGAAAGAAAAAGCCGATGGTTAGAATCAACCATCGGCTGAGAACGAAGCGGGGCACTTCATCCAATAATTATTTCCCGCTCACCAATTCCCACAAACGATTCGAATTCAGCGGAATTTCCAAAATTTCAAAATCCACATCGTGTAAGGCGTCTTCCAATGCCTGCGCAAAAAGCGGACCGACGGGAATCGCGCCCGCCTCGCCCGCGCCCTTCACGCCCATCGGGTTGAGCGGCGAAAGCGTTACGCCATGTCCCGTTTCGATGCGCGGCACATCCAGGCTCGTGGGCAGGTGATAATCCATGAACGTGCCGTTGAGCAGTTGCCCGTTTTCGTCGTAGGCGAGCCGCTCGTAAAACGCATTGCCAATGCCCTGCGCCACGCCGCCGTGGATCTGTCCATCGAGAATCAGCGGATTGATGACCTTGCCGCAATCGTGCACGACAAGATATTTTTGGATTTGGATTTGCAGAGTCTCGGGATTGACCTCCACGATCATGGCGTGGATGCCGCTGGCAGTAGCGCCTCTTTCTGGACCGAAATAGCTGGTCGCTTCCAACCCAGGCTCTGTACCAGGTTTGACAGCTCCGCGCATCGGATTCGCCTTGCCTGCGAGTTCACCCAATGAAATAGACATGCGCGGGAGGTCCTGCACTTTGACCATACCATCGCCGAGTTCGAGTTCATCTTCGGGCGCGTTGAAATGTTCGGAGGCGAGTTTGAGAATTTTCTTGCGGACAACCTTCGCGGCTTCATTGATGGCATTGCCCGCCACGACCGCGCCGCGGCTGGCGAACGTCCCCGCGCCCCAATAGAACTGGTCGGTGTCGCCCGTGACGACATCAATTTTATTTACGTCCACGCCGAGTTGCTCCGCAACGATCTGCGCGAAACTCGTGAAGTGACCTTGTCCCTGCGTACCAACGCCCGTGACGACCGAGACGCGTCCACTGCTCATCACCTGCACCTTCGCGCCTTCGTACGGTCCGATGCCCGTGCCTTCCACGTACGCGACAATGCCAATGCCGACGTGTTTGCCTTCCGCGTGCAACTTCGGTTGGATTTCGTTGACGAATTTGTGATAGCCAATCTTTTCCATCGCTTGATCTAACAACGGTTCATAGTTGCCACTGTCATATATCAACGGTGCAAAATCCTGATAGATGATCTCGTTGTTGTATGGGAACTTATCGGGCGGGATGAAATTGCGTCGGCGGATTTCCGCGCGGTCTATTTTTAGTTCTTTTGCGGCAATATCCAGCAGGCGTTCAATGACGAATACGCCATGCTGACGTCCCGCACCGCGATAAGGCGTGACGATGGTCTTGTTGGTGAATACAGCAGTGAACTCACTGTAGTAGTTTTTGATGTCGTACGGTCCGAGCACGTTGGCTTGCGAGTTGAGCGCCACAGTTAAGCCATAAGGCGCATACGCACCCGTATCGTGCAAAAAGACATCATGCACGCCGAGAATGCGACCATCCTTATCGAATGCAATTTCCGCATCGTGGATTTGTCCGCGCTCATGCGTGGTGGCGACAAAATTTTCCGCGCGGTCTTCGATCCATTTGACGGGGCGGTTCAACTTCATCGCCGCCCAGGGGACGAGCACTTCCTCCTGATAGAACATCATGATCTTCGGACCAAATCCACCGCCGATAAACGGCGCAATGACTCGAACTTGTCGCTCCGACAATCCAAGCATATCTGCGAGTCCGTTGCGAATCACGACAGGAGCCTGCGTGGTGTCCCAAACAGTTAATCGTCCCGCGCGCCCATCCCATTGCGCGACGATGCCACGGTTCTCGATGGCGGCGGCGCATCCGTGTTCGTAACTGAAGCGACGTTTGATGACCAGCGCCGCTTTCTCCTTTACCGATTCATAATCGCCTTTCGTCTGAACTACGTGTGCCGCAACATTCGAGCCAATTTCTTCGTGGATCAAGGTGCTGTCCGATTGCAGTGCTTTCTCAAGATCAACAACGGCTTCAAGTGGTTCATAGTCAATTTGAATATCAGCCAGCGCATCTTCAGCAATATAACGACTCTCCGCCAGCACCATCACAATCGGCTCCCCCGCAAACTTGACCTTATCCTTTGCTAGCGGAACCTGCGTCTTCTCATTGAAAACAATCCCCTCCACAGGCGGCGGCGAAACCAACAGCGGACCAGGCTTCCAGTAATCACCCAAATCGTTCGCTGTATAAATGGCAACTACGCCATCGCGCTGCAACGCCTGCGAAACATCAATGTTATTTATCCGCGCGTGCGCATACGGACTGCGCACGAAAGCGACGTGGAGCATGTTGGGCAAATTCACATCGTCCACGTACAATCCCTGCCCCGTCAGCAGACGCGGGTCTTCGTTGCGTTTGATCCGTTCGCCGAAATATCGAGTGGTCATAATTCTCCAATTCTCCTTCACCAATTCAACATCAATTCTCCAATTCTCTACTTCTCACAATAAAGAGAGCTGAGAATTGGAGAATCAGAGAATTTGTCTTAATCCCACGCCACGGCTCTACAAAACGCCGCTTCGCCGCCTTTGAACTTCCACGGAAAGACGCCGAGCGTGATGCGTTTGTTGTGCAGTTCCTTCAAGCCGATGTCGCCACCGAGGTTTTCCACGTGCATGCAATCATGCGGGAACAGGGCATTATGAGTTAATTGATAAGCGGAATCGGGGAAGAGAACATCCATCTGGTCAGCGCCGAACTTGGCTTCCGTCTTCGCGCGGACTTTCTGCCAGTGTTCCAATCCGCCTTTGCCGAGGAAGCGACCAATGGGCAGGTTCATCGGGTGGTCGGTGGAGATCATGTCCACGCCCCAGATGTGGATTTTCTTCTTCAACAGCCAGTCACAAATACTGAAATGCGGACCCGGATGACGCTGGATGTATCTCTCCTCGTCCGCTTCTTCGCCGAAGAACGAATATTTATGCCAACCAGTATGGATAAACAAAATATCGCCATCCTGTACGTCCGCGCGCTTTTCAATATCTTCGGGTGTGAAGAGACTCACATCGTCAAGCATGTCGCTCAAGTCAACGATGACGCCAGGTCCGTAACACCATTCAATCGGAATCTGATCAATTGTCTTACCTTTGGTCACAAAATGCCGCGGTGCATCGAGGTGTGTGCCCATGTGATTTGACGTCTGGATATATTGTGCGTTGACTCCATGCTCCGATTTGCGTTTGATGTATTTCACTTCAAACGGCGGGTAGAAGGGCCAGAACGAACAATCTTGATTGAGGTCCTGGGATAAATCGTAAATCTTGGTCATGGGAAACTCCTTTGGGTGGATTAAGAAATTAGAGAATTAGAGATTGGAGAATTGGATGGCTATGATTCTAGCCATGCAAGGTCGGTTTCGTCAAAGAGGACATTAGGAAAATCGTCTGGAAGTCGTGATGTGAGATATTCGACGGGACTTTCTTTCACAGTCTTGGCAACGGTGATTTCGCCAGAGCGTTGTCCCTTGAGGCTGGAAACATACAAATTAAGTTGGCGTGCAATATCGGTCAGGCGCGTGACATAACTTTGCGAATCAGCGGATGACATCAACTCGCGCACAGACGCTCGATTGAGCCAATATTTGGTCTCGAACAGACTACCGCGAGCATAATACAGAAATTGGATTTTCTCCCCGAAATGAAAACGCCCAAAAGACTCCGCGATGTTCGCCCCGATTGAATCAGCGGCGCGAGAAATCTGCTTTCCGACCACATCGCGCGGAAATTCTTCCCATCGTGAGGCAACTTTGTATATTGCATCCGCAATCTGCTCAACGTTCTTCAACACTCTCACATCTTCCAATGATGTCGGCATATCAACCTCCAACAAAAATTCTCTACTTCTCCAATTCTCTTTTTTACAACTCATATTTCTCAGCATATGCCAGCAACGCCTGTTCAAAAATGACAAGCGGTGGTCTTACCAACCCCGCCCCCACCTGACCGACGCCCGCATTCTTATGTGCGATGCCGGTGTTAATACGTGGCGCGATTCCCAACTCAACAACTTTGCGAATATCAATCCCCGTTGGCGTGCCGCGGAAATCGAGCGAGGGCATCGTGAAATATTTGCTTTCAGCAAATGTAATTTCATACATTTCAAGAGTCGCGTTGATTGCATCTTTCGGCGTGCCGCCTACAAATGTGACAATGGCAGGCGCGGTCGCCATGGCGAATCCGCCGATGCCTGCGGTTTCAGTAATTGCGCTATCGCCAATGTCGGGATTTGCATCATCTTGAGAAAATCCAGAAAAGAATAAGCCAACTGGAATTTCAGCGGGCGCGGTGAACCATTGCTTCTCGCCGAGTCCGCTCACACGGATTCCAAAATCCGTGCCGTTACGCGCCATCGTCGTGACAATCGTGCTACCCTCCACGCCATGTGCCGCATCGGTCATTGCCTTGCACGCCGCCATGACGGGATTCAACACGCTCAATGCATTATCGCCGATGAATTGAAGTATTTCTGATTCAACAGAGTCATCTTTTACAACTTTTGCAATGAGCGGTGATATCAACTTCAAATAAATCAGCGACCCAGCCTTGTTGCGGTTATGCCCCTCATCGCCCATGTGCAAGGCTTCCGCGATGAGTGCGCGCAAGTCAAGCCCATTGGATTGCTCAAGCGCATCTGCCAGAGCTGTGCCAAGTACATCATTCATCCAATGCAGTTTCTTCAACACATCTTCACTGTACGCGCCGTATCGCAAAACTTTTCCGTAGCCCTCATTCAAATTGGAAAAGGATTTATTTCCATGTTCTGCATTTTCCACAACATAGACTTTCATCGAAGCAGATGTGACTCCCGCCATTGGTCCGACTGTGCCATGATGATGACACGCATCAAATTCGACCTCGCCTCTTTCCACCATTGAAGTTGCTTCTGCTTCTGATTTCGCGATCCCCTCGAACAGCATCGCCCCAATAATCGCCGCCCGCAACGGACCCGACATCCGCGCCCACTCAATCGGCGGACCCGCGTGGAGGAACAGGTTGTCCTTCATACCAGGGACTACGTCGCGCGCGGTGGCGACGCCTTTGAGAATAGGGCGTGCTTCCATCAGGCGGTTCACAGCAGTGGTATTGGCTTGTTCAATATCCATAGTCATCTCCTGGGATATGTCACTCTGAGGGAGCGTTCGCCGCGACCGAAGAGTCTCCTAATGTTGGTGTTAGAGATCCTTCGCTACGCTCAGGATGACATTTTAGAGTTTATTTCTTCATCTTCGCCAGCAAGTTTGCCAACTTCTCATTCCCTCCCGCAGGCGGACGCCACTCCACGTGGACGGCTTGCGCGCCCTGCGAGATGAGGCTATCGTAAAACGACTCGAGCCCAACGTTGATGGCGGCGAGCGGTTGATTCAATTGTTCAAGTTTGACTGGAGTAAATTCATTCTTCTTGCCCGCACCAAATCGCAGGCTAATATATTCCACGGCTTCAGTTGCCGTTCTGAAAACTATCACACCTGCATCTTTCAACTGGTCAATTTGCGACTCAATGTTTTGCGGGTCATCATCCGTGCCAATCATAATCGCCACAAACTCCAATTCTCCAATTCTCGTCTCTCGAATCTCTTCAATCACGGGTACTAATTCTCCCGCAGGATTTATATGCGAGCCTTCGCCAAGAACCACGTCAAATAAAATCATTCCAACCTCTTCATCTGCCGCTTCCTGTCTCATGCGTCGGATTCGCAAATCATTGTCAATCATCGGATGCAAACGACCAACCATAAAGAACTCGTCGCCGAGGTCAATGATGGTATGGGCGCGGCTGTGGAGGGGGTCGTGCAAAACCTGAGAATCAGAGATTGGAGAATTGGAATAGATTGGGGACAGTGATGCCTGCAAACCTAGAAGGGTTTCGTAAGCGAGAGTTCCACCCGAGAAAAGCCCACGCACGAATCCGTTATTGAGAATTGGAGAATTCTCTAATCTCAAATTCTCCAATTCTCTAACAGCAATTTCCGCCGCTTCACTCAAACTAATTGCAAAATGTAAATTACCTATCTTTCTTGCTGGTGGTGGATAACCAATGAAGTAGACGATGACAGGCTTACCTGCCCCCTGCGCGGCGGAGATGAGACTTGTTGCCACATCAGGCGAGGGTGGTTTGGAGATGAGCACGATGACTTTCGTTTCATCGTCACGCGCCAAAACATCGAGGGCTTGATGCGCGGTGATTGCGCCGACATCCGGTTTGAGGTCGCGCCCGCCTGTGCCGATGGCGTGCGATATGCCGCCGCTGAGATTATGGATTTGCGCCGTCACGGCTTGTGTGCCCGTCCCTGACGCGCCGACTACGCCAATCGTCCCGCGCCTGACGCGGTTGGCAAATCCCAGCCCGATACCGTTGATGATGGCTGTGCCACAGTCAGGTCCCATTACAAGCAGACCTTTTTCGCGCGCAGTCTTCTTCAAGGCGATTTCGTCTTCGAGGGAGACATTATCGCTGTAAAGGAAAACGTGTCTGTCTAGCTCAAGTGCTTCGCGCGCCACACCTGCCGCGTAACGACCTGGAACTGAGATAAGTATCCAATTTGCCTCGGGCAATTGTTTGACAGCAGAACTCAAACTGCGTGGACGAAAATCTTCGCTTACATTGGTAGACTTTCTGCGCGCAAGCAACTCGTCAACTTTTCCAATTGCATCTGTTGCTGAGGCTTCGGCGTCAGCTTTGACGACGATCAGTAAATCGTCGGGATTGGCAAAGATTGAATCAGGCAGAAGATTGTTTGCGGCAAGCAGGTCACGATTGGCTTGGGTCGCCATGACAACACCTGCATCAATCACGCCAGGCAGTTCCAACAAGCCTCGTTGCAATTGCATCAATACAACCGAGTCATAATATGCTCCCGCGCGGACGTTCCACTTTGTGACTGTCATGGCTTGCTCACGATTTTCTCAAGGTCGCCTGCCCAAGCGAGTAAAGACTCATCTGAATTCCATTTACCAACAATTTGAAATCCCATTGGCAGTCCATCGTCATTTTTTCCTGCGGGCAGATTGATGGCAGGGAAACCAATTTGAGTCCAGGGAAGGTTCATTACAGGGTCGCCTGTGCTATCGAGTCCCTTGGGTGCAGGACCGATGGTTGGAGGGCAAATCCAGAGGTCGATATTATTTTCATTCATGACTCGTGTAATTTCAGCGCGGAACTTGTCGCGGGCATTGAAAGCATCTTGTAATTGAGAATTAGTGATTGATTGACCAAGTAGAATCAACCCAGTGAATTTGGCTGAGTACAGGTTTCCGTATTTTCCAAACCAATCTTTATGAACTTGCGCGGCTTCGGCAGACATGATGACATCGTGTCGCGTGCGGATCTCCTGGTAATCATCCATCACTGGGATACGGCGTAGTTCGTACCCCGCGTCAGACAGGAATTGGCATATTGCGTTGAAGCAGGCTAAGGCGTAGTCTGAGGCGCAGTTCAAGTAGTCGCCTTCGGGGATTCCAAGAATCGGCTTCCGATTAATAGTCTCAAGTCTCCAGTCTTCAATCAACACACTTGCGATTTTCTTTGCAGTCAAAACATCTGGAGTAAAAAACCCAACATGATCGAGCGAAGGCGAAAGCGGAATGACGCCGCCGCGCGAAATGCGATCATAGGTTGGCTTGAGGCCGACCGCGCCGCAAAACGCGGCGGGACGAATGATCGAGCCAATAGTCTGCGTGCCAAGCGCGAGGGGGCAAAGACTTGCGCCAACTGCAGCCGCCGATCCACTGCTTGAACCGCCAGGCGTGTGATTGGGATCATGCGGGTTGCGAGTGGGACCAGGTGTGAAGTAAGCAAATTCAGTGGTGACTGTCTTGCCAAGGATCAGCGCGCCAGCATTTTTGAGTTTGGTAACACTTGCGGCTTCATTGCCTTGAAGTTCATGCGCTGGCAAACGGCTGCCTGCCTGTGTGGTGAAACCATCCACATGAAAAATATCTTTAACGCCGACAGTCATTCCAAAAAGCGGTGGGCGGTTTTTGGGATCAGGAAAACGCGAGATAATTTCCTGCGCATCTTTGCGTAATCTCTCGAAGCGATTCTCTTCGGGGATGAATGCCAACACGGAAGGCTCGCGCTCTTTAAAAAGAGACTGGAGATTAGAGATTAATTCCGTAATTGACATTTCGTCATGGCGAAACGCAGAAGTTAATTGTTGATGATTCATAATCTCCAGTCTCTAATCTCGAAATATTCTTCTATTCATAAATACTCCGTTGGTTGAGTAGGTGCGAGCAAAGCGAGTACCGTATCGAAACCAACATGTTATCAAAAGTAATCTCGTAACAATATTCTTTTGCTTATCGGTGGTTTCGATACGGGCTTCGCCCTACTCAACCACCGAAATTTACCACTTACTTCATCTTCTCCGCTGCCAACTTCACCGCATCCACAATATGCTGATAACCCGTGCAACGACATAGATTGCCAGAAAGCGCATGGCGGATTTCATCTTCTGTTGGATTGAGATTTTGTTTCAAGAATGGAATCATGGTCATTAAGATTCCTGGGGTGCAGTAACCACATTGCAATCCATGTGCTTCCCAAAATGATTGCTGCAAAGGATGCAAATTATCTTTATCCATTGCCAGCCCTTCCACTGTGGTGACACCGTGATCATCTGCCTGAACAGCAAACATCAAACACGACCTTGCCGACTCGCCATCGAACAGAATCGTGCAGGCTCCGCACACGCCATGCTCACAGCCAACATGTGTGCCAGTCAGTCCAAGTTCATGACGCAGGAAATCACTAAGCAATAAGCGTGGTTCCACTTCGCGCTTATATTCCTTTTCGTTGACCGTGATCGTTACCGAAAATGATTGGGTCATTGCAGGTCTCCTGCGCGTTTTGTTGCCTGGTGTAGCGCTTTTTTCGTCAACACATTTGCCAAATGACGCTGGTACTCAATGGAGGCATGAATATTCCCAAACGGATTTATTTCCTTCTCGCTTGCCAGCGCCGCCGCTGACTCGATCAATTTGTCGTTTATCATTTCATCTTGCAAAAGATTCGCCGCATCTTTCGCATCCGCGGGTCCTTCGCCCGCGTTCAAATAAACCAGTTTTGCCCCTTTGCATTTACCGGATTCATCCAACGTCACCAGCGCGGCGACGCCCATCATGGCGTAATCACCTGCGCGCGGCGCGACCTCCATGAACGACCAGCCTGTGCGCGGCGGCATAAGTGGCAATTCGATTTCGACCAGAATTTCATCGGGTTCGAGCGCAGTTGTAAACATCCCCACAAAAAAATCCTGCGCGTCGATCCAGTGTTCGCCCGAAATATTTTTTGCTTTCAATCGCGCGTTCAATGCCAGCATCAACACAGGTAATTCCGCGGCAGGGTCTGCATTGACGATGCTCCCGCCGATCGTGCCGCGATTTCGGATTTGTGGATGCGCGATAAATGGCGCGGCTTCCGTCAGGAGCGGAGTGTGCATTGCGATGGAAGAATCAAATTCCAAGTGTCGTTCGCGCGTCATCGCCCCGATGCGAATCACACTGCCTGCCTCGCGAATATAACTCAACTCCGCCACTCGATTCAAATCGATCAACACACTCGGCTGAACCACGCGAAAATTCATTGCGGGCACAAGGCTTTGTCCGCCTGCCAGGATTTTGGCTTCGCCTGCATGTTGACTCACTAAGTCAACGGCTTGTTCGAGCGAATCAGGAACGTGATATTCAAACGGAGCAGGTTTCATCGCTAGTCCTCAGGGCAGGGATAAGTAAACTCTGCAATCATTAACACCATAATCTCATCGGGGTGTC
>Ga0247727_10020207_pt1 | contig 10212 bp, 9 predicted proteins | sample WisWelCaveWW1625_FD_202498 | JGI IMG/M metagenome (GOLD analysis project Ga0247727, IMG submission 202498) | Biofilm microbial communities from Wishing Well Cave, Virginia, United States - WW16-25 | ecosystem: Environmental > Aquatic > Deep subsurface > Groundwater > Cave microbial mat | place... | reverse complement strand
CAGAGTCCTCCAAAGCGTCCTCTTGCGCATGATCGGGTGCTGCCCGCTCTGCAGGCAGATCTTCAATCCCAGCACGCCGAGCCGCGGGCCGTCACGGGTCTAGGCGAAGCGATCGGGTAGTACTAGGAGGCCGTCGCCGTAAAGGCGAGGCGGCTGTCCTCGCGGGCGCGGAGGCGCCCGTAGCAGGACTATCCGGAGCCAGCCATCAGATCTCGTCGGGCTGCACGATGAAAGGGGCCTCGGCCTCGGCCCGGCCGGCGGCGTCGGCCGCAGCCGGAGGGCTGCCCAAAGGACCGCGGCCCTCGACGAGCACGAGCCGCTCGCCCCGGGCGTCGCCCAGTACGCGCCCGTCGGGCGAACGGTCCTCGAGGCCCTCGAGCAGGTAGCGATCGCCGTCCTTGTGGACCCGGTAGAGGGTCCTCGGGCCCCCGCCCTCCTCGCCGAGCAGGACGCGGCCGCCCTCGATCGACCAGGAGCAGGTCCGCTCGGCGATGCCGGGCGCCTGGCCGTCCACCGAGACCGCCAGGGCCAGCCTGCAGACGCCGCCGGCCCCCAGCGTGAGAGCGCCGCGCTCGGTCAGCGTGTGCTCGGCGCCGCGGCGATCGCGGATCGTCGAACCGGCCTCGGAGATCTCGACGAGCTGATCGATGCCGTCGAAGGCGGCGCGCGATCGGATCGACTCCACCGCGTACCTGCCCTCGCCGATGCGCGCTCCCGCCGTCTTCACCGGCGGCGAGTGCGCGCACGCGATCCCCGCCAGCGCGGCGCAAACGATCGCGATTCCTGCCCGCCCTGCCATGACATGCCTCCGCCGCGCCCTGCCCAGACCGGCACCTCCTCGATCCATTGGAGGCACGAACGGGGAGCGGGTTTCAGCGCAGCACGCGCAGGCGGGGCCGCGGGGCCGGCCGGGAGCCGTAGTGGACGGCATCGTACGGCACGCTGCAATCGGTCTCGGCCGGCTCCGGGTAGCGATGGATCTGGCCGCGATGGCTGCGCAGCAAGGTCTCGCCCGGCCGCCGCTCGACGACGTAATCGGGCTGCAGCGTCACCTTGCCGCCGCCGCCGGGGAGATCGACCGCCAGGTGCGGCACCGCCAGCCCGCTGGTGAACCCGCGCAGCTCGCGCAGGATCTCGACGCCGGTGGCGATGGGTGTGCGCAGGTGCTCCAGCCCCTCGGCCACGTCCATCTGGTGGAGGTAGTAGGGCCGCACGCGGATGCGCAACAGGCGCTGCATCAGATCCTTGATGGCCAACGCCGACGAGTTCAGCCGGCGCATCAGCACCGCCTGGTTCTCCACCGGGACGCCGTGGTCGACGAGCCTCTCGCACGCCAGGCTCGCCTCCGCGGTGATCTCCTTGGCGTGGTTGAAGTGCGTCACGACGTAGAGCGGCGCGAAGCGGCGCAGCGCGCGGCACAGCTCGTCATCGACGCGCATCGGCATGCACACCGGCACGCGCGTGCCGATGCGGAGGATCTCGACGTGCGGGATCTGGCGCAGCGGCTCCAGCAGCTCGACCAGGCGCGCGGTCGCGAGCATCAACGGATCGCCGCCGCTGACCAGGACGTCGCGCACCTCGGGGTGGGCGCGCACGTAGGCGACGGCCTCGCGCAACTCGTCGCGATCGATGTCGCCCTCGGCGCCGCCGGTGATGCGGCGGCGGGTGCAGTGGCGGCAGTAGGTGGAGCAGCGGTCGAGGGCCAGGAGCAGCACCCGGTCGGGATACTTGTGGACGATGGCGCGCACCGGGCGGTGCAGGTCCTCGCCCAGCGGATCGCGCAGCTCGCCCGGGCTGACGGAAGCCTCGGCCCGCACCGGGATGGCCTGCATGCGCACCGGGCAGAAGGGGTGATCGCGATCGATCAGGGACAGGTAGTACGGCGTGATGCCGAGGCGGAAGATGCCGGCGGTCTCGATGCAGCCGCGCCGCTCGTCGTCGGTGAGCGGCACCAGGCGCTCCAGCGCGTCGAGCGTGCGCACCATGTTGCGCGCCTGCCAGCGCCAGTCGCGCCAGTCGGAGTCGGTGGCGTCGGGGAAGAGGCCGGGCACGCGCGGGGTATGCCGGGGAGGGGAGCGAGGGTCAAGCGGGCTCCGGCGCCGCGGCGACTTCGTGCTCGCGCGACCGCGACCTCGACCTCGACCGCGACCCCGACCGCGCCGCTTACCCGGCGCCCGCCACCGCCCCCAACTCCGGATCCGCCCGCACCGCCTCCTCCGGCGCCCCGGCCTCGATCGCCCGCCGCAACCAGGTGAGCGCGGCGTCGCGATCGCCCAGGCGCAGGCTCCCGCGCGCGGCCACCACCGCGGCGTCGGCCGAGGGGAAGAGCGCGAAGCTGCGCCCCGCCGCGAGGCGCGCGCCTTCCAACTCGCCGCGCGCCAGCAGCACCCCGGCGCGGATGCGCAGCCCGGCGGCCTGCCGCACCGGCCCTTCGCTCGTCTCCAGGAGCTCGGCGGCGGCCAGCGCGCCCGACGCGTCGCCCGCGGCCATCGCTTGCCGCGCCACGCCGGTGATGCGCCCGACGTCCTCCTCCTCGGCGGCGGTGGACTCCACTTCCTCCTCGGGAACCGGCTGCGGCGGCCCCGCCAGCGCCCGGGCGCGCGCGAAGTTCTGCCCGGCGAAGAGGGCGAAGAACAGCGCCGCGAGCCAGTCCCGGAACACCCAGAAGATGGCCAGCCCGACCAGCACCGAGGTGACGACCGAGATCCAGGCCGCCAGCCGCGCCGAGGGCTTGCCGCGAATCCCCGTCAGCGCCGCCTCCATGACGTGCCCGCCATCGAGGGGAAGCACCGGCAGCAGGTTGAGGATCGTCCAGGCGACGCTGGTGAACAGCGCGTAGCCGATGGCGATGGCCAGCGGAGTGCCGGGGACGGGAGAGAGGGTTCGAGCCAACAGCCAGGCGATGCCGCCGACGCTCAATCCAGCGAAGGGCCCTGCCACCGAGAGGGCGATCTGCTGCAGCGACCCCAATCGGCGCGGAAGCAGCGGGAACGTCACGCCGCCGAAGCCCTCCAGCTTGATCTGCGGGCGGCCCCCGAGCGCCCGCGCCACCAGCGCGTGCCCGAGTTCGTGAACGAGCACGCTGACGAAGACGACCAGCACCCAGAGGAGCACTTCCAGGGGCTGCAGCGATCGGCTGAGGAACACCGCCACGATCAGGAACGACAGCTCGACGGTGACGGGAAACGGGCCTAGGCGGAAGCGGAGCACGGCCCGGCAGTGTAATGCCGCTCGCCTTGACCTGCCTGTCCTCGAACGATAGATGCACCGGACTCCATCGAGCCCGAGGCCCATGCAGAGCGCCGCCCCGCCCGCACAGAGGAAACCGCCCGCCGTCGATCAGCCGTTCGAGTACCCGCCCGGCCGCGCCTTCGCCGAGCCCGACTGGCGGCGGCTGCCCGGCTATCGCGGCGTGGGCCAGGCCGACTGGGAGAGCGCGCTCTGGCAGCGCAAGAACACCATCAAGAACCTGGCCCAGCTCAAGGAGGCGCTCGGGGAGCTGTTGCCCGACGACCTGGCCGCCGCCATCGACCGCGACCAGCGCGAGCGGGCGACGATGTCGCTCCTCATCACCCCGCACATGGTCAACACCATGGACGAGCGGGACCTGTGGAACGACCCGCTGCGCCGCTACATGCTGCCCGCCTTCGACGACCGGCGCGCCGATCTGCCCAGCCATCCCAAGGCGTCGCGCGACTCGCTCCACGAGGCCGAGATGTGGAAGGTCGAGGGGCTCACGCACCGGTACCCGACCAAGGTGCTGGCCGAGCTGCTCTCCACCTGCCCGCAATACTGCGGCCACTGCACGCGCATGGATCTGGTCGGCAACAGCGTGCCGCAGGTGCAGAAGCTCAAGTTCCACGTCCCGCAGAAGGACCGGCTTTCGCAAATCTTGGACTACCTGCGCGCCACGCCCGCGGTCCGCGACGTGGTGTGCTCGGGCGGCGACATCGCGAACGTGCCCATCCAGCAGCTCGAGCCGTTCGTCTCGGCGCTACTGGACATCGAGAACATCCGCGACATCCGGCTGGCGTCGAAGGGGTTGATGGGCATTCCCCAGCACTTCCTGCAGGACGAGGTGCTGCGCGCGCTGGAGCGGGTGGCGAAGAAGGCCTTCGAGCGCGGCGTCGGGCTGGCGATGCACACGCACGTCAACCACGCCAACCAGGTGACGCCGCTGTTGGGCAAGGCCGCCCGGGCGCTCCTGTCGATGGGCTTTCGCGACGTGCGCAACCAGGGCGTGCTCTTGCGCGGCATCAACGATTCGCAAAAGGCGCTTTTGGAATTGTGCTTCATGCTCCAGGATCACGCCCGCGTCCTGCCCTACTACTTCTACATGTGCGACATGATCCCGAGCAGCGAGCACTGGCGCGTCGCCGTCTGGGAAGCGCAGCAGCTCCAGCACGAGATCATGGGCTGGCTGCCCGGCTTCGCCACCCCGCGCATCGTCTGCGACGTGCCGTACGTGGGGAAGCGCTGGGTGCACCAGTGCGTGGAATACGATCGGGAGAAGGGGATTTCGTATTGGACCAAGAATTATCGAACGGGTATCGAATCGGACGATCCCGAGGCGCTCACGCGCCGGTATGAGTACTACGATCCGATCTACACGCTGCCAGAGGCGGGGCAGCGCTTCTGGGCGCCTTGATTCAGATGTGATCGAGGAGCGTCAGCTCGGCGCCGGAAGGCTGGAGGGGCGGCCCGGCGCGCAAGGTCTTGATCATCGCCAGCGCGGTCGGGCGCGCGGCGTCGGAGTGGATGCCGCGCAGTTGGTGCGCAGGCCAGAGGCGCAGCGTGCCCCGCCCGGCGCGCAGGCAGGAGTCGCGCAACCCGGCGAACACCGCCTCCCTCCCCGCCTCGCCGGTCCAGGCCGCGTCGAGGACGTCGAGACAGTCCTTGGAGAGCCGCACCAGCGCGGCGCCGCCCTGCGCCAACAGGCCCCATTCCGGCTCGCCGACGTTGCGCGCCCGCGCCAGCTCGCGCAGACGGCGGAGCTGGAAGCGGACCACCCAGCCGTCGCGCGCCAGCCACAACCCCCGGGGCGCGCGGTGCGCGGCGAGCATCTCGCTGATGGCCGCCTCGTCGCCGGGCGCGGCCGGGCGGAACCCGGAGCCGCGGGGAAGCTGCGCGGCGTCCACCAGCGCCTCGCGCGATTCGAGGAGCGCGAAGCCGAGCCGCCGGTAGAACGGGGCGCCGATGTCGCTGAAGAGCAGGGCCGCGTCGAAGCCCAGCGCCGCGTGTTCGTCGAGCGAGCGCCGCAACATCTCGCTGGCGTGGCCGCGGCGGCGCAGCTCGGAGGGCGTGAAGACCGCGCCGATGCCGAGGAACCGCAGCGGCGCCCCGTCGCACGGCCCGTGCAGCTCGTAGGCCTTGAAGGCGCTGAGGAGCTGCCCGCCCTCGACGAGGCCGACCAGCCGGCAGCGCCCCGCCGCCTCCGGCGATCGCATGAGCCGCCGCTGGTAGGCGACGAAGGGCTCCTCGGCCAGGCCGCCGCCCCACAGGGGCTGCATGCCGCGGAAGTACGCGGGCCAGTCCCCGGGAGTCAGCTCGCGCAGGGCCGGCACCACGCGCGACGCTACCACTTCGGCGACGGTCTGCTAGGTTGCGCACCGTGGAACTGCTCCTCACCACCAGGCTCTTCTCCTTGCGCGAGGCCAACGCGCTCGTTCCCCTGCTGATGGCCACGTTCACCGAGGCACGCGCCGTTCGCGACGGGATCTCGCGCGTGCAGGGCAACCTTGCCGCACGGGGCTGGCCGTTCGATCCCGGAGCGCCCGAGGTCTCCGCCGGCGCGCCGCCCGCGGTGCGGGGCCTCCAGGAAAAGGCCGTCGCGCTGCTGAACTCGCTCACGGGCACGCTCCGCGAAGTTGCCCAGCTCGGGATCGAGGTGAAGGCGGCCGACGGCCTTTGCGACTTCCGCAGCCGCCTGGGCGGCCGCGTCGTCTATCTGTGCTGGCGATTCGGCGAGGACGCGGTCACGCACTACCACGAGCTGGACTCGGGCTTCGCGGGACGCAAGCCGCTGCCCGCGGGCGCGGAGTTCGCGGGCGAACTGATGCACTGAGGAGCTCAGCCCCTCACCGCCACCAGATCGATCTCCAAGCGGGCGCCCTTGGGCAGCGCGGCCACCTGCACCGTCGAGCGCGCCGGGGGCGCCGACGGGAAGCGGCGGCCGTAGATTTCGTTGACGGCGGCGAAGTCGGCGAGGTCGGCGAGGTAGATGGTGGCCTTCACCACCTGCGCGAAGCCGACGCCCGCGGCGGCGAGAACGGCCGCGAGGTTCTCCATCACCCGCTCGGCCTGCGCGCGCACGTCGCCCGCCACCATCTGCTGCGTCGCGGGATCGAGCGGGATCTGCCCGCTGGTGAAGACCAGGTTCCCCGCCACCACCGCCTGCGAGTACGGCCCGATGGCCTGCGGGGCCTTCGGCGTCGACACCGGAGCTCTGTCCATGGGGCGCGGACTGTCGGCCGTCGTGGCGCGGACGTCAAGCAGCTATGGTGGCGGGCCATGACCCCCATCGGACGGCGGACGTTCCTCGGAGGCACCCTGCTGGGCACGGCGGCGCTGGCGCTCCCGCGCGGCGAGAGCGACGCCATCCAAGGCCAGATCGAGAAGCGCCACGACGAGTCGGTGCGCCGGCTGCAAGACTGGATCCGGCAGCCCTCGATCGCCGCCGAGAACCGCGGCGTGAACGAGGGCTGCGCGCTCACCATGTCGATGCTGCGCGAGGCCGGCTTCCAGCAGGTCGACAAGGTGCCCACCGACGGCCAGCCGGGCATCTTCGCCACGCTGGACGCGGGCGCGCCGCGTTCGGTCGGGCTCTATTTCATGTACGACGTCAAGCAGGTCGACCCGGCGGAGTGGAAGTCGCCGCCCTGGGACGCGGCGATGGTCGACATGCCGGGGCTGGGCAAGGCGGTGATGGGCCGGGGCGCCGTCAACCAGAAGGGGCCGGAGGCCGCGTTCCTGGCGGCGCTGCACGCCATCGGCGGCGCGGGGAAGAAGCCGCCGGTGAACCTCGTCCTGGTCGCGGAGGGCGAGGAGGAGATCGGCTCGCCCCACTTCCCGCAGATCGTCCGGCGGCCCGAGGTGATGGCCGCGCTCAAGAAGTGCGGCGGCATCTTCATGCCCGGCGCGTCGCAGGGGCGCGAAGGCAAGGTCGGCGTGGCGCTCGGCGCCAAGGGCGTGGTCGAGCTGGAGCTGGTGGCGAGCGGCGCGAAGTGGGGCCGGGGGCCGAAGCGCGACATCCACTCCGGCAACCGGCCCCGCGTCGACAGCCCCGCCTTCCACCTCGTGCAGGCGCTGGCCACGCTGGTGACGCCCGACGGCGTCGATCCGGCCATCGACGGCTTCGCCGACGCGGCCCGGCCGCTGACCGCGCGGGAGAAGGAGATGGTGGCCGAGGCCGCGCGCCGGCTCGACGAGAAGGTGATGAAGCGCGAGATGAGCGTCGAGCGCTGGTCGCGCGACGTCAGCTTCCTCGAGTCGCTGGAGCGGGGAGCGTCGCTGCCCACGGTGAACATCGAGGGGCTGGTCGCCGGCTACACCGGGCCGGGCGGCAAGACCATCCTGCCGCACCGGGCGGTGGCGAAGATCGATCTGCGGCTGGTGCCCGACATGACCTTCGACGGGTCGGTCAAGGCGCTCAAGGCCCATCTGGCGAAGCGCGGCTTCGGCGACATCGAGGTCAACGTCAGCGGCGGCTACGATCCCAACACCACCGCCGAGAGCGCGCCCATCATCCAGGCCGCGCTGTCGGTCTACCGGCGGGCAGGCATCGAGGCGCTGCTCTCTCCCCGGACCGGCGGCTCCTGGCCCGGGTACGTCTTCACCGGCGAGCCGCTCAAGCTCGCCGCCGGCCACTTCGGGGTGGGCCACGGCGGCCGCCCGCACGCGCCCGACGAGTACATGCTCATCGAGCCCACCGACAAGCGCCTGGTGGGCTGGGACGGCGCGGTGCGCTCCTACGTCGACTACCTGTACGAGCTGGCCGCGATTTGATTAGATTGATTCCGTCGCGCCCCCCGGAGGTCCATTGATGCGCCGATTCCTCGCCCTGGCCGCGCTCGCGGCGCCCGCAGCGTTCGCCTTCAACTCCGAGGAGCACAAGCTGCTCGGCGATCAGGGCTCGGCCGCCGTCGCCGTCTGCCAGGGCGGCGCCCGGGGCAGGTGCCGTCCCGAGCGCGTGATGAAGGGCAACGTTCCGCTCTTGCGCACGTACGACGTGGCCAGGCCGGGCAACGTCGCGCTCGTCGTCCACGCGCAGCAGGCGAAGTTCAAGAAGGAAGCGCTCAGCCGCCAGCCCGCCTACCGCAAGGCGAACCAGAAGGGGCAGGAGCACTACGTCAAGGAGATCTACGTCCCGCCCCAGGACGGCAAGATGCACAAGCCGCTCCTCGTCTGGGTGGGCAACGCCGCGAGCAGCGCCGGAGGCGACTGGTTCTCTTTCGGGGACCTGGTGGCCATCTACGGCGACTACCGCCGCGCGGTGACGTGCGACGCCAACCGGATGTCGTGCCTGCTCAGCGACTCCATCAACGCCCGGACGCCGGCCGCGCACCGCCACCTGCGCAACTACGCGCGCGGCGAGGTGGCGCCCTTCGGCTCGGCGGGCAACGTCACCGCCGACTCGGCCCCCCACGGCAACGACTCGATGGCCGGCTGGTGGGGCGACGAGATGCTGCGCATCGCCAACACCAACGACTGGCACTTCGCCGGCTCGGCCATCCGCTGGTACGTGGGCTCGCACCGCCAGGCGCTGTGGTTCGCGCGGCTGGCGGCGGAGAAGAACGACCCGGCGTTCCTCTGGCACGCGGTCCACTACGACGCCAACGGCCTGCACAGCCTCACCGACCTGTTCGCGCCGGGCCACGTCATCACCGACCGCGAGCGCTCGGTCGCCGGGATGCACAAGAACAACGGCTCATCGTCCCACCCGATCTCCGTCTGGAACCAGGGCGTCGACAGGCTGGGCAAGGCGGGGGCCATTCCGGCGCCGCTCGCGGCCCCCAGCCGCAGCGACATCAAGGGCACGCGCGGCACCTGGGCGCTCTGGGCGCGCTGGGAGGAGTCGGCGCACACCCAGTTCAACCAGAACGGCGCCATCGTGAAGAACGAGCGGGGCGAGGAGTTCATCGCCTTCGGCGACGGGCGGCTGTACGCGCGCAAGGATCCGACCTCGGCCGACCAGACAGCGATGAACCCGCCCAAGCTGGCCGAGGTGGCAGGGCGTTCGGTAAAGAGTTCGCTGGAGTGCGTCTTCTCGGCGTATTGGCGGATGCTGGCCGCGGCCGGCAAGCTCTCGGGCCCGGCGCGCACCGCGAAGGTCGACGCCGAGATGCGCAAGATCGCCGCCGAGCCGTCGTATTACGAGGCGCTGCGCGACGTGCCGGTGGAGGTCAAGGAGGCCTGCTACCGCCCGGCCGGCGACCAGTGCTTCGGCGTCGGCCGCTGGATGTCGGCCCGTTATCGAAACGCCCTGCGCGCCATCCTGGGCCAGCCGGCCGCCGCGGGCCCGGTGCTGCCGCTCATCGACGGGAAGAAGTACGTGAGGGATTACGGATTCGATAAAGGCAAGGGCCAGGCCCAGGCCACGGCGGTGGGCGTGCCGGCGAGGGAGCCGGACAAGATCTGACGAGGCGCGCGGTTGAAAGTCGAAATCGGCATTACACGCGCTCCACGCTGTGCACTCCCGGGATCTGCCCGATCGCCCTCAGCAGGTCGTTGAGTTGCTGGATGTTCGAGATCTCCACCTCGAACATCGAGACCGCGCCGTTTTCGCCCGCCCGGGCGTTGGCCTGGACGATGTTCACGCCCACGTCGGCGAAGGTCTCCGACATCTTGGCGAGCAGGCCCTTGCGGTCGTCGCTCTTCACCTTGAGGTTGACGACCCGCTTGAACTCGGCCGCCACGTCCCAGCTCACGTCCACGCGGCGCTCCAGGTCGGCCTCCATCGCCTTCCGGCAGCCCTTGGTGTGGACGGTGACGCCGCGGCCGCGGGTGATGAAGCCGATGATCGGGTCGCCGGGCACCGGGCTGCAGCACTTGCCGTAGCGCACCAGCACGTCGTCGATGCCGCCGATGCGCACGCCCCCGCCGGTGCGCGTGCGCTGCGCCACGCGCTTGAACAGATCGGAGAGCCGCGTGCCGGCGAGAAAGCCGCCGTTGCCGCCCTTGCCGTCGCCGTCCTTCTCCTGGGGCCCGGCAAGG
>Ga0247727_10020206_pt1 | contig 10212 bp, 9 predicted proteins | sample WisWelCaveWW1625_FD_202498 | JGI IMG/M metagenome (GOLD analysis project Ga0247727, IMG submission 202498) | Biofilm microbial communities from Wishing Well Cave, Virginia, United States - WW16-25 | ecosystem: Environmental > Aquatic > Deep subsurface > Groundwater > Cave microbial mat | place... | reverse complement strand
TGAGCGAGATGCTGCCGCTCAGCTATGACCTCGCGCTCGACATCTGCCGCTTGCGTCGTCTCGTGACAGAGCGCATCGCGCAAGGCCAGTCGCAGGACGAGGTCATCGCGTGGCTGCGCGAGTTCCTCTACGCGGACGAGAACGCGGCCGCTGCAATCTACGCCTACATCAAGGAGCAGTTCGATTATTGCCGCGTCGTGCCGGACGACAGGACGATCCTCATCGAGTACAACAAGGGCGAGAAGGGCAAGAAGGTCATCGTGCACGCGCTCTTCGGCCGACGTGTCGTGGACTGCATCAGCCGCGCGGTCGCGTTCGCCATCGGACGCACCGAGCACCGCGACGTCGAGATGGGCATCAACGACCGCGGCTTCTACGTCGCGGCAGACAGGAAGGTGAACGTCACCGGCGCGCTGCGCCTGCTCAAAGCCGACAAACTCGAGCTCGTGATGCGCAACGCCATCGACAACAGCGAGGTCTTCCGCAGGCGCTTCCGCCACTGTGCGGCGCGCGCGTTGATGATACTGCGCAACTATGCAGGCCGCACGAAGAACGTCGGCAGGCAGCAGGTCAGCTCGCAGATACTGATGAGTTCGGTCAAGCGCATCAGCGATGACTTTCCGATCCTCAAAGAAGCGCGCCGCGAGGTACTCCAGGATTTGATGGACATCGGCCACGCGAAGGACGTCATCAAACAGATTGAGGAGGGCCGCATCCGCATCGTCGAGATTGACACGGAAATCCCCTCTCCATTTGCGTTCGAGCTGAGCATGCAGAACCTCACCGACGTGCTGAAGATGGAGGAACGGCAGGAATTCCTGCACCGCATGCACCAGATGGTGCTCGCCAAGATAGCATTGGAAGAAGGCAAGCGCAACCAGCCGCCTCCGCCGCCCTCGAAAGAGCCGCAGCCGTATGATTTCTGAGATTGAGTGCGCGCGTCGGCTGGTAGAACGGTAGAACTCAATTCTTCGTGAACTGTAGGTGCAGGTAGAACGCATATGCCCACAGGAGTTGTCCCGCGAACCAGAGCACGTCGAGCAGACTGCCGCTCTTGTACGTCTCTGCCCAAAGTCCATAACTGTATGCGAGGTCGGCGATGGAGTACAGCGAGAGGCCGACAAGGAATGCGAACCATCCTGCGCCGAACACGCCGCGATGCAACGTCGTGAACAGCAGCGCACACAGCAGTAGGAGGATGAGGTCGCCCACCGGGTATTGCAGGCCGGCGAGCTTCTGCACGAGTGAGATGCTGGTGTCGTTGACCTGGGGTGCGATGGCGAACGAGTAGACGGAGAGGAAGAGGAGCATCCAGATGATGACGGTCGTCAGCTTCGTCACAAGAGGTATCTGTGTCCAGACTTTTTTGAGCGCCAGCCAGAGCGCGGCAATCGCCGCGACGTAGAAGAGCGCCCAAATCGCGTCGGCGATGCTCGGGAACGGGTTGAGGATGCCCAGGCCGATTTCATAGGTCGCCCAGATGATGCCTGCCACTGCGTCGAGGCCGGTGGTGACCGTGAGCAGCAGCAGCGTCCTGCCAAGCGGGCTGCGCAGGCCGTACTTGCGCGTCGCGATGACGCCGAAGATGGTGGCGATGGACGCGCAGATCACATACGCGACGTCGCTCACGACAAGGGAGCCATGTTCGCCCCAGGGAGCGAAGAACAGCAGCGCGAACGCGATGACGAACACGCCGAGCAGCGAGAACGCAACGCGTGCTTGTTCGGCATCACCTCTTTTCATATGCTGATATGTGCGAGGGGGCTATATAAATTTTGGCTGGCCGCGCTCTTCACACCAAACATGCGCAATATTTTATAAGGGGTGGCGTGTCAGTGGAGGGTATGGGTAAAGAGGTGGGGTTCGACCTGATCGTGATAGGCGCAGGTTCTGGTCTTGAGGTTTCTTCTGCCGCGGCAGCGCATGGCTGGAAGGTCGCGGTGGTCGAGGAAGGGCCCTTTGGCGGCACCTGCCTCAACCGCGGCTGCATCCCGAGCAAGATGTACATCCACGTCGCGGACGTGGCGCAGGAGATCCAGGAAGCGGGAAAGCTCGGCCTCGCCGCAAAGGTCACGAAGGTCGACTGGAACGCCATCATCAAGCGCGTGACCGGGATGGTGGATGAAGATGCAGACGGCATCGAGCAAGGCAACCGCGCAACGGAGAACATCACGGTGTTCAAGGGGCGCGGCGTTTTCGTCGGGATGAAGAAGCTGCAGGTGGGCAAGCACGTCATCAGCGCGCCGCGCATCATCATCGCAGCAGGCAGCCGGCCATCCGTGCCGCCGATTCCCGGTCTCAATAAGGTCAAGTTCATCACGAGCGACGAGGCGTTGCGTTTGAAGAAGCAGCCTAAGAGCATAATCTTCATCGGCGGCGGCTACATCGCCTGTGAGTTGGCACACTTCTTCGGCACGCTCGGCACGAAGGTCACCATCCTCCAGCGCAGCGACATCCTCTTAGGCCGCGAGGACGCGGAGATAGCAGGTTCGTTCACGCAGCAGTTCAGCGAGCGTTTCGACGTGCGGCTCAATACTGAGATCGTGCGCGTGAAAAAGGCAGGCACGCGCGCGAGCGTCGTGTTCAAGGAGGGCAAGAAGACCAACACGGTCACCGCGGACGTCGTCATGGTCGCGACGGGAAGGAAACCAAACACCGACACGCTCAACGTCGTCGCGACAGGCGTCGCGCTCGACAAGAACGGCTCCATCCACACGGATGACTACCTGCGCACCAACGTCGAGGGCATCTGGGCGCTGGGCGACATCGCCGGCAAGTGGATGTTCAAGCACAGCGCTAATTTGGAAGCTGCCTACGTCATCAACAATCTGCTCGGCAAGAAGCTCGTGCCCGTCGACTACGCTGCGATGCCACACGCGGTCTTTTCTTCACCGCAGCTCGCAGGCGTCGGCCTCACCGAAGAAGAGTGCAGGAGTCAGCGCATTCCGTATCTGAAGGGCATCCACGACTACAAGAACACAGGCTATGGCGCGGCGATGCGCGAGGAGCACGGCTTCGTGAAAGTGCTCGTGCACCCGCGCACCGACCAGATTCTCGGCTGCCACATCGTCGGCCCGTATGCGAGCATCTTGATCCACGAAGTGCTGGTCGCGATGCGCAACCGCCTGCCTGCGTCCGCGATGCGCCAGACAGTGCACGTCCATCCGGCGCTCAGCGAAGTGGTGCAGCGCGCGTTTGGCCACCTGCAGACGCCGGACTAACCATGATTGACTAGGATGTGAGCAGGCCGTCATAGTCCGGCTCATCGTGGTTCTCGAACGATTCAGTGTCCTGCGGTTCGTCGTAGGACTGTAGGTCATCGTAGAGCTGCAGCAGGTCGTTGAAACGATTGAACTGTTCAAGCGCTTCCTCTTCCAACGCGATGTGTTCCTGCACGAGGAACGCGGTCAGTCGTTCGGTGTGTCTGTTCATCGTTGCCTCAGTCGCTGTACGGCTGCTCTTCGTGGAGCCGCACGATGTCATCGTCTTCCGTGTCGAAGCGGTACTCGTTGTTGAGATACTGGCGTGCGTGCTCGAGGAGCATGTCGCGGTGCACCGCGTTCACGCGTCGCGTGAACAGAAGCTCATCGACGACGTCGTCGATGGCGTCGCCGCGCGTGAAGCCCTTGCCGGGCACGAAGTGCGCGCGCAGGCGCGCCTCGATCGGCTCGCTCTTCGGCCTGCCATTGTGGCCGATGTGCTCGCTCTCGTAGACGACCACGCCTTTGTAGACGCGGCCTGATGGCTGTTCCTCCACATCCCTCAAATGGACGCGGACATTGCTTACGTAGTGGTCGTGCATAGTTCTCACTCACCTGTCGTTTCGTTGCTGCGGGCCCTGCGCTTGGTTTTGGATGGGCCCTAAACAATAATGGTCAGCGTGCAGAGAAGCGTGACTGCCTTATTCTCCATTCCATGACGGAAGGTGCTGACCATACGCATGGCGAATGCGGACGAATATATTAAGGTTGTGTCGACAAAACTCTTATATACGAAACAACCGTCTCATTCCTCTGGAAGGTGGGGTTGGTATGAACAGTCGCATCAGCGGGATTCTCATCGTCGGCATCGTGCTTGTTGGCATTCTCGCGTTCGCAAGCATCGGCGCGATCGCGCAGGAGACGGCGAAAACGGCATCGGTGGTCGAATCACTCAGCGATGACAGGGTCAAGCAGGGTGACAACATCACGATCACCGTGCGTGGCCAAGGGCTCATCCAGCGCGACGTCACGATCGATCCTTCTGATGGCATGCATATCGATGTCGAGGACGTCGCGGACGACCGCATCAAGTTCAACATCAGGATGGACTGCGATGCGGATGTGGGCAAGCGCCGCCTGAGCATCGGCGGCATCACGACCGACGCGAATGAGCGTCCGTTGTACTTCTACGGCGACGCGTTCGATTGCAAAGGGGCTGAAATCGCCGCGCTCAACAAGGAGCCGGATGTCGGCATCAACGGCTTCGGCCCGCCGAGCATCGAGCAGGGCACGACGCAGCAGGGCTACGTCCTTGGCAAAGGCCTTCTGCAGATAGCGAAGTTCACCGTCGTTGGCAGCGGCGTCACGATGGTCATCCTGCCTGGCGGCAACGACGAGAAGATTCCCGTCGAATTCAAGGCAGACCTCAAGACATTCCTCGGTGGCCGTGGCATCATCGCGACGCTCAAGGATGGGACGGAACTCCGCAGCACGATGAACGCACAGGAAGTGCTGCGCATTGAGATTATCGAGCCGCGGCTGAAAGTCACAGCAGATGAAGAGAGGCCCGTGCCGACCCTGTACGACGAGCCCTCGGATGAGGACCTGCTCAAGACAGCGGTCACCGACGTTGAAAAGCTGGGCAGCGAGGAGCCACCACAAGCCGTGTGCGAGGGACTCACGTTGCTCGTCGACGGCAAGGAGATAGGCGACACCATCAAGGTCGAAGGCGGATCATTGAAATTCACGATCAAGCGCGGCGCGTACGTCGCGGTGCGCAACGTGCGCGTCGAGGCGGAGAGCCGCGCGCTCAAGCGTGCGATGAATCTCAGGCTGCATGGTTTTGCCGAACCGAGCAAGGATGTCTGCAGCGAGCGGACGCGAGAATTCCGCGTGCCGTCGCAGTTCCCAGGCGGCGAATATGACATCACGCTGCACGTCGAGTACGTGGACGAGGCGCTGAACGTCAAGAAGATGACAAAACGCACGAAGCTCATCGTCCCGGGCGGCAGCGGCCTCATGGGCATGCTCAACGACGCGGCCAAGGAGAAGCTGCTTGGCGACGATGTCGAGAAGGTCAAGCGCGAGCTCGATTATGATGACTTGAGCGCGGATGACTTGGCGGAACTCGGCATCTCCATCGAGCAGTACCGTCGCGGTCTCGCGCTCTGGCGCGCCGGCGACAAGGAAGGCGCGAAGAAGCTGCTGGGCGAACTGCGCCGCCTTGCGCAGGAGCGTCGCACGATAACGTGGGACACGATGAAGGAGAAGGACGAAGGCACCATCAAGAAGGTGCGCGAGGCGATGGAAGGCAACGTCGAGATGGACCCGGAAGTCGAGACACAGGTGTTCGAGGTCGAGAACGACGGGAAGAAGGTCGTCAAGTCACGCATCACCATCATCATGCCGCCCGAGGACGCGCCGATGGGCGAGCAGGAGATAGTCGTCGTCATCCCCAAGGAACTGGCGGGAAGCGTCGCGGACGTCGAGTTCAGCGACCCGGACTACATCATCGTCGAAGCGGATCCTGTCGTGAAGTGGGCGTTCGGCCACACGGCGGAAGGCGCGCAGCGTGAAGTGGCGATGACGGTCGATGGCGACGCCGGCGAGGCGAAGGTCGTCGCGCGCGCGGCAGGCGACAAGCAGAGCGCGTGGACAGGGTTCCTGCTCTGGCTCGCCGGGCTCTTCGGAGCGAATGCGTGAGCGAGTGCATGAGAGAACGGATTACGCGTCGTGATACGGAGGGATGAACAATGCCTGTCGTGAAGTGGCAGTTCGGGAAGAAGAACGAGAGCGGGCAGCCTGCATCAGCGGGGCAGTCGAGTCAATCCGACAAACCGTCGATCATCAAGAAGATTCTTTCTTTGTTCGGGAAGTAGTGACGCGGCTCAGTCGTAAGCGCGCGAGCGCTTGTCGATTCTCACGAGGCCGACGGTCGTTTCTGTGACTTCATAGAGTATTCGATAATCGCCGACACGCACCCGAAAGAGGCGTTCTTGAAAACCTTGTACACGTGTCGCTCCTTGCCCGAATGGATCGCTGCGGAGTTGTTCGATTCGACGTTCAATTCTTTCACGGACGTTGCGTTCCTGATGTCGAAGGAATGCGATTGATTGGTTAGAATGTAGAACGTCGCGTGTCAAGGCCCGAGCAGGTCCTTCACGCGTTTTGCAGGAACAAGTTTGCCTTCTGCCTTTTCCTTGCGGTAGGCGAGCAATGCCTCATAATCCTCTTCGGTCATGATGCTGTCCTTGTCTGCCATGCGGTCCTTGAGCGTTTCGACGGTTTTCTCGAGCCGCTCGACGCGTTGATGGAGTGCTTCTGTCACACATCAACAACTCATCTGCGGTTTATCACGCTATCGTGCAGAACTACGTAAATCTTTCGGTCAGAAACTTCCCAGCGTCGCCTGGCTCTTCTTCGTCGTCGCGCTGTCGATGTCCACGCCCACGACCTCGAATATCTTGTCGACGGCAGGCAGCACCTGGTTGTTGACGTAGTAGTCGCCGTCGTACTCGGTCTGCTTGATCTCTTCCGGCAATCGTACCTTGTCGCGGATGAGCCCTTTGCCTTTGATGATGACGTACGTCACGCGCGTGCCGCCGCCGACGATGGCGCCTTTGTCCTTCATGCGTTGCGCTGCCGCGACGTGCGGACCTTTGCTTTCGTATTGCGAGATGTTCTTCGTCAACGCGGTGCTGATGGTGACGTCCTCGATGCGCACCTCGTTGGCGCGGAGTTTGGCGACGACATCGCTGACGTGCGCCTGCGCTTTCTTGAAGTCGCCTGTCCCCAGGATGATCTTGAGCACGTCTTCCTGCGTTCTCTTCGCGATAGGACTCACGTTCCTGCGGACGACCTCGAAGCCCCTGATTTTCATGGTTCCTTTCTCGTCTATCAGTGCATAGCGTTTCTTGGCGCCGGTGTCGCTGCCTTTGCTGGCGACGAAAAGGCCGGCCGCGTAATACCCTTCGAAGTCCATCTCCATCATGCCAGGCAGCGCGCGGTTGACGGTCTCGAGGAACGCGAGCGCGTCCTCTTTCTTCTTGCCGCCCAGCTGCAGGAAGACGCTATCAGTGTCGGAATACACGACGACAAAGCCCGCTTCTTTCGCTTTCGTTATCACGTCGTGGATATGGTAGCGGCCCCACGCGGTGACCGCCTGGCCGCACTCGAAGCAGTACCAGCGCGCGGGTGCAAATCCAAGATAGCCATAGAATGAATTCGCAAGAACCTTCAGCCCTTCGCTGCGCGCGGCAAGCAGCGGGTCTTTCTTCTGTTTCAACAGCACCTTGACGCGCGCGCGGTGCTGGATGACATCCTCGATGATGCGGGAAAGGAAACCGCGCTTGCGCGTGCAGTACCACATCTGCGTCTCAGGCACGACGTCCTTGCCTTCACAACAAGAACAGTTCAAGGTGCCCGGCGAGATGTTGTGCGACGCGATGATGCTCGGGTACAGCGAGCGGTAGTCGAACACGACCATGTCCTTGTAGAGCCCCGGCGTGGGCTCGTACACGAACGCGCCTTTGAAGCGTTTCATTTCCCGCTTGTCCTGCTCGTCTTTGCCCGGCCTGTTCGGGATGAGCTCGTTGGCAGGCACCGCCTGTCGCATGATGTACCACTCGACGAGCTGGGAGAACGTCATGCGCGTGACGTCGACGGGCAGGAGCCCGACGAGCTTGACCATCTCGATGATGTTCGGGAGGATCAACAACAGCAGGTCGTGCGTCAATTTTGTGTCATGGAGGTTGTATTTGGCGAAGTCGGCTAGTTCCGGCGCGTCGTTGTCCCAGTGCCGCGCGAGCGACTCGATGTCGACGTCGACCTTGTTCTCACCGAGCAATTCATGTGCGACGGCGTCGAGCGTGAACGTGTCTGTCTTCATGCTGCGTGCCATGACGGTGCGCACGAAGCGCAGCACGTCGAGGTGCACGAGGCCGCTGAAGTAGCATTCCTGTTGGCTGCCGCTGCCCATGCGCATCTCGGAGAAGTCCCAACTCATGTCGAGCTTGATCTTGTACTTGGCGCAGCGTTCCTTGATGTACGGCAGGTCGAAGCCGTCCGAGAAATAACCGGCGAGGATGTCGGGCTGGTGCTGTTCGATCAAAAACTTCGCGCGCTCGAGCATCGCTGCCTCGCCATCGACGACTTCGATGTCATCGCCTGCGATGCGTTTCCACGTGATGACCTTGCGCAACCCCTCGCCGTACAACGACAACATGACGATGGGGTGCTCTTGCGGGAGGATGCGTTTACCGAGAGGATTGTACACTTCGATGTCGATGGCAAGGACCTTCGGGCGGGTGAGCGTCTCATCGCTTGCCTGTTTGACGTTGCTTGCGTCGAACACGCTGACGCGGCTCTCGCTGGTCGTGGGATCGCACTGCGCTTCGCAGAGCATGAACGGCGTGAGCTGCCTGTCGATCAGGTAGCGTCGCACGAACAGGATGTCTGCCTCGAGCACCTGCTTCACGTTCGGCAGCCCTTTGACGTGCTCGCGTAGCCGAGGCACGCTGCTGGGCAGGTCGACGATGACTTTCACGACGTCCGTGGCCTTTTCGTTGAGGTTCTTGCGGACCTTCTCGGTGCGCACAATCATTGCGCCTTCGACGTTCACGCCCTCCAGCTGCACGCTCCTGCCAGCATCAGGGACGACGTAGAAGTATGGCTCGTTGGTGGCATCGCGGATGCAGACGCGTTCGCCTTCAGGGGTGCGGCCGAAGAGGTAGACGACTGCCTTGCCGTTCTCGACCTTGTACGTGGCGTCCAGCAGGAAGAATCGCACTGTCCCCATGCCTCTTGATTCGCCGAGGACCGCTTATAAAGCTAGTGCACGAGGATGGCGAATGGCGTGTGAGGGGGCAGGCACGTGCGTGTTCGTTGCGTCATGCTTACGTTATCGTCCCTGCAGGCAGCACGCCTTTGAGCGTGAGTTCGACGATGATGAAGAGCACGTAGAGCAGGATGAGCACGGTGCCTTCGAACGCGGTCATCGTACGGGCGCGGATGAACGCCGTTATCAACAGCATCACGACAATCATGAATATCGAGCTGGTGAGGAAGAGGAATGCGTCGATGGCGACAGGGCTGAGCAGCACGCTCACGCCCAGCACGAGCGTGCTGTTGACCACGCCTGCGCCGACAAGGTCGCCCAGCGTTATCTGCCCGCCTTCCTTGCGGCCCGAGCTGAAGCTCACGACGAGTTCGGGCAGCGCGGTGCCAATGGAGAGCAGGAACAGGCCGATGAAGATCTGCGGAACGCCAAGCTCGATGCCGACGATTCGTGCAGAGTCGACGACCTTGCCTGAACTCCAGACAAGGCCTGCGATGGCGATGGCGAACGCGAGTGTCCAGAGCACGACATGCAAGCGTGGGATGTGGTTCTCCTCGTATGGCCCGTCCGACCTGCGGCTCAGCAGCCACACACCATGGACGCAGAAGATCGCGATGAGCACCATGCCGTCCGCGCGTGAGAGCCCGCCGCCAAGGAGCATGAGGAGGATGGGGACGATGCTGATGAGCGTCATGAGCAGCGCGTCCTTGCGGATGATGGTGTGCTCGCGGATGTGGACTTTGCGCACGAACAGCAGCCACATGCCGAGGATGAGCGTGAGGTTGACGATGTTGCTGCCTATCACGACGCCGACAGTCAGTTCGGATGCATTGTGCAGTCCTGCCTGGATGCCGACGAAGAGTTCGGGTAGCGTGGTCGAGAGCGCCAAAAGCACGAATGCAACAGTGAATGCAGGCAGGCGCAGGAAGCGCGCGATGATGACCAGCGCGCGTGAGAGCACGAGGCCGCAGCCGAAGAGGATGAAGGAATAGAACACGAACCAGAGCGCGTTCGCGATGAGCGTCATGTGCCCTCTATCCCCTTCGAGCTTTAAAAGGATGCGTTACCGCTGCACGATGGCGCGGATGGTTCGATGGCGCGAACGTTTTTATTTGCGGTCGCCCGCACACCGCCATGGCCGAAGACGCGCGCATCCTCATCTATTCGGTAATCGGG
>Ga0247727_10020205_pt1 | contig 10212 bp, 10 predicted proteins | sample WisWelCaveWW1625_FD_202498 | JGI IMG/M metagenome (GOLD analysis project Ga0247727, IMG submission 202498) | Biofilm microbial communities from Wishing Well Cave, Virginia, United States - WW16-25 | ecosystem: Environmental > Aquatic > Deep subsurface > Groundwater > Cave microbial mat | place... | reverse complement strand
GTCGGCGCTGGGCCAGTATCCCATCAATCGCGCATGGTAGCCCTTGATATTGGTCTGACCGTCCACTCGCGGCACCACCACTATGTAAGCGAGGTTCGCTTGCTGCCAGACCTCTTCCAATCCGCGCGCGTGGAAACCTCCGGTTAACACCACAATAGGTTTGGGATCAATCTGCGGCTCAAATAGCGCGATACTCTTTCTACCGAGCGCTCCATCCCTTTCGCGCGCTAATCGGTAAAAATCCCTGCGAAGCGAAAGGATCGACAGGCCCTCCTCGAGCTCCGAAAGGGTGATCACCGATTCCATTCCGAGGCTTTTCAAATCGTCAATGATCGCATGTAAATCGTTTCCCTCTGGAGCATTCGCCAGGTCATGTGATGTCGCTTTCAGTTCAACAAGGCGGTGTATCCAATTCGCCCGTTTTTCCAAGTCCCACAAGGCCCGCTGGCGTTCTGTCAGCAACGCTTTTGAGTAGACTGCATCCTCGATCAACCTTATTTGATCAAGCGCGTTGACCAGGTTAATTCCACTGCGATCTTCCAGGGAGCCTAAATACCGGCGAAGCATCGGGTAAGAGTCGGGAGCAACGCCAGACGCATCAGTAAGTTCCGCGACCCGATGAAAGTAATCGTTATTTGAGATGTTCCGCTCTCTTAAAGCCGCTTGCAATTGCACGAGACGCTGCTTGTCCTTTTCTGGCAACTGAGCGAAGAGAGCCTGCAGCAGCCTACTGTGTTCAGCGCTAAATCCCTCTTGATTCCAATCCTGATCAAATTCCAGCATCTTATGCAGTATTAATGCATGCGTGTGTCCGCTGATGTCCATCCTTAATGCGTCCGCTGCGCTTACCAGCTCAGCCAGATACCCTCTCAACAACCCGTCCGCTTTTGCATCCTTGGCTTCAAAAGCCAGCCTAGCTTTGCGGATAGCGGTAACCTGTGCCGGATATACTGCCTCAGCCTGTGCTTCTATGATTTCCTCAAGTCGTCTCAAGTACACTTGCGCCTGTGCAACTTTTGGGCTTCCTTTCCGGTAGATGCTCAGGTTCTCTTGGTAAACATGCTCATCTTCAATCCCCACCAACCGAACTTGGTACGGATGCGTTATTGCGTAATGCTCAGCTCCCGTCAGCACCACCTCTTCCAACAGAGCATCGGCTATGGCCTCGCGCCCTTCCGGCTTTAATAGACCCGCGTACCAATCGGCCATACAGGTGCCATCGGCTCCTTCAACCCCTACAACTGAAATCCCAAAGCGGCTCCGCAGGTAACCAATGAGCCGGCTAAGGTTATGTTGAACGCCGAGCTGGGTATGCGCATCTTGAAGGTAAATTACCAGGCCTTTGGGCTGTTGATTAACGGGGCGCCAGCTTTTAACTATTGTGCCGAGCTCATGAGGCACTTGAAGCTGGGCGGGGTCTTTCAATAACGCGCTAGCGTTTTCGGATTCAAGTGAACGGGAAGCATCCGCCGAAAAAACAAGGTTCCCCGGCGCGCACATAACTATCAGGAGTACCGTGAAGGGGTGAAACCACCGCATCTTCCAATATGATGTGGTGAATTGAGACCGCGACATCAAGTTCAACTCTGCGGATGGTTCTTTGAGCCTGGGAGAGATCATCAGGAACTCCTTAATAAAATTTAGTATACCCGAAAGATGACCCAAAATTGAACAGGCGATGCGTTAAGACGCGAAAAATCGTTATGTTTTGGTTGATTTTAAAGTTTCGCCCAAAATGGCAACACTCGCAATCCTCCAATGAGTCGCGAGTTAAGCCTAGCTAAGGAATGGGGTGAGCGACGGGACGGCATTAGAACGGGCTCCGAAGAAGTTTGGGGTCGCTTCCTACGAGAATTCAAGCTGTGGTGCGCCTCCGAGGAATCACGGCTGTTCACTCCAGCCACTCTTGGCCGGAGCAGCTGACTTTGCCTGAGCTTCGCCGGATGTCCTCGTAATACAGCCAATGCAACTCTCTGACCCTGGAGATGCTTTTAAGGTGGCTTCGCCAACTTCGACCTCTACGCGGTAGGTTCTTGAATCCCCAGCGGGAGCCTTGATAGCGCCGATAGAAGCTGACGAGCCTGTTTGTGCCTCCAGTGTAACCTTGCCGACTTTCGCGACTACTACCTCCATCGGCTCTGGTGCAACCTCTTCAACCTGATCTCGGAGATCGAACACGGTTGACTCAAGGCTGTCTAGCGATTCTTGGGCAGTCTCCTGTGCTTTCTTTGACGGACCAAGAAACCACAACAAAATCCCAATCGGAGCACCTAACACCGTACACCAGAACATCCATTTCCCTGTTGGACCCAACTGCCTTATGCCAGCAATGACTCCTCTATGTCTGCCCATCAGTAACTCCCTCAGTAGGCATAAGCCAACAACGATGCTGCTCTCGGACTGCCTTGATTACCTCACTGCAAGATTTGACAATCTCCTTGAGCAAGACACCTGAGAACTTGGCTGGATTTCTGCTGTCGTTCTTAAGCATATGAATGTAGTACGCAGTTGGACCGGCCTTGCCAACAATTTTCACTAGCTCGTGGTTCGCGAAATGGTGCTTGTACGTATTAGCGATTGCATTTATCAGCTCAAGCGCATTCTGATACGGCCTAAAAAGGGTGGATAGCTCCGAGGATGGCTGCGTTCTGAAATGGTTGAGCAGCGAGCCAATGTCATCAACTCCAATTCTTTCAGGAAAGACACCAGTGAGCCGGTGACTAACAAGAATACTGGTTGCGGAAATCAAGGTATCTATGGACTTCTGAAGCCAGTAGATGACTTCTTCGACTTCGAGGCGTAGCCAGATGACTTCCGGAGGAATCTCATCGTGCAGCCTTGGAACAAGTAGCTCCCAGCGACAATATAGATCATTGAGCTTCACGTTAATGTAATCAATCCGTGCTAAAAGCTCCACATCAGCAAGGAGCATATTGCCGAAGGGAGTATCGGATGGATACGGAAGGAACATTACAGCGTTCAGGCGTTCATTGGGACGTTTTACACTATAGAGTTGTGGGATATCTGTAGGGCTGTCCTTGCAGGAGACATCAACCATTCTTTCTCACCTCCAACTTCATTCGACACTTCCTGCTGAAGTAAGACTTAATCATACGATTGAATCTTTCCATCCAAATAGTGAAGAAGTGTTCGCGCGGCGTTGATAGCAAGCATAGCTTCTGGCTCAGCTAGCACAGCCTCATTTGGATGAGCACCACTTGCACTGTTTCGAAGCCTGTTTAACGAATCAATTACGGTTGCCATCGCCGTTGCGACTCGCAATGAATCGCTTCCCCCATGGTCCAGCTTACTGAATACCGGATGCTGCGAACGCAGTAGCTTAAATAACTGCGTCACTGATGGATCAGTCGGCAGAGAAATCTTGGCTCGTTCGAGCACAGCTCTAAGATAGCCATGCAGCGCGGTATACATCCGATCTAATGCGCTTGTTGGACCTCGCGAATGGATAAGCCCTTGGGCATCTGCAAGCGCACGCTCCACAGCTTGACTGGTAACCTTCGGAGAAGGTGGAGATACTGGGATCGGCTTATCATCGGTATCGAGGCTAACCGCCACAAAGCGGGTAAATGGACCTACTTCCTTTATTACGTGTGCAATCCGTTGGAACATACCCCGTATTTGTTCCTGCGCGTGTAATTCGCCGATCTCCGCGTATTGGTCAAGAGATAGCCTCGCAAAGAGAACAGAAAACTCATCTCGGAAGTAATTGGTTCCATCCCGCAAGCTGAATGGATACCGCTCTAAGAGTTCTGCCGCTCTCGAATCGCCACGAGCCGTCAGGAGACGCTGGGTAGCGTGGCGAAGCTTTTCCCACTCAGCCTTGGCCAAGGATGGTTCATATATCTCCGTCAGGGTAGCCCCTCCACCGTCATAAAGAATCAGCATTTTAAGGTCACCAAGGATAACCGTTTGGCAGAAGATTAATGAACTGATTCTACCGCAAATCGCCCAATCCAAGATAGGATGAGTAGCATGCGCAGTTTGTTGCTACTCCAAGCTCCAGAGTTCGGTAGTAGAGTCTCTGCATACTAAGGAGGGTTCTGATGAATCCGATAAGAGCATATTTCGACAAGGCAGTGATGAAATACAACCGTGGCGATATCCTGGCGCTTCTCGGAGCAAAACTGCCCTGCGCGGGTCCTATCTTGAATATCGTAATGGATGGCGTCGACATGCTAGGAGGAATGTGTTACGGATTTGGCACTGGTCCAGGCTCAAAGATGAGGTCAGTTGATTTCTTGGTACAAGAAATGAAACTACCGAAGGAACAGGCAGAACTTCTATATTCGGTCGTCCGTTGCGGAATTACCCATGAGGGCATGCCCAAAATTGGAATCAGTTTCTTCGCAGAATACTCCCGCCATGAACCCGGCAAGGCATTCTACGTGTATCAGAATGATGACGAGATTTATCTAAACGTGGTTGAACTTGCCTACCTGTATCTCGGAACACTGGACAGAATCGATAAAGATTGGGCGGCACATCTCCATGCATATCCGACGCCTCAGCCGATAAACAAGAAACTCTTTGATGACGCGAAGCGCTCCATATCTGATGATATAGGCACGTTAGCTGAGAAAATGGAGCAAAGTAAACAAAATGAGCTTGCTAGAGCTGGAAAGCTTTGGGAAATCCAGAGCAGCTCAGCATGTAGCCCATTGAATACCTTCAATCTGTTTCCTATTCCCTAGTGTCACCCTCTGGCGACGCTCTGCCCTCGTGCCTTAGCCTTAACATCTGCTTCCTGCTTATTATTGCTTAAAGCTTTGTCATTGTGTCTGATAGGCTACAACTATAAACTGACAGCATTTCCCGCCAACCGTACTTTGAACCGGAGATGTGAGATGTGAAATGAGAAAACGTCTATCTCTTGTCTTGGGACTCGCCTTCGGGCTTACCTGCCTTTTTCAGTCAACAGCACACGCGCTTGTGAATTGGGGCTTCTGTATCTCCGCGAACGATTCCGACTGTTACGATGAAAATCTTGCCTTCGGACAAACTGAGAGTTTCGATATTTTAGGAACTTTTACGAATCATTCCAGCTCGACTAGCAACCTCTACGGCTACGATTTTCGCCGTCTGGGCGGTCTCTCCGGCGTCCCAACGGTTATTAACCCTCCCCTGCGTGAGACGTGGCAGTTCTATGACCTCAGCTATACGCGCCCTGGCGATCCGCTGAATTTTGATGCCATATATGCAAACTGGAATTTCGTTCTTGAACCTGGTGAGAGCGCAAAGGTGTACTACGGCACACTGACCCCACTTACGGAGCCGAGAGCATACAACGACATCAAATACGGTCCCTGGCAAACACCGATCCCACAGGGCGTCTATAACACGTCCTACGAGGCACTGGGTGTGCTCCGTACTTTTGAGCGAAATCCATGCTGGCAAGCTGGAGGCAACTTCGACACATGCAGGAACGTCAGCACCGATTTCGCCCAGATAGGCCGCGATTACGCCTGGGGCGCCCCTTTCCAGCACAACGTAGTTCCTGAGCCGTCCAGCTTTATCTTGCTGGGAATGGGTGTCCTGGGTGCAGGGTTTGCGTCGCGTAGAAAGAAGAAAGCAGCCGTTTCGGCCTGAGCTATCTTAGCCGAATTATCGGTAGGTCGGGGGTGGGAGGGGGGACTTTTAGACGCTGTATTCCGCTAATTCGGTCATCGGCATTTCCCCTCCAAAACTCGCGGTCATCAGGCAACTCTCGCTTTGCCACGTTCGCTCTTCTCAGCTTCACTTATCAATGCGCTGAGTTTCATACCCAGCGCCCGCGCCACTCGGAAGGCAACTTCTAAGCCGACATCGACCTTCCCTGCCTCAATCTTACTGACATACGTTCGGTGAATATCGGCTCGCTCAGCAAAATCTTCTTGGGACAGGCTGAGCTTATGCCTTCTCCGTCGAATAGCCGTTCCGACCGCTTGTCTGAGTGATGTCATCCTGTACCCCCAACTTGATAGGAGGTACAATGGCTCTTTGTAGACTATCACTCTACAGACGATAGACTACATTCTCATAGCGATGAACTGGAGGAGGAGAATGGATTGGTTAGCTGGCCTAGGATTCAAAGCGTTTTTTGGTCTGATCGGCTTGGGCGTGCTTGCACTGGCGACGCTTTTCGCTTATGGGATGCTGGGTGCTATCGCCATGTGGGTTCACCATCATCAAGTCCTGTCGCTAGTTTATGCTCTGTGCTCACTTGTAGCATTGCCGATAATATCCGCATTGAACCCGAAATTCAATTTAGTCCAATGGGAGGCATTTCTCTTGATTGCGACTATTCTGGCTTCTTTGTTCAGCCCCCAACGCCCATCCGGGTCAATCACCCAGAAGCGTCCCAAATCTGCTCGAAATACTGTAGTCTAGTTGTGGATAGGGCGTGATTGGCTGAAATACCTGGAGAAAACGTGGCGAGAGAGTTCCCTTTTCTGAAATATGGGCGTGACCGCGCATTTGTGATCCGGTGCTTTCAATGGGAATTTCTCCGCCGGAATCCAAAATACCAGAAGGATTATCGAGAATGCGAACGTGCTTTGGCTGCTGTAAAGAAACATTCTAGTCGAGAGACTAATCTGAGATTCATAAAAGCCGATGCTGCCATCAAACGCTGGAAGCTAGAAGAAATCCTCGACCCAGCCCTACCTCCCCCAAGTCATCCTCACCAAGTTTTGAGTGACCCCAATTACCAAAGTTTTATGAGCCTCTCACCAGTGAGACCAATTACGACTTGGTACACACTTACCATGCGAAACGGCAAGCTAGACAGTCAAATGAAATCCATCGAAGAACTGTGGCGCATTCGAACAGTGAAAGTGGAATTCGATCTGACAGCCTCGACAGGTGAAATCGTCAAGGCGTTCACACAAATTGTGGAAGACTGGAAACGCCTGCAAATGAACCTCTTCCCCCATCGTCGTCCAAGGATACGTATCGCAGCCCTTGCTGACTGCATTCGCATTTATGATCTGCGCGAAGATGAGCACAAGACCTTCCGTGAAATTGCCAGTATTGTTCGCGGGTCTTCTGGCAAAACAACAGACCGCGATCAAGAATCAACAGTCTACAAATCTTATCTGACCGCCCGCGAGCTTGTTAATGGCGGCTTTCGGAATATAAGCGCCTAAGCTTATTTTCCGCATATTTCGGCCTTCCCCGTAAATAAACTGCCTCCATGCAAGTACATGGGGGCACACAGCCTCGCTCAGACATCCTTCGAAGAACCATTGCGACCTGGCAGCCGTTAAGCAAAGAATCGCTTACGGAGGCCGACGCAAGGGAAATCCTGGACTCGATGGTCGGTTTTTTCAACGTGCTGAGACGCATCGATGAAAAAGTGAAGAAGCGAGCTGGCGATGTCCCCTCTGGAAATCAGTGAAGTCCAAATCCTCCCAATAAAGCCGCGAGATGGGCTCGTCGCCTTCGCTTCCTGTGTCGTCAACGGCCAACTTTACCTCGGCAACATTGCTGTCCATACGCGCTTGGATGGCAGCGGATATCGCCTGGTATTCCCCATTAAGGTTCTGCCTAACGGTAAGGAGATTCAGTGCGTCCACCCCATCACACACGAAGCTGGCGATGCTCTCCAAAAGGCAGTTATTGGAAAACTTGAGGTACTAGCATCTGGCGCTGTACGCAAAGACGACGTGTTGCCGAAGCAGAGGCGAGGTGAGCAATTGAATGAAACCTATCCCCCATCCCCTTAAGAAGCTATTTCCAGATCACTTGGCTGATCTCCGCAAGAGCGGACTCACCGATGCGATCATCAGGAAAATGGGCGTTTACTCAGTACCGAAAGAAAAGATTGCCCAACTGCTCGGATGGAACCCACCGCGAGTGCAATCCGCGCTGGCGTTCCCATACCCTGGCACTGATGGATTTGTCCGGTTCAAGTTGTTCCCACCGTATCAGGACAAACGAAATCATACGGTCAAGTATCTTCAGCCTAAGAAGACGCCGCCTCGCCTGTACGTCTTACCCACCGTTGAAGCGATACTGACTAATCCAACTGTGCCGTTAGCAGTCGCTGAAGGGGAAAAGAAGACTGCCGCTCTTGTTCAGGCAGGCGTCATGGCTGTGGGAGTAAGCGGCGTATGGGCTTGGTCGGAATCTGATACCCACGGTCTCATTGCCGAATTGAATCGAATAGCATGGGCTAAGCGCAAGATAGAGTTTTATTTCGACTCCGATATTTGGCACCGAACTGGTCTACTCCAAGCTGTCTACGCCTTTGGGAATGAATTGAAGGATCGTGGCGCAGACATCAACGTGGTGATGATTGAGCACAGCGCACAGAAAGCGGGGATAGATGATTTTCTTGTGGGAAAGGATGGCGCAGCGTTGAGCGACTTGGAACGCATACCACTTACCCATGCTACTTTCAATCACCTGAAGCCCTGGTGGAAGAGCAGGAAATCTGATAAACAACAAAACAACGTCCTCTTAACGCCGGTACCCAAAGAGCTGGAAGGACAAACAATTCATCCCGCCCTACATTTCTCGGACAATATGGCCTCTGTTGGTGTGGTAAATCATATCGGAGGTAAGACCGCTTGGAGCCTGCTTACCTCATCCGGCAAGACATATGCTGCTGATGAGCTAATACCCGTACTCACTCCAAAACCACTGCATTTCACGGAGCTAATTGGCCGTTGGCCGCAGGAAGATTTGCAGTCTTTCCTTCATGGAAATCGTGATGCCTCGCTTGCGGGGATGGCGGCGCTCTTGCTCAATAAGGCACACAGCCTATTTGAACTCAAGAGCCGTGAGGAGTTTGCCCTCCTAGCAACGTGGGCTATCGCAACCTACTTTCACTCCCTCTTTCACACTTTTCCCCGCCTAGCGGTAACCGGTGAGCGCGGATCAGGAAAATCTAAACTTCAGGCATACCTAGCTCAAACATGCTTCAACGGATTGCATCGCGTGAATCCGACCCCTGCCGTTCTTTTTCGCCTTGTGGCCGCTCTACGTCCAACGCTATGCCTGGACGAAATCGAGTCGCTGGCTTCCGAGGATCACAGGGAACTACTAGCCATTATCAATTCCGGCTACAAGCAAGGAGGTGCGGTAGATCGTTGTGAAGGCGAGGAACATCGGGTCGTGTCCTATCCTGTCTACTCTCCCATGAGCTTAGCCGGAATCAAAGGTTTGAACGCGGTAACAGAGGATCGAGCTATTGTCGTGGTTATGCAGCGCGGCCAAGACATCCAGCGGCTCAATGCGCAGATGCTTACCGATGACACTGTTTGGGGAAACATTCGCGCGCTGGGCTACCGACTGGCGCTGATGCAATTTCAGAAAGTCCGCAAAGTTTACGAATCAGTCGAGCTTCCCAATTGGTTAGTTGGGAGAGAGCGGGAACTGTGGACGCCACTTTTTGCCATAGGGGCGTTAGTTGATGAAGAACGCCAACTTGGGATATGCGACAGTCTCCGAATCCTGGCACGATCTCAAGCACAGGATCGGGACGGCCTTCCCGCCGAAGCAGAGGCTTTGCTACGGCTGCTTGAAGACAAATTGGGTAAGGAAGATTCAACGAAATTACGCCCAGTAGACCTCTGCATGAAACTAGCTGTAGCGCTGCATTGGAACAATGGATCACCTTCACCAGTATATGTTGGCAACTCTCTCCGAAGGCTTGGCTTCGAAAAAGCCAATCGCGGACGAATAGGCAAGGACACGGGCTCCGTCTACGTTGTGACCCGTCAACAGATTGCGCAGATCAGGGCTCGCTACCTCCTCCCCAATTCACCTGCCACATTGCAACAAGAAACGACCCGCAACAATGCAACACTCTGAAATTAAGCATGTTATGGCACGATGTTGCAATGTTGCAATCTTACATGCCTGTCCGCGGCATTCATCATCTGATGCCAAGCAAGGAAGAATCTCAAGGGTACCCTCTGCTTAACGTGAGTTGCGCATCTTAACTCGTTGCAGAGACAGGAGGTAGCTCAATTGATGCCAAACATTAATCACGCGAGCCGTTTTGGACAAATACCGGCTCTAATTTATCGGAAGCACGTGTACGTCTCATATAATTTAATTCTCCAATTTCAAAACCTGTTTCAGTGAATCTCCGCGGCCTAAAGGCCGCGGCTTCTATTCTGCTGTGGCATAATGTCCGCGTTCTCTTTGATGTACCGTTTCACAGCCGCAAAGCTCCTTGCTCCTACCGTCTCGGCAAAGTAGCCG
>Ga0247727_10020204_pt1 | contig 10213 bp, 9 predicted proteins | sample WisWelCaveWW1625_FD_202498 | JGI IMG/M metagenome (GOLD analysis project Ga0247727, IMG submission 202498) | Biofilm microbial communities from Wishing Well Cave, Virginia, United States - WW16-25 | ecosystem: Environmental > Aquatic > Deep subsurface > Groundwater > Cave microbial mat | place... | reverse complement strand
CTGGCGCAGAGAATTTTGAGCCAAATGGGTTATCGCGCGGATCTCGCGGCAAACGGCATTGAAACGATTGACGCGCTCGCGCGTCAGCCGTACGATGTGGTTTTGATGGACGTGCAAATGCCGGAGATGGACGGGTTGGAAGCGACGCGGCAGATTTGCGCGCGGTGGGCACGCGCCGCGCGCCCGCGGATTATCGCGATGACGGCGAATGCAATGCAAGGTGATCGCGAGATGTGCCTGCAAGCCGGCATGGATGATTATTTGAGCAAGCCGATTCGCGTGAACGAGTTGGTGAGCGCATTGGAAAAAGCGCGCGCGCTTGAAAAATAATATGACGAACGATTCTATTCTCGATCCTGCCGCGTTGCAAAACCTTCTGACGAGCATCGGCGGTGACCGCGCGTTTTTGCGCGAGCTGATAGACACCTACCTCGCCGATTCGCCCGCGCAATTCGCGGCGTTACGCGCCGCGCGCACGCAGGACGACGCCGAAGCGTTTCGCCGCGCGGCGCATAGTTTGAAATCGAACAGCGCGAATATGGGCGCGCTCGAATTAGCACGCCAGTGCCAAGAATTAGAAGCGCGTGGCAAAGCCGGCATCCTTGAAAATGCAGAGCCAAAAATTATTGCGGCAGAACTGGAGTTTGAAAAAGTAAGGCGCGCGTTGAAAACAGAATGACCGCTAACTCCCACCCCGGCAATATTCTCGTCGTGGACGACGAGCAACTCAATCGAATGATCCTGACGCGCGCGTTAGAAGCGCAAGGGCATCGCGTTTCCAGTGTAGAGAACGGACTACGCGCGCTCGACATTTTGCGCGAGGACCCGGCGGCGTTCGATGTCGTCTTGCTCGACATGTTGATGCCGGAACTCGACGGAATGCAAACGCTCGCCGAATTGAAACGCGACGCGCGGCTCAAGCATTTGCCGGTGATCATCGTCTCCGCGCTCGATGAAATGGACAGCGTCGTGCGGTGCATCGAAATGGGCGCGGAAGATTATTTGCCCAAGCCGTTCAAGCCGGTACTTTTGCGCGCGCGCCTCGATGCCAGTTTAGAAAAAAAACGCCTGCGCGATCAAGAGCAAAAATATTTGCGCGGGCTTGAACGCGAACTCGAGATCGGGCGCGAAATTCAGCGCAGTTTTTTGCCGGCGGACTTGCCGCGCGTCGCCGGTTGGGAGCTGGCGGCGAAATTTCAGCCGGCGCGCCAAGTCGCCGGCGATTTTTACGACGCGTTCGAAATGCAAAACGGCGCGCGCCTCGCCGTGGTGATCGGCGATGTCGCCGACAAGGGCGTCGGCGCGGCATTGTTTATGGCGCTCTTTCGGAGTCTGCTCCGCGCGTTCGCGGAACATTCCGCCGCGCCGCTTTCAGAAGTTGTTTCGTTCGCGAACGATTACATCGCGCGCACGCACGACCGCGCGAATATGTTCGCGACAATTTTTTTCGCCGCGCTCGATCCGCACACCGGCGATTTGGAATACATCAATGCTGGGCATAATCCGCCGCTGATTGTGCGCGACGCGCGCGTGCGCGCGCAATTGACGCGCACGGGCGCGGCGGTTGGGATGTTTCAGGGCGTCACGTTTCGCGTGGAGACCACGCGGCTCGAACGCGGCGACATTCTGCTGGCGTACACCGACGGCGTTACCGACGCGCCGAACGCGCGCGGCAAAGATTTTTCCGACGAGCGATTGCTCGCGCTCGCGCAAGCGCGCTACGCAACCGCATCGGCAATGCTCACCGCCATCGGCGCGGCATTGCATCAGCACACCGAAGGCGCGGAACCGTTTGATGATGTAACGATGCTGGCGGTACGGAGGGAGTGAGCAGTGAGCACGCCCGCGTGCGGCGCGGAGATTAATGAGCAGTGAGTACGCCCGCGTGGAGTTCAGAAATCGGATTTTGGAAGTTAGGAGTTAGAAGCGAGTGCGATGACGCCGCTCTTTTCTAATTCCGCGATTTCTGCCACAGTCATCCCCAAGCGCGTCAGCACCTCGCGCGTATGCTCGCCCAAAAGCGGACCCGCGCGCTCTAAACGCACCGGCGTTTCCGATAATCGTACGGGCGAGCCGGTCGCTTTTACCTTGCCCAATTTCGCGTGCGCGAGTTCGACAATAAAATTGCGCGACTGAATGTGCGGATCGTTGATGATCGCATCAATTTTGTTCAGCTCGCCGCACGGAATCCCCGCGTCGTCGAAAACTTTTAGCCAGTGCGCGCTCGGCTTTGTCGTCGTGATTGCTTCGATGAGCGCAATCAGTTCGTCTTTGTGTTTTTGCCGCGTCGGAACATCGGCAAAGCGCGCGTCAGTTTCCCATTGCGGCATTCCGAGCGCGCGGCAAAACGCTTTCCAATTTGCCGGCGTCGGCGCGCCAATCGTGATGTAGCCATTCGCGACGCGAATCGCTTGATACGGCGTGTTGACGCGATGCGCCGAGCCGAGCGGCTCAGGCACGTCGCCCGTCGCGAAAAATCCGCTCGTTTCCCAAATCTCCAGCGCCAGCGCGGCTTCGAGCAAACTCGTGTCAATAAATTGCCCGCGCCCGGTGCGATCGCGCGCGTACAGCGCGGCGAGAATCGCGTACGCGCCGAAGAGCGCGGCAGTGAGGTCAGCAATCGGCACGCCGACTTTGACCGGCGGACGACCGGGTTCGCCGGTGATAGACATCAAGCCGCTCATCCCTTGCACGATAATATCGAGCGCGGGACGCTGGCTGTACGGACCCGTCTGCCCAAAGCCGGACGCGGCGTTGTAAATGAGGCGCGGGTTGAGCGCGGCAAGCGTCGCATAGTCCAAACCGAGATCCGCCATCGTGCCGGGACGGAAATTTTCGACGATGACATCTGCCGTGCGGACGAGCTCCAGAAAAATTTCGCGCCCGCGCGCGGCTTTCAAATTTAGCGTGACGCTTTTTTTGTTGCGATTGATCGCCAAAAAGCCGGCGGCTTCGCCGTCAATGAACGGCGCGGCGAGGCGCGTGAAATCGCCGCCATGCGGATTTTCGATCTTGAGCACTTCGGCGCCCATATCGGCAAGCAACATCGCGCAGTACGGACCCGCCATATAGTTGGCGAGTTCGAGCACGCGGATTCCATCCAGAGGATGTTTGAGTGATTTCGTTTCGTTGCTCATAGTTCATTTAACCGCAAAGACGCAAAGAACGCCAAGAGAAAATAGTTTTCTTTGCGGTCTTGGCGTCTTCGCGGTGAGATTATTTCCCCTTCCACTGGGGCGCGCGTTTTTCCCCAAACGCTTTGACGCCTTCTTTGAAATCCTCGCTCATATACGCCATCAGAATCAAATCGGCTTGATCGGGAATGCGTGCATGTTCGAGCACGCGGCGAATGCCTTCCTTGAGCGAACGCAGAGTGAGCGGCGCGTGGCTCGCCAAAAGATTTGCGAGTTCGCGCGTGCGCGCTTCCAATTGTTCCGGCGCGACGACCTCATTGAACAAGCCCATCGCTTTGCCTTCTTCGGCTTCGACAAAGCCGGCGGTGAACAAAACATATTTGGCGCGCGACGGTCCGACCAAACTGACGAGCCGCGCGAGCATTGGCGCGGAGAGCGTATTGCCGAGCGTACGCGCAATCGGCACGCCGAATTTTGCGGTCGCGCTTGCGAGCCGCAAATCGCACGCCATCGCGATGCCCGCGCCGCCGCCGACGCAAAAGCCGTGAATCATCGCGAGCGTTGGCTTCTGCACGCGTTCGAGCCGGCTGATGACGCCGTTTAATTTTTTTTCATAGTCGAGCGCGTCCGCTTCGGTCGAGAACGCTTGAAATTGCGAAATGTCCGTGCCGGCGACAAACGCCTTGTCGCCCGCGCCGCGCACGATCAAGACGCGAATGCTTTCGTCCGCGTCAACGCGTTCGCACGCGCGCACCAGCCCTTCGTACATCGCCCATGTCATCGCGTTGCGCGCGTCGGGACGATTGAAAGTGAGCCACGCGAGCGCGCCTTCGATTTCAAAAATGAGTTCGGGCGTGGCGAGGTCAATAATAGTGCGTTGCATTTCTTCAGCCAATTTAAATCTCCTTAGTAGGCAAAGGCAAAGCCCGTTGCCCAGTCCTCTACGTTCTCTATGGTATTCCTATACAAAAACTATCACAACCGTAAAGATTTTTGAACCGCAAATACGCCAAGAATGCAAAGAAAAAAATACAAAAAAACTTGGCGACCTTTGCATCTTTGGCGAGATTTTTGGTTGCGGCTCTATGGCTCTACAGTTTGATCCTCATCCGCGCAACTTGAACCGCTGAATCTTTCCTGTCGCGGTCTTGGGTAACTCGCTTACGAACTCAATCCAGCGCGGGCGTTTGTACTCCGCCATTTTTTCTTTGCAATGCGCGATCAACATTTGCGTCAGCGCGTCGTCGCCCGGATTGCCTTCTTTCAACACGACGTACGCTTTGGGTTTGACCAATCCATCTTGATCTTCTTGCCCCACGACTGCCGCCTCCAGCACCGCCGCGTGGCTCAGCAACGTGCTCTCCACTTCCACCGGCGAAACCCAAATGCCGCCGACCTTGAGCATATCATCACTGCGCCCGGCGTGCCAATAATAGCCGTCTTGATCGGTGTAATATTTATCCCCGGTGAAAAGCCACTGCCCTTGAAAAGTCTTTTGGCTTTTCTCGTACTGATGCAGATAAAACGACGCCGCGCTCTCGCTTTTCACCAATAGATTTCCGATTTCGCCCGGCTTCACCGCGTTTCCATTATCATCCGCGATTTTCAATTCGTATCCGGCGAACGGCTTGCCGCTTGCGCCCGCGCGAATATCGCCCGGGCGATTCGACAAAAAGATGTGATAGTTTTCGGTCGAGCCGATGCCGTCAATAATGTCCAAGCCGGTTTTTTCTTTCCACGCCTGCCAGATCGGCGCGGGGAGCGATTCGCCGGCGGAGACGCACAAGCGCAATGAAGACAAATCGTACTTGGCGAAATCCGGATCCGCCATCAGCGCGGCAAAGCCGGTCGGCGCGTTGTAATGGATGGTCGGTTTGAACTTTTGAATCAACCCCAAACTATTTTTTGCGACACGCGGCGGACCCGCCATCAGCGCGACGCTCGCGCCAACGTAAAATGGAAAGATCAAATTGCCGCCGTGCCCGAACGTAAAAAAAAGTTTCGGCGCGCCGGAGGTACGATCGGATTCACGCAACCCCAACACATTCACGCCCCACAATTGCGCGGCGATGACGGGGTCTTTGTGCGCATGCAAAATACCTTTCGGTTCGCCGGTTGTGCCGCTCGAATAATTCAACTGGCAATAATCGTCGCGATGCGTTTTTGCCGGCGCGCATGCTTTGGATTCGCCGGAGATCCATTGCGCGAAATTCAAATCGCCCGGCGCGCCGTCGCCGCCGATGACGACGATGTGCTTGACGTACTCCATCTCTTTCCGAATCGGCGCGAGGGAGGGCAGAAGCGCGTTGTGAACGATCAGCACGCGCGCGCGCGAATCGCGCAGCATGTACGCGTACTCGTGCGGCTTGAGCAATGTGTTGATGCCGACGGCAATCGCGCCGATTTTCGCCGCGCCAAAATACGTCGTCACCCATTCCGCGCAATCGAGTGACAGAATCGCGACCATATCGCCAAAGCGCACTTCGAGTTTCGAGAGCGCGTTGCCCACTTGGTTGGCTTCGTCCGCGATTTGCGCGAACGTCATCTCGCGCGCGTCGCTGACGAGCGCGGTTTTATTTGCGCGGTCTTTGAGATTTTTTTCGAGGACGTCCGAGACGTTGTAGTAGAGTGGAAGATCCGATGCTTGCATTTGCATCCTCCATTGAGTTCAAGAACTGACACGGGGACACGAAGATTTTGTTCCCCGCGTCACCCCGTCCATTTATCTCCGCGTCAATCCTATTCTTTCCCCAACAACTCGCGCGCGATCACAATGCGCTGAATGTGCGCGGTGCCTTCGTAAATTTGCATGCCCTTGATGTCGCGCAAATAGCGCTCGACCGGCAATTCATTCGAATAGCCGCGCCCGCCGTGAAGCAAAACGGCTTCATTCGCCGCGCGCACTGCCGCCTCAACGGCAAAAAATTTCGCGATAGACGTTTCGCGCGTCGCGCGCTCGCCGCGACTTTGCACCCATGCCGCGTGATAGACGAGCCAGCGCGCGGCAGAAACATCCGCCGCCATTTCCGCGAGGGTCGCTTGAATCATTTCAAAATTTCCGATGCGCTGACCGAATTGTTTGCGCGCGCGCGCGAACTCGACGCACGCGTCGAGGCACGCCTGCCCCACGCCCAGCGCGCCGGCGGCAACGCCGAGACGTCCATAATCGAGCGCGGACATTGCAATTTTGAAACCATCGCCCGCCGCGCCGAGCCGCGCGGACGCTGGCACGCGCATATTTTCAAAAAAAATGCGCGCGTGATCGGACGCGCGATGTCCCAATTCTTTGCCCGGCATTTTTTCGCGACGAAATCCTTTTGAATTTGTCGGCACGAGAAACGCGCAGATGCCTCTGTGTTTCAATTCGCGATCCGCGCTCGCAAAGACAATCGCGAGATCGGCAATGCCGCCATTCGTAATCCAAATTTTTTCGCCGTTGATGACGTACGCGTCGCCGTCGCGCGTCGCGGTCGCTTCGATGCTCGCCGCGTCCGAGCCGGCATTCGGTTCGGTGAGCGCGTAGCATCCGATCATTTCCGCGCGTGCGAGTCTTGGCAGAAAATCTTTTTTCTGCGCGTCGTTCCCCCATTTCAAAATGCATTGCGCCACGAGCGACGTATGCACCGTCATCATCCCGCGCACCGACGAATCCACGCGCCCCAACTCTTCATAGCACAACGCGAGTGACAGCGCGTCCCAGCCGCCGCCGGAAAATTCTTGCGGCAACGGACCGCCAAAGAAGCCGGCGCGCGCCATATCGTCAATCAACGCGCGCGGCAGCGCGCCGCGTTCGTCCATCTCGCGCGCGAGCGGCGCAACGCGCGTCTGCGCGAATTCGCGCGCGCGCGCTTGAATTCCTTTTTGCGCGTCGGTGAGTGAGAAATCCATTGGTTATTTGCCTTCGAGGTCATAGAGAACATAGAGATAAATTTTTTCTCTATGACCTCTATGTTCTCTAAGGCTATTTACCGCTATGCGCGTCAATGAAATTCAATACGCGCGTCCACGCATCTGTTGATTCGTTCGCGAATTCCGTCATCTTGCGATCAAAGAAACTATGCGGCGCGCCGGGATAAATCACAACCGTATGCTCCACCCCGGCGACATCGAGCGCATCATCGAACGCGCCGACATCGCTCGCCGGAATTCCTTGATCCGCGCCGCCGTACAGACCGAGCACCGGCACGCGAATTTTTTTCGCGAGGTCGAGCGTCGCGCCGTCCGCGCCGGCAACCGGGCGGCTAAAGCCGGAATAAAACGGAATGATGCCGCGCAGTCCCAGATTGTGCGCGCCGACCAAAATCGCCAGCGTGCCGCCGCGACAAAAACCGACCGCGAACGTCGGCGCCTCTTTTTTATCTTGCCGCAAATGCGCGAGGCTGGCATTCACGTCAAGCCGGAAATTCGGAAACGTCATCGCTTGAACGTGCGGCATATATTCGAACGCGTCATCGCGCGCGCCGATGCCGGCGGTGCGCCCGAAATAATCGAGCGCGAGCGCGCGGATGCCCATTTGCCCAAAGCGCAGAGCCAGGTCTTTGTAAAATTGATGCAAGCCGCGAACGTCCGGAAAAATCAACACCTGCGCGCCCGCGCTTTTTTCCGGTTCGGCGAGGTACGCCATAAAGCGCGTGCCGTCGTCGGCCGTCAACACAAAATCTTTTCCGCTCGCATTGCCCTTGACGCCCGGCGGTTCAGGCGGACGCGCATTATCGTCGTAACACATTTTTTTCCTCCCTGGAAATGGGCGACCACGAGGGTCGCCCCTACGAATCAATCACCGCAATCACGTCAATCTCGATCAGCGCGCCGTCATCGAACAAATTGCTCACCTCAACGAGCGTCGTCGCCGGGTAATACTTGCCGAAAAATTCGCGCCACACGCCGCCGAGCGATTTCAAATTCGCTTTGTAATCGTCGCGGTCGCGCGCGTAAAACGTCGCCTTGACAATGTCCGGCATCGCGCCGCCGGCTTCTTGCAAAACGATTTGAATATTCGCGAGCGCTTGGCGGAACTGCGCAACCAAATCGCCGCGCGCGATGATACTGCCGCTCGCGTCGAGCGCGGGCTGTCCGGAAAGATAAAGCGTTGTGCCGCCGCGCGTCGCGATCGCGTGCGAATAGCCGGTCGGTTTGGCAAGTTGGTCGGGGTTGATGATCGTTTTCATGAATTTGCCACCGAATGACACGGAAACTCACAAAGGAAATGTCATTCTGAGGAGCGACACTTGCACCGCACTGCGTGCGTTGCAGTGCAGGTGAGCGACGAAGAATCTCGTTATTCGAATTGGAATCGTTTCCCCAAAACGAGATGCTTCACTGCGTTCAGCATGACAATCATATTTTCCGAGTGTTTCTGCGTGGTTCTGTGGCTATCTTCCTTTGAATTCCGGTTTTTGTTTCGCGCGAAATGCCTCATAAAACGCGCGATGATCCTGCCCCATCATCATCAACGCCTGCGCCTGCGCTTCCGCTTCCACCGCGCTGACAACATCCATCGTCCATTCATTATTCACCATCGCCTTCGTCGTTCCAATCGAAAACGATGGACCCGCGGCGAGCCGCTCTGCCCATTCGCGCGCCACTTCCAAGACTTTATCTTTCGGCACGACGCGATTCGCTAATCCAAATTTCTCCGCCGTCGGCGCATCAATCTTATCGCCGAGCAAAAGTAATTCCAGCGCGCGTCCCGCGCCAACGATGCGCGGCAGTAAAAATCCCGCGCCCATATCCGCGCCGGTCAAGCCAACGCCGGAAAATAAAAACGCGAAATGCGCGTCGTCTGCCATCACGCGCAAATCGCTCGCGCATGCGATCACCGCGCCCGCGCCCGCCGCAATGCCGTTGATTGCCGCGATGATCGGTTTATTGAGCAGGCGCATATTGCGGACGAGATGCCCGGTCATCCGCGTAAATTCCAAATGCCCGCGCATATCCTCGTCTAAAACTTTGCCGATAATTTTGTGCACGTCGCCGCCGGCGCAAAACGCGCGCCCCGCGCCGGTGATGACAACGACATTGACGCTATCGTCGTTCTGCAAAGCCGCGAACAGATCGCGCAGTTGCGCGTAAATCTCGAGCGTGATCGCGTTCAGCACGTCGGGACGATTGAGGGTGATCGTTGCGATGCGATTGGAAACTTGATAGTCAAAATCGAACTTCACTCTTCCTCCGAATTTTCGATTGCCGATTTTCGATTTGTAATTCGAAGCAATAGGAAACTCAAAGAGATTTTTGTCGTTCCAGCGAATAACGAGATTCCTCGCTTCGCTCGGAATGACACTGTAAGCGGATGAATTACGAATTACTAATTACGAATTACTTGATCAGAACATCACCCCGCCGCCATCTACATTAATCGCCTGCCCGGTGATCCCGCGCGCGTTCTCATCAATCAGCATCCGCGCGATGTGCGCGACTTCTTCCACAGTCATCAACCGATTTTGCGGCGACGCCGCGGCGAGGAGCGCGCGCAGATGCGCTGACGTTTGCTTTGTGTGGGCGGCGATATTCGCGATGCCGTTGTCCGTCATCGGCGTGTCCACATAACCCGGACAAATCGCGTTCACGGTAATATTGTTCGCGACCAATTCCGCCGCGAGCGCGCGCGTCAGCCCCAACACGCCATGCTTCGACGCGGTGTACGCGGTGATATATTTCGCGCCGACCTTTGCCGCGATCGACGCGATATTGATAATGCGGCCCCATTTCGCTTCGACCATCATCGGCGCGATAGCCTTGGTCACATAATAAACTGAATTGAGATTTACGTCGAGCAGGCGGTGCCACAACGCGTCATCATGCCCGATGAATTTATGCGAGCCGGCTTGCCCGGCGTTGTTGACGAGAATCGTGATCGCGCCCCACTCACGTTTCACTTTTTCAACCGCGCTGATCACGGCATCTTGTTTAGTGACGTCACATAAAACGGACATTGCCTCACCGCCGCGCGCGCGAATTGCATCTGCAACGCGCGCCAAATCTTTTTCGTTCCGCGCGACCAGCGCGACGCGCACGCCCGCGTCGGCGAACACGTAAGCGATGGCTTCGCCAATGCCTTTTGATGCGCCCGTGATGAA
>Ga0247727_10020203_pt1 | contig 10213 bp, 5 predicted proteins | sample WisWelCaveWW1625_FD_202498 | JGI IMG/M metagenome (GOLD analysis project Ga0247727, IMG submission 202498) | Biofilm microbial communities from Wishing Well Cave, Virginia, United States - WW16-25 | ecosystem: Environmental > Aquatic > Deep subsurface > Groundwater > Cave microbial mat | place... | reverse complement strand
CCTTGTTGGTCACCGTTGTGTCGTACTGCCAGGTATTGCCATAACGATCCGCATACTTGGTGCATGCACGGGTATGAACATCGAAAAACCATTTGTCGTGCAAGCGATTCTCAACCTGGATTTCATCCTCGCTCAGGAAGGTCAACTGCATGGAATGATCACTGTTGGCATAGCCTTCAGACACCTTGAATGATTCGCCCCGCTTTCCAAAGATCACCCAAATATCGCCGGTGGTATTCTTCAAGAAATTAATGAGACCACTGTCCCACCCATAGCCGAACATCGTAAAATTGTCGTTCAAGGCATCGTATCGGCGCGTGAGACTCACGTCGGCGTAACCGGGTAAATTAACATCCGTCTGATCCAACAGCAACGTTCCGTGTGACGGCTCAACCCGCAAACGACCTGAGATGGCTACCTCGCTGCAAGCGTCGCATGCGCCGGCCCAAACGTGGGCAGGCATCAAAAGCCAGACGGACAGCCAAGCGACCAAGGCCAGCCGGCAAAGCTCAAAACCGATTGAGCGACGTGAAAGGCGTTGATAGGTGGAAATCATACGAGGGGCAGAGGAGAAGAAGATAGAGGATGGAGGATAGCGGATAGCGTAAAATATGTGACTGCGTTCTGCTTCGCGTGAATAGGAATTCAGACAGGATTCACAGGATTTTTCAGGATTTTACTTTCCCATCCTCAATCCTGTTCATCTTGTTAATCCTGTCCAAAGATTTATTTCATCTTCTCCTTCAGGTTCGGATTTTTCATGATCAACGCCAGCCGTTCCATGGTTTTCTTTTTCATCAGACCATTGTCTTTGCCAAGCTCCAGGCATTTTTCGACCTGCGCATCCAAATAGTCCAGCGCCGCCAGCATGAAATCAAAAACCTGAATCTCATCGGTGCTTTTGGCCAGGTGACGCGCATAAATGGTCGCATGCTGTTGCAGCTCGACGGACACGTCCGCTTCCCAAGCATCCAGGGCTACCCGCTTAGAGGTGCTGGCGTCTTTCGCCTGCTCAAGCGCCTTCGTCAGACGTTCCCCCTCCCCTAGAAGATCTCCAAGCTTCACGGAACTCAGGATTTCATCGCCTTTTTTAAGGGTCTGGCGCGCGGTCTTCTGAACCGCATCATAGGTCACAAAAACCGGGTCACAGGCCGTTTGTGAGGTGACGGGGCCACCGCTCAGATTGACTGGATGGCCTGCAGGACACACATACTCATAACACCCTGACGAATTCAACTTTTGTACTGGCAAAACAGTCTGCCCATGCGATGCGTGGGCATGGTTGAGCAGGGAAAAGCCGAGGAGTGCAACCAAGAGCAATTTTTCCATGGGCTGGAGATGGATTTGATGGTTGGACGGGGCCGGCAAAATCAGCGGAAGGCAACCTAGACGTTTTTATTGAAACAATTGCAAGAGGCTCATATTTTGGGGATTTTTTTAGGATACCAACCTATTATTTTATCAGACAGGCATCCCACAGAAAAGCGTGAAAGAAGCCACAGAGATCATAGGGGAAAAATTTTAACCGCGGATTACGCGGATTTCACGGATAATATGACGATCTTTGGTCGCCTATCCGCGCTCATCCGCGTAATTCGCGGTTCATATTCTTGGTTCCGTCTCTCCGTCATTTAAAAATCCTGTTCATCCTGTCAGATCGGGTGTAAACAAATTGAAAGTGCAAGACTCCCAAGACGTTGCCGGCACAAGAGACTCTGCCAAGGAAAGAATCCTGCCTCAACGCGGGGTTTCCGTTCGGAATCTGACCTTGTTGGCCGGCCCGCCCGATGAGCGCCGCCCCCTTCTGGATGGCGTCAGTTTGGAGCTTCCCCGCAATCATTTCGCGGCGATCATCGGGGCATCGGGTTGCGGCAAAAGCACGTTGCTTCGGGCGCTTGCCGGCATTCTTCAGCCTGCCACGGGAGACATCGAGGTGTTTGGTTATCCGCTGGCTGAATACAAACGGCGGTTTCCACTCGCTTTGGGATATCTCCCCCAATTTTCCAAGGCGCACGATGAGTTGACGGTTGCCGAGATCCTGTGTTTTGCCGCCGAGTTGCAACTTCCTTCTCATGTTGACGGGGTCATGCGCGGGAAATGGCTGGACTACCTGATTGATCTTTCCGGATTGGAGAAGGTCAAGGATCAGTTTTACAAGACGCTTTCCGGTGGACAACGAAGACGGGTCGCGTTGGCTGAAGCCTTGATGTCAGACCCGCCCATCCTGCTGGTTGATGAGTTGACCAGCGGTCTCGATCCTCATGCGGAGACCACCATGATGGAATGGCTGAGTTTTCTGGCCCATCGAAGCGGAAAAACGATCCTTTTGGTGACGCACGCCATTCAGAATCTGGATCAAACAGACTCGGTTTTGTTCATGAAAGATGGAAAAATCCTTTTCCAAGGCAGTCATCGTGAACTTCTGCGACAGACCAATCTGAAATCCATTGAAGAACTTTACCATATCGGTGGTCCTGGCCTGTTTGATTTTGGGACCGGAAAAGGCGATGATCAATCTCCAAACCCCAGTGACGCGGGTGAAATCGAGCGCGTTTCAAAACCGGAGAAGAATACCGCGTTATCCTCTCCAGAAGCGACAGTTCAAACGGGCGGACCCGCCACGAGCCTTCATCAGTTCATGGTTCTCGTCAAACGGCGATTTCTCTTGTTGAGCCGTGATCGTTCCCAGATTCTTCTGCACGCGATTTTGCTCTTCACTTTTCCAATTCTGGTTGCGGTCTTTGCCCTGGGGGGTCTGCCGCAGGTGCGGGATCTTTCTCTCAGTCTGGATGCCAACATCCTTCGTTCCCTCCAGGAACAATTGCTTTACCTCAAGGATTCGATGTCTTCAGCCACTCTTGTTTCGGGTTTGATCATGTTTCAGGTCATTCTCCTCACTCTGGCCGGTTCCAACAATGGCTCACGGGAAATTACCGGGGAACAGGACATTCTTGAAAAAGAGCGTCGCAACGGCCTCTTCACCTCGGCTTATGTCTCCAGCAAATTCATTCTTGTGACGCTTCTGACGCTTTTTCAGGCGCTTTGGATGACCTGGTTTGTCAAGGCGGTGTGCAAGTTTCCCGGCGAGTTTGGGATGCAATTTGGCATCCTTTTTCTAACCACCCTGGCAATGGGCGCAACCTGTCTGGCCATTTCGGCCTATTCCAGTTCCACTGAAAAAGCTTCTTTACAGGCCATTTATCTGGTGGGCCTTCAACTGCCCTTGTCTGGCGCGGTTCTGGCGCTGCCCGAATGGTTGGTGTGGATTACCCGGCCTTTTATCGTGGCTTACTGGGGATGGAGCGGTTATCTGAAATCCCTTTCCGATTATCGGATCTATGACATCGTTCGTCAAACGACCAAGACCTGGCTTGCGTCACCCGGTTTGGTTTGCGCCGTTCTGGTTATCCACATCCTCCTGGCTTTTTTGCTGTGCTGCTTTTTTGTTTCGCGACATCATCACCGGTCTTGAGCAAGTCTTTAACCAACCCATGGGAAGAGCGTTTTGCCCAGCTCCAAGCAATCGAGCCAGCGTTGGGCTTAAATGTGAAAGAACCGCTTGGTAAGAATGATTTCCGTTGTTTTAGCTGTGGTGGCACAATCCATCAAGAAGATCAGGAATGCAAATTATGTGGTTGGACATGGAAATAGGAGAAGTGTAAACGGACAACCATGAGCATGACAAATGCCACCTCATTCAAAGCCGGTGCCCAAGCAGCTTCTCGGCTATTCACGGGCTGTACAATGAAGGACGAAACAAAGAATGTGGGAACCGAAGGTATGTCCAAAGGGATGGTCTGTTTTCTTTTTGTGGCTGGAGCAATTTTGCTCGTCGGTGCGGAAGAGACCCAGGATCCGGAGGCTCTTTTCAACGAGGCCAAGGCTCTTGGGATACGCAACGACATGGTGACTTTCGGCAAGGGGAACCTCACGATTCGCGGGACCAGTCTGGAAGGCGACGGAGTCAAGCGTCCCTCGATGCTGCTGGCCCGGGCCGCCGAACTCTGGGCGGAACGCGCCCTGATAAGCGGCACGTTCGATCCCAATACCAAGTTTAATATCCACGGCAAATACGATGACATGACTCGCGCGCTGCTGATCTGGAGCGAGTTAAAGGATTGGAACACGCCTGTGGCTTATCTGCGTCAATTTCGCAAGCAACATGCGCAAGGGAACGCCACGCTAGCTGCGGCCTGCGATTACGAGATTGCGCAATGCTACGAAAAACAGGGTGACCACGCCTCAGCAATCGAACTCTACAAAGCTTATGCTCTAGTTCCTTGTGAAGATGACAACATCGGCCGCTGCAAAGCCGCGTATGCGCTTTACCTCATCAAGGAAGGCCAGTTCAAGGAAGCTTATGACATGGCCAAGGAGGTTTTGAGTAAATGTCGTCCCCAGGACATCTCGATCAGTCAGGACAAAGACGCGCACGGGTTGGCATTGCAGGCCGTCCATTCCGTTCCCGTTGAATTCCGCGCTGAAGGGGAAAAGATCCAAAATGCCGAAGAAGCGAATCTTCTCGCTCAGGCCAAGGAAAATCCGCGCCGGTATCTCCGACTGGGTCAGTTGTCTGAACAACGCAAGGAGTTGAGCAGAGCGATTGAATACTACAGCCAGTTTCGTCGCAATTTTCCGACGGACGAGACCGCTCTTAATCTTGGCGTGAAGATCGGCGGAATTTACGAGCAACAGAAGCAAACCGTCAAGTCCCTGGAGACCTACGAATCCGTTTGGAAATCGCATCCCAACTCGCCTCAAGCGGTTGCGGCGCGCGTCGCCGCAGCCAAAATTCACGTGCAGTCGAACAAAGCGATCGAAGGGATCAAGCTGATGCAGGAAGGGATCGAAAAGTCCACAGCGGCTTCCGTCAAGGCCGATTTCATCGCTAACCTTGCCGAGATTCAGCTTGCCAACCGTCAGGTGGACGAGGCTTCCCAACTTTACATCGAGCTGATGAGCAAGTATGGCGAACAAAACGCCGCGAAAGGCGCTATCGAAAAGCTCAAAAAGATCGCGCCCAGCATCAAAAACTGGCGAGAGATCACCCGTAAAATCCTTGCCTGGCTTCAACCCCGCGGCAATATCCGACCAGCGGCTTATGGGATTTACGAGCTCAAGCCTCAGGCGGCTTCTGACCTTCGGCGGTTGGCCCTGACTTTCTACGTTCAAAACAACGATGTTCGAGGCGGCCTCTCCTGGCTGCAACAATGTGGGGCCAAATGCCGCGAGGAAGACGTCAGTTACATCGTGGTGGATGAGGCGTGGCTTTATGGTGAGGGGTTACGCACCATCAATGCGAAGTTTCGGAAGGGACTTCATCTGGGGGATTATCCTGTTCTGATTGACATGGGTTTGCGTGGCTGGAGCATTGCGCGGGATCGAAACGAAGGATGGGATGCTATTCGGGAAGCGGCCCGTTTTGTGGTTCTGGTGAAACCGAAAACCGACCGGGTGCGAAAGCTTTGTGACGAACTGAAAGCATTGCGGGGTACGGCTTATGAAGATCAGGCAACCGATTTGCTCATCGAGATTCTGGATGCTATTGGCGAGAAGAAAGAAGCTGAAAAGATAAGACAATCGCTTTGATTCCCAGCCAAAGATTTTAGACAGGATTAACAGGATGGACAGGATGGACAACATTTTGAAAGACAAAGACCTCACTCAGACGATCATCGGATGCGCTATGAAGGTGCATCGGACACTCGGATTCGGATTTCTGGAATCGGTGTATTACAAAGCCCTTTGTTGTTAAACTTTGGAGCAAGGCGATTGGAGTTCAAACGTAAGTTTCGAACTCCAAAAACCAATCCTGAAAATCCTGTTCATTCTGTCTCATGCCTTCCTTCAGACTTCAGTGGGGTGCGAAGAACCGCCTCTATTTCCGCCACATGAACCACCTGAGCAATTACGAAAATTTTATGATGGTTCGTTCATTGATTTCCTTTGCAGGCTGGTTTTTGTTCGTCGCGCTGGCCCATGCCCAAACCCCCGAGGTCACCCTTTCTTTTCCGCAAGACAACGCCATTTGCCGGGCGACCGTTCCTTTTTTCGGCACAGCCACTGTTCGGGGTGGAACCGACGCTGATTTCAAAGAATGGCGTCTGGAGTATGGCGAAGGGCATGATCCCAAGACCTGGACTCGCATTACGGGTGGCGCGCAACCGGTCAAAACGGATCCGTGGGCTCAGAAAACGGCCGTTTGGGACATTCATATCGGTACAGCGGGCAACCTTGGCGATTGGCAAACGGGGCTGGTGGGTTATCAATGGGGCGAATGGCGCAACAATTTAAACGGGATTTACACGGCGCGTCTGGTTGCTGAACTCAAGAACGGGAAATCGGCTGAGAGACGTCTGACCATCTTGATTGGAGAAGCCATTATTCGCGCTGCCGGCGGCACGGCGGTCAGCCAGGATGGGAATTGTCGTTACAGCGTTCCGCGCTTTGCGCACGATGGAGAAGACGCCCTGGTCATCGCCGTTATACGTTATGAGCCACCGGGGGGTGGATATGGCGGGCCATTTCCAACAGCCAAATCGGGCGAAGAGGCCGCTCGGCCTTACGCTTGGTTGCCAGCCAACCTGGAGAGGTTGAGTCCCATCTACCGGATTTATCCGAATGGTTATGAATCGGATCCGCCTTCACAAATTCAGGTTGAGATTCCGAACATAAGCGAAGCCATGCTTACCACCAAGAAGTCCGCTCGCATTTACTTCCACAGCGCGGCGCAGAAACGATGGCAGCCGCTCAAGACCGCGTGGGCCGGGAAAACAGCATCCGCGCTCGTTTCCAAACTGCCGGTTGGCGAAGCGTTCTTTGTTGTCTTGAACGACACCAATCCTCCTGAGCCGCCCACCGTTGCATGGAGATCAACCAGCGCTCTTTCAGGAAGTTGGGTGGGTTCAGGGGAGGCGAACGCCACCCTCAAGATTTCCGATGGAGTCAAGACCCGGAAAATCGAAATCGGCATGGATGGTGAAATCAAGCATCCGGATGTCCTGACCCCTTCTCCCGCCACCTATGAGTTTACCCTGGCGCGTTCCAGCGGCGAAAAATCCTCGGTCGTCAAAGTGCCGGTGACCCCAAATCTGCTGGACCCCGGCAAAGGCGCCGTTTTGCGGGTGATGGGGGCCGCGGCGCAACTTTCCGTCACGACGCCTGTTTATGTCCAGTGCGAGAGTTCCTTTGGATCCCGTTTTCGGAGCGATGACTCGGTGATGGGATTAACCGTTCAAAAATCCACCCTGGAAACCCTGGCCCATGTGGAATTGAAGAAAGTTTCCCACTGGAGCAATCGGTTTGTCGGCACGCTCAAGGCGGGGTCGGGGCCAGGCGAAATTCCCGTTGTGAACCTCAAGGATGGCGAAACTCTCTCTCTCAAACTGGCAAATGGGACGTCCGCTTCGCTGAAGTACAAGGACCTTGCGCCGCCGGCTGTGCGAGGTTTGGAAAGTCCCACGCATTCGGCTTTTTTCTGGAGCAATCCCTCTGATCCCTCCACGCCGCAGATCCGACCTTTTAACGTTTTCAGCGGTGTTCGGATGACATCATCGGAGGGCGCACTGCGTCTTTCCGGTTCTCAAAAATCCGCGACTCGATTGGTCAGCTGGCCGGTAGGAAGTTTTTCTCCGGCGGCGGCACCGGTGATTTCTTTCGACTACAAAAGTTCCAATCCAAAACCCTGGCAGATGCTCCTGCGCGCCAAATCAAAAATGCACGCCTTGAATTTAGGCGGGTTGGAGTCTCACTTTCCCATCTTGATGGCCGCGCCGCCTCTGATTGCCGATGGCAAATGGCACACCTGCGAAATCAACCTTGGAATAGCTCGGAGCCCCATCGAACAGATTGACGAAGTGCTCATGGGTTCGTGGATCAACGCGGAAGCGCTTGGCAAAGTGGAGCCTGGCTTTAAAAGCGCGAAGGACAATGTTCTTTACATCAAGAATCTTTGGATCGGAAAACCGGCGCGCGATCTTTCGGTGGTGATGAACTGGGTTGTCCATGATCCCTCAGGCATCCGGAAAAGCGAATGGTGGGTGGATGAAGAATCCGGTTCAAGGGCCTCCAAGGCTGAAAGCTTGAAGGGGGAAGTTCTCAATCACTCACTGACTCCCGAACAAAAGTGCGCCATCCGTTTCAAGCTTCCGAAAGCCGGTGCCTGGTATTGTCACGTGATTGCCGAGGATACCAGCGGGAACCGCAGTGTCGCGGCTTGTTTTTCCCTGCGGATTGACGTTCGGAGCGCTGATTCACGCGACTTGATGGTTCATAAACTGTTGAAGCAAACGGAGGGGAAAATCGCATGGGAACAACCCGATGGCAGGTTCACGATCAAGCTTACCGGTTATGGCGTTCTTTTGGACCCCAAGAAGACAGTTCTCATCGTGGACGGCGTGGAATTTCCAGCGCCGAACTGTGTTTGGGATCCCACAAGCGAAACCATGACCATTGACAAGAAATCATTCCAGTCGGGTCTTAAGGGAGGGATCCCCTTGGGATTCGATGGAGAAAAGACGAAAGTCCAATTTGTCCTGTATGACATCGCCGGACGCAAACAACCTCAGCAGCCTGAATTTGAATTTGAAATCAAGTCGCCATTTACCTATCAGCGTACGGACTCCGAAATGATCATCGGGTTGAAACAAGGCGTGAAAAAGGAAGAGTGGTATGCCACGTGGGTCAACCCGATCTCCCCCTGGGCGGATTATTTTCCGGGTGCGGTGAATAACACGCTGTTATTATGTCAACAAAGGGAGGGGACCAAGGTGGGCGAGAAAATCTATTATCTTGCTCAACCTTTGATGTGGCGGAAGCCTGTCCGGATACAACCGTCCGACTTAAGACCGGTCGTATGGCAGGAAACCTGGAATTCACCCCAAAGTGAGATGTTGGATGAGAAAAATGCCGTCGTGCGTCAAAGCCCATCTCATCCTGGTTACAATACGTCATATTGGACATGGACATTGGATGGCTCGGAATCATTCAGTCCACAGACTGTCCGGGTGGTTTCGCTGACCAAGAAAAACAAGTTTGACATTCGGACCATGCCGTTGACCGAGTTGAACGGTTTTTTGAACCGTCAGGAGCCAGGGGCCAAAATGAGAATTGATGGCTGGCTTCATCCTGAGCATGCCAAATCTTTGCGCATTCGGATTGCTGATAAACGGCGGCTATTTTACGCCTATGGCGATTCACTCAAATGGCTGGACGTAAAGCGGGATGCTCAAGGCGCCAAGGACATGACGCTGGTTCCCGATCAGGATTGGACTCGCTTCTCCATTCTGGTTGAAGCGCCCAAAAAGATCATCTCCCATTCTCCCGCATATTTTGGAGGACAAAGTTATTGGTAAAATTTCTTTTTTTTGGAGAGCGGTATCTGTTCGGTATTCGTCCTACCAACGACCTCCTTGACAGGGATCGTCGTTACGATTCGAAGAGAGGACTCAAGCGTCTGCCGGCCGTCGGATTGCTTCACCGAAAGATTGGTGAAAACCCACACGCCGCCGCCAAGGCGCTGCCTTCGGCTTGCTCGACCAGGGCCAACTTGGCGCAGGGAAAAAGCAGACGAGCAAAGATCATGGCTTGCAAAAGCCGGCGCTGACGATCCGAAGAAATCTCCGCCAAGAACCCCTCCAAGCCCAAACGCTGCCAGGCCTCGCGCAACACCGCCAGTCCACCGTGGGAGAGAGCCGAGTTGAGTTGGATTTCATCCACGGCAACCAGCTTCTTGCCCCGCAGGGCCTGACCGACCAGGTTGCGAATCTCCTCGGGCAGACGGGAGAGGTTGCAGACGGCGCGGGAACGAGGCCCCTTGGGGGTTCGGAAGGACTCCCGGACCAACCAAGAGATATAGGTTTCGTGTTTTTGACGGGAACGAGTGGCTTGGAGAAAAATATTGCCATGACAATGCCACAGAACAGCGAGGACATCAAGAAAAATCTGCAAATATTACTTGCTATAAAATCAACCCGTTCAGAGGGAAAATTTAGAATCGGGGGGAAGTTAGGAGCCGTTAAACAATAAACTATACAATCTCGGGAATGTGGCACAGCCGCCCCCGGCTGTGTACCGAGGGAAACCACAGCCGGGGGCGGCTGTGCCACACATCAAACTTGTAAATGTTATTTATTTCCAAGCCCTTAGGTTAGACTAATGGGCTGAATGCGACTTGCGCGAAGGCGCGGGGGCGGGAGGAGTTTTTTGCGAAGGG